>JACDJC010000437.1_pt1 | contig 49234 bp, 53 predicted proteins | sample 7454191 | NCBI WGS metagenome assembly JACDJC01 (sample SAMN14253291, study PRJNA609438) | sludge metagenome | isolation source: sludge after 25d culture with pyrite and EDTA | collected 2018-12-20 | reverse complement strand
CCTTGCGCATTGCGTGACTGAATCGATCCGTGTAGTTCGGGCTGTGACATGGCGAAATCCTTGATATATGCAGCCATCACTATAACCCCGACGAAGACGGAGCAAGCAATGAGAGTTCTTTTAATCGGTTCTGGCGGTCGTGAACATGCTCTGGCCTGGAAACTGGCCGCTTCTCCGTCACTGACAAAACTCTATTGCGCACCGGGCAATCCCGGCATCGCGGAAGCTGCCGAACTGGTCGATATGGATGTCAGCGACCACAAGGCCGTGATTGCTTTCGCCAAGGAAAACGCCATCGATCTCGTGGTAGTCGGCCCCGAAGGCCCGCTGGTTGCAGGCCTTGCCGACGATCTGCGCGCCGAGAACATTCGCGTTTTCGGCCCGTCCAAGGCCGCAGCCCAGCTTGAAGGCTCCAAAGGTTTCACCAAGGATCTCTGCGCCCGCTTCGATATTCCGACCGGAGCCTATGGCCGCTTCAACAATGCACCAAAGGCTAAGGCCTATATCCGCCAGCAGGGCGCTCCCATCGTGGTCAAGGCCGATGGCCTTGCGGCAGGCAAAGGCGTGGTCGTCGCGATGACGCTTGATGAAGCGCTGGATGCCGTCGATGCCTGCTTTGAAGGCGCATTCGGTTCTGCCGGTGCCGAAGTGGTGGTGGAAGAATTTCTGGACGGCGAAGAAGCAAGCTTCTTCTACATCTGCGACGGCAAGACCGCCGTGCAGCTCGGCTCGGCGCAGGACCACAAGCGCGTCGGCGACGGCGACACCGGTCCCAATACGGGCGGCATGGGCGCCTATGCACCAGCGCCGGTCATGACGCCGGAAATCGTCGAGCGCACCATGCGCGAACTGATCGAACCGACCATGCGCGGCATGGCGGAAATTGGCGCGCCCTTCTCCGGTGTTTTGTTCCTCGGCCTGATGATCGGCAAGGACGGCCCGAAGCTGATCGAATACAACACCCGTTTCGGCGACCCGGAATGCCAGGTGCTGATGATGCGCCTCAACAGTGACCTGTTGGCGCTGCTCAATGCCGCTGTCGACGGCAAGCTGGATCAGGTTTCGCTGGACTGGAAAGATGATCCGGCGCTGACCATCGTCATGGCTGCGGAAGGCTATCCGACCAATGTGAAGAAGGGCAGCGTCATTCGCGGTCTCGACGCGCTTGACGGCATCGACGGCGTCAAGGTTTTCCATGCTGGCACGGCAGAGAAAGACGGGCAGCTGGTTGCCAATGGCGGTCGCGTGCTGAACGTGACTGCCGTGGGCAAAACCGTCGCTGAAGCGCAGGCCAAGGCTTATGACGCCATCAAGAAGATCGACTGGCCGGAAGGTTTCTATCGCACAGACATCGGCTGGCGCGCCGTGGAGCGGGAACGTTCCGGCAAATAGTTTTATTGACGGCACCGGCATGATCGCATCCTTTTGACAGATAGGATGCGATTGGAGCCTGTTTTCATCATGCAATAGGCTGCGAGAAAATATTGACGTTTACGTAATAAGCCGGTAGCTCTTGTCATGAAGAAGACTGATACTCCCTCTGCCCGCTGGCAGATTGGAGGCCGGGGTTCCCGAGGAGGAGCCTCGATGAGCACGATGTGGAGGAAAGATGTATCGCGCGCCGGTTTCTGAAATTTCCCATACGCTGATGAAGGTTGCGGGGCTTGAGAAAGCGCTGGAAGACAACCGCTTTCCCGAATTTTCCGCCGATCTGGCCGAAGCCATTCTCGAAGAAGCCGGAAGATTTGCAGCCGAGCGCGTCGAGCCGTTGCGCATTTCCGGCGACCGCAACGGTGCTACCGTTAAGGACGGTGTCGTCACCACCGCCCCGGGCTGGAAAGACCTTTACCGCGACTGGATCGCGGGCGGCTGGAACTCGCTAACCGGCACGCCGGACTATGGCGGTCAGGGCCTGCCGACCATGATGTCGGTCGCCGTCAGCGAAATGTGGAATTCCGGCACGCTTGCATTCGCCATTGCGCCGACGCTGACCATGGGTGCTGTCGAAGCGCTGGAAAAGCACGCCTCCAAGGAATTGAAGGATATCTATCTCGAAAAGCTCATTTCCGGCGAGTGGATGGGCACGATGAACCTGACCGAACCGCACGCCGGTTCCGATCTTGGCGTACTTCGCACCCGTGCAGAACGCGCCGGTGACGGTAGCTATCGCATCTTCGGTCAGAAGATTTTCATCACCTATGGCGAGCATGACCTGACCGACAATATCGTGCATCTGGTGCTGGCTCGCCTGCCCGATGCCCCGGCTGGAACGAAGGGCATTTCGCTTTTCCTCGTGCCTAAATTCCTCGTCAATAATGACGGCTCGCTCGGTCGCAGGAACGATCTGTTCTGCTCTGGCCTTGAACACAAGATGGGCATCCATGCCTCGCCGACCTGCACCATGATCTATGGCGACGGTTTCGTGAAAGGTGAGGAACAGGGGGCCGTCGGCTACCTGATCGGCGAGGAAAATCGCGGGTTAGCCTGCATGTTCACCATGATGAACAATGCCCGCCTTCTGGTCGGCATTCAGGGTGTCGGCGTTGCCGAGGCCGCCTATCAGCAGGCGCTGGCCTATGCCAAGGAGCGCAAGCAGGGCCGCGCCATCGGTGCTGACCCGAAAGACGGCATGAGCCCGATCATCGAACACCCAGACGTGCAGCGCATGTTGCTGACCATGAAGGCGCTGACGCAGGTTGCCCGTTCGATCACCTATTCCTGCGCACATGCCATTGATATGAGCCATGCAACGGATGGCGCAGACCAGCAATTCTGGTCGGATCGCGCCGGTCTGCTGACGCCACTCGCCAAGAGCTTCGCGACCGATGCGGGTGTGGATGTTGCTTCGCTGGGCATCCAGATCCACGGCGGCATGGGCTTCATCGAAGAGACAGGTGCCGCGCAATTGCTGCGCGATGCCCGCATCACCCCGATCTACGAAGGCACCAATGGCATTCAGGCCATCGACCTTGTGGCGCGCAAGCTGCCGCTCGGTCATGGCGAGCACATCAAGGGCTTCCTCGCAGAACTCGAAGGCGATGCCGACAAGGCCGCGGCATCCAATCGTCCGGAACTCGGTGAAACCGGCACGCGCCTTTCCAAGGCCATCAATGAGGCCCGCGAAGCCACGGACTGGCTGCAAAAGGCCGTTGCCGAAGGGCAGATCGAAGCGGCACTTGCCGGGGCCACGCCTTATCAGCGGCTTTTGTCGCTCGTTTCAGGCGGCGCCTATCTCGCGCGTGCAGCACTTGCGGACGGCGACAGCGGTCGCGCAGTGCTGAGCCGCTTCTTCGCGGAAAACATGCTTGCCGAAGTATCGTCCCTGAAGGACACCGTCATCACCGGCGCTGCCAGCCTTGCCGCCGCCAAATCTGCGCTGGAGGCGTAAGCATGAGCGAACATATCCTGATCGAACGCAAAGGCGCGGTCCAGATCATCCGTCTTAACCGGCCCGAAAAGAAAAACGCCATCACCCGCGCCATGTATGCCACTATGGCAAAGGCGCTCAAGGACGGCGATGCCGATGACGCCGTGCGTGTGCATGTGTTTCTGGGGAGTCCGGGCGCTTTTTCCTCCGGCAATGACATGCAGGATTTCATGGCGGCTGCGACGGGCGACAGCAGTTTCGGCAGTGAAATTCTGGATTTCCTCATTCCGCTGGCAGAAACCCAAAAGCCTATCGTTTCGGGCGTCGATGGTCTCGCCATCGGGGTCGGCACGACGATCCATTTTCACTGCGATCTGACTTTTGCAACGCAGCGCGCTCTATTCCGCACGCCGTTTGTCGATCTCGGCCTCGTGCCGGAAGCAGGTTCCAGCCTGCTTGCGCCGTCGCTGATGGGCCGTCAGAAGGCCTTTGCCCTCTTGGCGCTCGGCCACGGCTTCACAGCGGAAGCCGCGCAGGAAGCCGGGATCGTCTATCAGATCGTTGCCGAGGATGCGCTGGAGACGGAAGTGATGAAGGCGGCGGAAGAGATTGCCGCCAAACCGCCGCAGGCCATGCAGATTGCCCGCGCCCTGATGCGCCTGCCCGCCGAGAATATCGCTGATCGCATCACCCGCGAGGCCAGGCATTTCGCCGAACGACTGACTTCGGATGAAGCCCGCGAGGCTGTCATGGCCTTCCTTATGCGCAAAAAATAAACCCGAATGTCTTCTTTCGCGGGCGCATCTTTTCCGATTTTCGGGATGCGCCCCAAGACATCCGGGGGCTTTTTGGAGGTCAGCCTAAATTTTTGAAGGGGTCGCTTTTCTCAAGCGACCCTTTCCAATTCAATTTCGAGCGATAATTTCCTTGCCCGAGATCACCAGACGGACGCCAAGCGTACCGGTCTTGCGGCGAGCGAGAAAACGCGGACGGCGACGGCGCGGCTCTTGTCCCTGACGACGAGCCTGCGGCTGACTGGTGCGGACCGCGCCCGTGCTTTCGTAAAGCGGGCGGGCGACGCCGTCTTCCTCAACCAGCATCATCGGCAGATTGAAGCTTGCGGCCCAGGCGCGCCAGTCGGCTGCAACGTCGGTCAGATCATGTGCGACAAGCAGGGGAACGGAAAGCTGCGGGTCTTCATGCATCAGCTCCAGCGTCACCGTGATTTCGCCGAACTCGTCTTCCACTGCACGGGCGGCAACGCCGACAAATGCGTTGGCCGGGAGAGCGATCGACATCGGCAGGCCGCTTGAAGGCAGAACCTGCCGGATCACAGCGCCGCGCTCATTGATGGTGAAGGTAACGTCGCTGCTCCCGTCATGGGTCGCGTAGCTCACAACCTGCGGAAAGTGAAACGGATCGAGCCGCAATTCCCGTCCTGCCCAGTCGGGCTTCAGTCCCTTGCTCATCATTTTCGACGCCTCTGTCTCTCTGTCTTTTTTGCGCAAGTCCGAACGCAAAACCGCTGCACACTTTTGCTGGACTTGCTTTTTTGAGAGCCGGTTTTTCCGACTTCCCTTTGTCAAGCTTTTTGCTCTTCGTTGAGATGGAGAATAGGCGCGGTTTATTACCGACGGGCTTAATGAGTTAAGTTAACTTTTCCCTGCCTTTTCCTTTGGTTAGCAGATTACAACCAGGTGTAAGAATTCGGAAATTCTTCTGAAGAAGTGTTTACTAAAAAAAACGGGCGGTTAATACCGCCCGTCTTACTTCCTGGAATTGTGCTATTTTTACAGAACCTTGCCGGGGTTCATGATGCCTGCCGGATCGAAAGCCGACTTGATGCGGCGCATCAGGTCGAGCGCAACATCCTGCTTGAAGAAAGCCAGTTCTTCCCGCTTGAGCTGACCAATGCCGTGTTCAGCCGAAATCGAACCCGTATAGCTCGCGACGATCGTGTGGATGCGATGGTTCAGTTCGTGCCAGCGCGCAAGGAAGGCTTCCTTGTCAGCGCCAACAGGCTGCGAAACGTTGTAATGCAGATTACCGTCACCGATATGGCCGAAGCAGACGATGCGCGCACCGGGGATCATTTCCAGCGTCGCGGCATTGGCTTCGTGGATGAAGGCGGGGATGGAAGCAACAGGCACGGATATATCGTGCTTGATCGAGCCACCCTCCGGCTTCTGTGCCCAGGACATTTCCTCACGCATCTTCCAGAAGGACTGTGCCTGCGCCACGCTTTCGCCAATGGCCGCATCCTGAATAATGTCGCTCTCAAAGGCTTCGGTCAGGATCGTTTCCAGCGTCGTGCGCGCATCTTCTTCCGAACGGGTAGAGGAAATATCGATCAGCACATACCAGTCATGCTGGCTTTCGAGCGGATCGCGCACGCCATCGACATGGCGCACTGTAAATTCCACACCCACGCGCGGCATCAATTCGAAGCCGGTCAGCGACGGGCCTGCATGTTCCGTCGCAAGCTGGAACAGGCGCAGCACATCCTCCGGATTGCGCAGGCCCGCATAGGCCACGCCCTTGCCCTTCGGCTGCGGGAAGATTTTCAATACTGCCGCTGTGATGACGCCAAGCGTTCCTTCCGAGCCGACGAAAAGGTCTTTCAGGTCGTAGCCGGTATTGTCCTTCTTCACATAGCGAAGATCGTTGAGAATCTCTCCGGTCGGCAGCACAACTTCAAGGCCGAGGCAGAGCTCGCGCATGTTGCCATAGGCAAGCACTGCCGTACCGCCAGCGTTGGAGCCAAGATTGCCGCCGATCTGGCAAGAGCCTTCGGCACCCAGCGACAGCGGAAACAGGCGGCCGGCTTTTTCAGCGGCTTCCTGAAGGTTCTTCAGAATAACACCCGCTTCAAGCGTTACCAGATTGCCGACCGTATCGAGATTGCGGATGCGGTTCATCCGTCCGAGCGACAGAATGATGGCTGCGCCGCTTTCATCGGGCTGCTGGCCGCCGACGAGGCCCGTATTGCCACCCTGCGGCACCACCGGCGTTTTCGTCTCGCTGGCAAGCTTCATGATCGCCGCAACTTCCTCCGTCGAACCCGGACGAAGGACGAGAGGTGTGCGACCGTGATAGAGATCGCGCTGCTCGACGAGATAAGCGGCGAGATCTTCCGGCGCGGTGAGCGCATTCTTTTCGCCCACGATGGCGGAGAAACGTTCGATCAGAGCGGTGTCCAGCATAGTCTGTCTCTTACATAGGAGGATGTTAACGCGGGGCCGCCGCGCGTTTCAAACGGTCGTTGATGGCCTCGCCGAGACCTTCAAAGGGGATAGGCTCGACGGCGATGGTGGAGGCGCCTGTCGCGTCCAGCCTGCGCATGAAATCGAACAGATTGGCCGCTGCTTCCCGCAAATTGCCATCGGCGCTCAGGTTCATGATCGCCCTTGCCGCATCAGCCCCGGCCACACGCTGCGGGCCAAAGGCAAGCAGCGCTTCCCCCGGCTGCACCGAGCCGACACCAAGCCGCATCGCAGCATCAGGCGCATAATGCGAGGCCATCATGCCCGGCGCCTGAATTGCCGATGTGTGGTCGGCGCGCACGAGCTTCTCACCAATCACGGCTTCGATTTCTTCCGCAGCCAGCCCGCCGGGACGGAGCAGATGTACTTTATTACCGTCTACCTTGACGATGGTGGATTCAACCCCAACACCACAAGGACCGGCATCAAGGATCAGATCAAGCTTGCTGCCGAGATCGTCTGCAACCGCATCGGCGCTTGTCGGGCTGATGCGACCTGACGTGTTGGCGCTTGGCGCTGCAACCGGACTATCAAGCTCCTCGATGATATCGCGCACACGGCCAAGCGGCATGCGGATGGCAAGGGTCGAAAGTCCGGCGGTCACAAGCGGATGGATCGGGCGATAAATGAGGCGGTCCGTATCCTGCCTGTCCTTCAGCGGCAGCACGATGGTCAATGGACCGGGCCAGAACAGTTCGGCAAGCTTGCGTGAAAGGGCGTCGAAAGTGACATAGCGCTCCGCCATGGCGATGCCGCTCACATGCGCAATCAGCGGATTGAACTGAGGCCGCCCCTTGGCCGCGAAAATACCCGCCACACCCTCGCCGTTGGAAGCGTCGGCGGCAAGGCCATAGACTGTTTCGGTTGGAATGGCGACGAGACCGCCGCGCCGCAGCACTTCCACCGCGCGCTGGACTGCCTCATCATCGAATTTGACTATATCGGACACTGGTTTTCCGCCTCTCGGGCGTCCCAAGTTAAGCCCGTTCTGCCTACACAAGCTCAAGCCCCGGTGCAAGCGATGTGCAAGCAAGCTCCTCCCCTATCCCGACACAATCACGGCAAGACGATCGCGATTGCGCATGAAAAATTGCGTTTTGTTAGGTTTTTCAGGGCATGATGATATTATTCATGCGTGAGGTGAATAATGTTATCGCGATTTATCGCTATTTCGCTGACGGCCATCGGACTGCCCGCAATTGCTTCCGCAAATGGGGGGGAGCGCACGGCATCGCCCTATCAGGTCGGCTCCATCGATTATATCGGCTATGACAAGATCGGCGCCAATGGCCTGCCGATCTGCGGCGCCTGTGTACAAAAGCAGGCTGCGGAACTCGACGCACAGAAGGCAATCGAGGCTCGCCGCAAGCGCGCCCGTGCCTATATGGCGCGTATGCAGGGCCAGCCCGTCCCGGACGATCTGCTTGAGCCGGCCGCCGCGCCAGCAGAAGACTTTGACCCCACAAAGCCGGTGCGCGTCGTTGGCGATCCCTGGGCCGGAGCATCGGATGAAATCGATCTCAGTTCGCTCGAACTCAGACCCAGCCTGAAGTAAACAAAAATGGCGCCAGCCCCTCGTCTCTCATCCTGAGGAGGTCCGCAGGGCCGTCTCGAAGGATCGAAGGCGAAAGCAAAATCGACGGGCGCGACAGGCGCTGTGCGTTTTCCCTCAGCCCTTCGAGACGCCTCCCTTCGACAAGCTCAGGGAGGCTCCTCAGGATGAGGGAAAATGGAGCCGCACGTGGCTGATTATCAGCCCGCGATCTTGGAGAAATCCGCCACTTTGCCGGTTGCCGCACGAATCTGATCGAGCAATGCCAGACGATTGGCGCGGACATTCTCATCCTCGTCGTTCACCAGCACTTTTTCGAAGAACGTATCGACCGGACCGCGCAGCTTGGCGAGGGCCAGCATCGCACCGTTGAAATCCTCACGGGCAATTGCAGCCTCGGCATCTTGCGAAGCCAGAGTGACGGCTTCAAACAATGCCTTCTCTTCCGCTTCGCGAAGAAGAGACGCACTCACGCTTTGCGCAACCTTCGTACCCTTCTTCTCTTCGGCAGCGAGGATGTTGGCGGCGCGCTTGGTGCCAGCCAGAAGGTTCTTGCCGTCTTCCTCATTGATGAAGACGATCAGCGCTTCCAGACGACGGGCAACCAGCAGCAGATTGTCGGCTTCCGGCGACAGTACGGCGTCGATGGCGTCGTAGCGCGCGCCTTCTTCCTTCAGATGTACCTTGAAACGGTCGTGGAAGAAGGACAGAAGATCGGCCAGCACCGGCTCGGACGATGCTTCTGCCTCGGCGCGAACCTGCTTTTCATAGCTGGCCAATGCGTTGTCGACATCCTGCTCGCCGTCGACATCACCGGAGTTTTCCGCAGCAAGCTTGGCTTCAAATTCGCGCAGCTTGCGCTGGACCTGACCTTCTTTGAGCGCGGCAAAGGCCGAACGGAAGAGCGGCAGCAGTGGGAACTTCCATTCCTGTGACAGCAGGAGACGGATCACGCCCAATGCCGCGCGGCGCAGCGCAAACGGGTCCTTCGAGCCGGTCGGCTTTTCGTCGATCGCCCAGAAACCGACCAGCGTATCGAGCTTGTCGGCAAGCGCAACGGCAACCGAAACCGGGTTCTTCGGCACCACATCGGACGGACCTTGCGGCTTGTAATGTTCTTCAATTGCAGCGGCGACGGCATCGTCTTCGCCCTGAAGCAACGCATATTTGCGGCCCATCGCACCCTGAAGCTCAGGGAACTCGCCGACAACTTCCGTGGTGAGGTCAGCCTTTGCCAGAACTGCCGCGCGCGCAGCAAGCTTCGGATCGGCACCCACCAGCGGCGCAATCTGCGCAGCCAGTTCGCGAATGCGTTCAACGCGTGCGCCTTGCGTGCCGAGCTTGGCATGGAAGGTCACATTCAGTGCATCCAGACGCGCCATGCGCTGATCGAGCGGCTTTTTCAGGTCAAGACCGAACTTTTCCGCCGAGGCGGCCAACTTGTCGAGGTCGGGCAGATCATGCTGATCAGTGTGCCAGAAATAGAGCGCATCCGACAGGCGTGCGCGCACGACCTTGCCGTTGCCATAGGCGATTTCCGTACCGCCATCGCGGGCAGCGATGTTCGAAACCAGAATGAACCGGTTGGAAAGCGCTTCGGTTTCGCCCTGCTTGCGGGTGACGAAGCACTTCTGGTTGGCGCGGATGGTGAGGCGGATGACTTCCGGCGGAATGGCCAGGAATTCTTCCTCGAATTCGCCCATCAGCACGACCGGCCATTCGACCAGACCGGACACTTCTTCCAGAAGTCCATCGTCTTCGACCAGCTCAAGACCGGAAGCGAAGGCGAGATTATGCGCGTCCTGCGAAATGATTTCCTTGCGGCGCTCCGCGTCGAGAACCACGAAAGCCTTTTCGAGTTTTTCGACATAATCCTCGAAGCGGCGCACCTTGATTGCCTGACCGTCGCTCAGGAAACGATGGCCATAGGTGACATTGCCGGACTTGATGCCATCGACATCGAAATCGATGACCACTGTTTCCTCGGTTTCAGGACCGAAGGTGCAGAGGATCGATTGCAGCGGACGCACCCAACGAAGCGAACCCGGCCTGGCAGAAGCCGCACCCCAGCGCATGGATTTCGGCCACGGGAAATTGCGGATCGTCTGCGGCACCAGTTCGGCGACGATCTCTTCCGCTGCGCGACCCGGCTTCGTCAGATGGGCGACATAGAAATCACCCTTCTTCGGATCGGAGTGGACATGGGCCTGAGAAACATCAGTGAGACCAGCCTTGCGCAGAAAACCCTGAATGGCCTGTTCCGGCGCTGTGACCGACGGGCCTTTGATGTCTTCGTGCACGTCCTTGGAACGCACGGTGAGGCCGCGAATATCGAGCGTCAGGCGACGTGGCGTCCAATAAGGGGTCGCAGCTTCATAGGTAAGACCAGCTTCCACCAGACCATCGGTAATCATCTTTTTCAGATCACCGGCAGCCTTGCGCTGCATGCGAGCGGGGATTTCTTCGGAAAAGAGTTCAAGAAGTAGGTCAGGCATTACTCGCCCTCACGCTTGAAATTGAAACCACCGGCATCCGTCAGAAGGAATGCCTCGCCGCACTGACGCGCAAGATTGCGCACGCGCAGAATATAGCTCTGACGCTCGGTGACCGAGATCACGCCGCGCGCATCCATCAGATTGAACACGTGGGATGCCTTGATGCACTGGTCATAGGCCGGGAAGACACTCTTATGCATTTGATGATTGGCGTTCGGACCAGGCGCACCAGCCTTCAGAATGGCCTCGCACTCGCGCTCGGCATCGATGAAATGCTGATGCAAAGCCTCGGTATTGGCCATTTCAAAGTTGTAGCGGGAATATTCCTGCTCGGCCTGCAGGAACACCTCGCCATAAGTGACCTTCTCGTCGCCTTCGAGGCCGTTGAAGTTGAGGTCGTAGACATTGTCCACACCCTGCACATACATGGCGAGGCGTTCGAGACCATAGGTCAGCTCACCGGAAACCGGCGAGCATTCGATGCCGCAGACCTGCTGGAAATAGGTGAACTGCGACACTTCCATGCCGTCGCACCAGCATTCCCAGCCGAGACCCCATGCGCCGAGCGTCGGGCTTTCCCAATCGTCTTCCACGAAGCGAACGTCATGCAGCGTCGGATCAAGGCCGATGGCGCGCAGCGAACCAAGATAGAGATCCTGAAGGTTCGGCGGCGATGGCTTGATGATGACCTGATACTGGTAATAGTGCTGGAGGCGGTTCGGGTTTTCACCGTAACGGCCATCCTTCGGACGACGCGATGGCTGCACATAGGCAGCCTTCCACGGCTTCGGCCCCAGCGAGCGCAGCGTCGTTGCCGGGTGAAACGTACCGGCACCAACTTCCATGTCATAGGGCTGCAGAATGGCGCAACCGTGCTCCGCCCAATAGTTATGGAGCGTCAGGATCAGACCCTGAAAGGAACGGGTGGGATGCATATGTGCTGGCAACGTACTGGACACGGGGTCGGGCCTTGTAATTGAAATGATGGCCCGGTCTAATTTGTCCGTAACGCAGGGTCAAGCACAGGCTGCCAGTTTCGGTGTCACACCACTTTGAAACCCGCAGCCTGAAGCTCTTAGTCAGTTGCCGGTTTTTCTGGAGCCTTGTCGGACGGTGCGGCAGGCGCAGGCGATTGCACAGGAACTTCCGGCTTCTGCTCGACAGGCTTTTTCTCGTCGGGCTTTGCAGCATCGGCAGAAGATTGCCCCGGAATATCCGGCAAACCCTTCTTCAGCTTCGCCTCGATCTTCACCAAATCTTCCGGCTCGGGCTTGCCGGCGATGGCATGGTTCCACTGGAAGGTCGCTTCCAGAAGGCGCCCGACACGCCAGTAGGCATCGCCCATATGGTCGTTGATCGTCGGGTCTTCCGGACGAAGCTTGACCGCCTTTTCCAGTTCAACCACCGCCTCGTCATACCGGCCCAGCATGTAATAAGCCCAGCCCAGTGAGTCGACGATATAACCGTCCTGCGGACGCAGCTCGACCGCCTTCTTAATCATGCCCAGCGCTTCATCGAGATTTTCACCCCGGTCAACCCAGGAATAGCCAAGATAGTTCAGTACCTGCGGCTGGTCAGGGTAAAGCTCCAGCGCCTTGCGGAAATTGGGCTCGGCCTTGTCCCATTGCTTCAGGCGTTCATAGGCAATGCCGCGTTGGTAGAAGACCGGCCAGTCCTTGCGTTCCGGCGTCTTGATCTGCTCCACCGCAGCATCATAAATCTTCGCTGCATCGGCGAAATTCTTGTCCTGCGCATAGACACCACCGAGCGCCAGATAAGTGCGCATGTCGGTCTTGTCGCGGTCGAGCAGAACTTTCAACTGCTTGACGGCTTCAGCAGACTGGTTGTTTTCCGCCAGATTGAGCGCACGCTGCATTTCCGCATCGCGGCGGTAAGGCGATTTCTCCGGCACGCGGCCATAATAGTCGATGGCCTTTTCCGGCTGGCGCAATTTGGCGGAAATATCGCCCAACTGATAAAGCGTTGCGTCATTGTCCGGACGCAGCGGCAGTGACATCTGCAGATAAAGCTTGGCGAAAGCTTCCGCGCCGCTACGGTTAATCGCCGTGCCAAGCGTATAGAGCGCTTCAGCAGTGCCTTCCTGAGCAGTTTTGATCAGGCGGCCATATTTCTCGCCTGCCTCGATCTTTTCGCGCATTTCAGTGATCGTCATACGACCGTTCAGGAGTTCGGCTGCATCGTTCAACGTCTTGATCGCACCTTCCTTGTCGCCCTGACGAAGCTTGAAGGAGGCATAGGCCATCACGATGCGTTCATAAGTGTCGGGGGCAGCGCTTCCGCCGGGCCGGTCATCGATAGCCTGCTGGTAGAAATCACGCGCTTCCTGGTTCTGGCCAGCAAGATCGGCTATCAATGCGGAATTGTAGGTGCGGAACAGACCGTACCATTCTGGTCCCTGCATTTTCTGGATGTCGGCGAGCGCCTGTTTGGCATTGCCCTGCCCGACCTTTACCCATGCGCTCATGAAGCCGGTCGCGAGGCGATCCATATCGGATTGCAGCGACAGCATCAGAAGCGGTCCAACCTTGCGATATTGCTTGCGGTCGATGGCGTCGATCGCCAGTGCCACGCGCGAAAAACGCTCGATATCAGGGATGTTCTTCAGTTCTTCCGCCAGAGGCAGCGCATCCTTGAAGCGGCCTTCGGTCAGCAGAACCAGCAGCAAATCCTGCTTGATCTGCGCATTGCCCGGATCAAACGCCATGGCCTGACGATAGAAATCGACGGCGGTAGCGAGATTATTGTCGGATTCGGCAGTGCGTCCGGCAAGATAGGCTCCGGCAAACGAACCGGCGCGGACAGGAGACGGTGTGGGATCGGCTGTCGTCTTGGCCAAAGCGCCGCTTGTCGGGATCGCTATCCCCGCCAGAAGCGAGAGCAGCAAACCATAAAGCGGGCGGTATTTCGATCCTTGCCGCATAAAGCCCTATCCTCTTCTCAAATCCCTGTGACAGATACCGGCAAGCGAACCCCAACTGGCTCAAAAGCCGGGCACGCTGTCTCTTTGCCGGAAAAGGCACCCCAAGCATGGCCTTTTTGGGATGGCGGGGCAAGAAAAGCATCCGTGATGAGGTGCTTTTCCCGTGTATCGCTGGCCCGCAAGAAATGCTGGCCGGAGTTTGTGGCTATTGCCGGTCAGTTCACGCGGCTGATGCAGAAATCGATGACTTCGATCAGCGCGTCCTTCTGAGGCGTCGCTTTCAAAGGTGCCAAAGCATCGCGGGCAATTTCGCCGAAATGCCGCGCGCGCTGCACAGTGTCGGCAATCGCGCCGTGCTTCGTCATCAGGCCGATGGCCTTTTCAAGCGAGGCGTCATCGCTCGCACCGTCCTCAATCGCGTGCTTCCAGAAAGCACGCTCATCGTCGGTGCCCCGACGATAGCTCAGAATCACCGGAAGTGTAATCTTGCCTTCCCGGAAATCGTCACCGGTATTCTTGCCGAGATCGGCTGCCGAGCCGCCATAATCAAGCGCATCATCGACAAGCTGGAAGGCAAGGCCGAGATTGAGGCCGTAATCGCGCAGCGCTGCACGATCCGAACGCTGTGCACCGGCAATGATCGGGCCGACTTCACCGGCAGCCGAAAACAGCGCCGCAGTCTTGGCCTTGATGACCGCCAGATATTCGTCTTCGGTGGTTTCCATGTTCTTGGCAGCGGCAAGCTGCATCACTTCGCCTTCGGCGATCACTGACGCCGAGGTCGCGAGAACGTCGAGCGCGTCGAGCGAACCGACATCGACCATCATCTTGAAGGCCTGCCCCAGGAGGAAGTCGCCGACGAGAACGCTGGCCTGGTTGCCCCAGATCATGCGCGCCGTGCTTTTTCCGCGACGCAGATCGCTTTCATCGACCACATCGTCATGCAGCAACGTGGCTGTGTGCATGAATTCCACAGCGGTCGCGAGGCGCACATGGCCGTCGCCTTCGTAACCAAACATGCGGGCTGCCGCGAGCGTCATCATGGGACGCAGGCGCTTGCCGCCGGAGGAAATCAGATGATTGGCGACTTCCGGTATCATTTCAACATCGGACCCGGCCCGGGAAAGGATCATCTCGTTCACCCGCGCCATGTCGGCCTTTGTCAGATCGACAAGCGGTTGAACCGAGCCTTCCTGTTTCTTTTTACCGTCCAGATTCAGAACCACACCCAATGCCATTTCTCCTAGCTGCCCGGCCACATTATTGAAACGGACCGGATTGCTCAAGACGCAACTGCCCCCAAAGCGCCCTCAAAGCGTTACTATTCCAACGCCTGTTCACCATTGAAGGAAGCTGTTGTCAATGCGGTGCATTCGCTACAAACTGTTCAAATGATCGAACTTATCCGTACAAATGATTCCGTTCTGCTGTCCTTTGCCGAGGCCTTGATGAAGGAGGCCGGGATCGCTTATTTCATTGCCGACACGAATATGAGCATTATCGAAGGCTCTTTGGGCGTATTGCCGCGCCGCCTTCTGGTCAGCGAAGAACAGGTTGACGAAGCACGGCAGATTTTGATCGATGCCGAGATTGAACACGAATTGCGCGATCAATGAATTCTGAAACAAGTTCGGAAAGCGAAGATGAAGCCGGAGAAACGCTTGATGTGTTTCATCGCGGGGCGTTTCATCTCATCCAGCCCGCATTGAAAGGCCATCGTTCCGGCGTGGATGCGATGATTCTGGCAAGTGCCGTTCCAAACGGCTTTGCCGGACGCGTTGTTGATCTTGGCAGCGGCGCAGGCGCTGCCGGACTTGCGGTCGCCTCCCGATGCCCGGGCACCAGTATCACCCTAGTCGAGCGTTCCGCCTTCATGGCGGGCTTTGCCCGTAAAAGCATTGCGCATCCGCTGAATACCGCCTTGGCTGGTCGTATCAGCGTGATCGAGGCCGACGTCGCCCTGAGAGGCAAGGCACGCCTCGCCGCAGGACTGGCCGATAACAGTTTCGACTTTGCTATCATGAATCCGCCCTTCAACGAAGCGCGCGATCGCAGCACGCCCGATCCGCTGAAGGCGGAAGCGCATGTCATGCCCGAAGGCATGTTCGAACAATGGGTGCGCACTGCGGCAGGCATTGTTAAGCCTGGCGGCGGCATTGCTATTATTGCCCGCCCCGGCTCCATTTCCCCCATCATTGAGGCTTTGTCGGGTCGGTTTGGCGGCTTGAAGATCGTTCCTGTCCAGCCGCGTCCCGATGCAGCGGCGATCCGCATCGTCGTGACAGGCACGCGCGGAAGCCGCGCCGGTCTGTCGCTCATGCCAGCGCTCGTTCTCCATGGCAGCGAGGGGCATGGTTTCACGCGTCGCGCCGACGGCATCAATAACGGGCTCGACGCCCTTATTTAATATTAGGCTGTGCCAGCACGACCAGATTGCGGTCCGGATCGTGCAATCTCAGGATCGTCGTATAGTCGGCGCTCTCGACATTTCCGGGGCGAATCCCTTCGAAGGAAAGCCGCGCATGCTCGACCCGCACGTCGCGGACAATGAGCGTCAGCGTTCCGTGCCCGGCTTCCACCGGATTCAGATAGAGCTGGAACCCGGCACCTGAACCGTGATGCCACTCAGCCAGTCCCTGCATTGGTCGCGCATCGGGATTGCGATCGAAGATCGTGGCGAACCACTCCGTGCTGCGTTCGAGGTCGGTACAATTGAGCTGCGCGAAAATAGCCGTGAGCACCATCGCGGTGTCCTCCCGGATCGGATAACACGGCAGCATTTCAGAAGTTCCGACAGTTCAGACCTGCCGATTTCGGTCCGAGCGGGTGATTTTGATTGAAACCCTATATTCGAGCCAATATTCCTAAAGCAGCAATTTTCGTTCTGCGGCTCCCCGCCGCCCTTTTCCGAAAAAGCGCAAACAACAAAACGACAAGAACAGGCAACGGGAACCAATGAACCACAGCCCAAACAAAAGCCGTCCGGTATCCGTCATGCGGCGTTTTCTTGATAGTGAATCTGCCGGTGGCATAAGCCTGATGGCGGCGGCAGCGCTCGCGCTCATCGTGGCGAACTCTCCGTTCTCGCAGGCCTATTTCGATATATTGCACACTCATATCGGTCCGCTCAGTCTGACAGACTGGATCAACGATGCCTTGATGGCGGTGTTCTTCCTGCTTGTAGGGCTGGAAATCAAACGCGAATTTCTCGATGGGCAACTGGCAAGCTGGCCAAACCGCATGCTGCCCGGCATCGCGGCCGCAGGCGGTGTCATACTGCCAGCCATCATCTTTACCGCGTTCAACTGGCACGACCCCGCCAAGGTGCGTGGCTGGGCTGTGCCATCTGCCACCGACATCGCTTTTGCGCTCGGCGTTCTGTCACTTCTGGGGTCGCGGGTTCCTTCCAGCCTCAAGGTGTTTCTGGCGACGCTTGCTATCCTGGACGATCTCGCAGCCGTCGTCATCATCGCCATCTTCTATACCGCCGAAATCTCCATGCCATATCTTGGTGGAGCTTTCGCCGCGGCTATCGTTCTGTTCGTCATGAACCGGATGGGCGTGATGAAGCTCCTGCCTTACCTGATCGGTGGAGCAGCGCTCTGGTTCTTCGTGTTGAATTCCGGCGTTCATGCAACGGTTGCAGGCGTGGTGACGGCGCTGATGATTCCGCTGAAACCCGCGCCCGGCAAGCCCGACGACATGACCTCGCCGCTGCATATACTGGAACACGCACTGGCCAAGCCTGTTGCCTTCATCATCGTACCTATTTTCGGCTTCGCCAATGCGGGCATATCGTTCGCCGGTCTCGATGCCTCGGTGATGCGGGATACACTCACGCTTGGCATCATGCTTGGCCTTTTCATCGGCAAGCAGCTTGGCGTTTTTGGAGCGGCATGGCTCGCGATCAAGACGGGTCTGGCGCAAAAGCCGCTCGGTGCCACATGGATACAGCTTTACGGCGTGGCGGTCCTGTGCGGGATCGGCTTCACAATGAGCATCTTCATTGGCCTCCTCTCCTTCCCGTCGGAACTCATGCAAGCGGAAACAAAGATTGGCGTGCTGGCTGGCTCGGGCCTGTCAGCTATCTGCGGCTATATTCTGCTGCGGCTGGTCACAAAACCGAAAAACGCCTGACGGGAACAATACTGCCGCTCGGAAAGCAAAAATTCCGGGCGGTTTCCTTTGTGTTTCCCATATTGCTTCCTACATTCCGGCTGAGAGCCTGAATGGTTTCAGTTAGCAGGAGTTAGCCTTGCCCGGTTTATTGACGCGCCTTGTTCCACGCCGCTTCCGCCCGGTTTCCATCGAGATACCTGTCGTGCGACTGCATGGCGCCATCATGTCCGGTGGATCTGCATTCCGCCCGATGCTTTCACTCGCGTCGACAGCAGCAGTCCTTGAAAAGGCGTTCACCGACAAGGAAGCGCCTGCCGTTGCCATTTCGCTCAATTCGCCCGGCGGTTCGCCGGTTCAGTCCCGCCTGATCTACCGGCGTATCCGCGATCTCGCAGCCGAACATCAGAAGAAGGTCCTCATCTTCGTCGAAGATGTCGCCGCCTCGGGTGGCTATATGATTGCGCTGGCCGGTGACGAAATCATCGCCGATCCGTCATCCATCGTCGGCTCTATCGGCGTTGTGTCGGCCTCGTTCGGCTTCCCTGAGCTTCTGAAAAAGATCGGTGTCGAGCGCCGCGTCTATACGGCGGGCTCCAACAAGGTGACGCTTGACCCGTTCCAGCCGGAGAAGAAGGCCGACATTGAGCGGCTGAAATCACTGCAACTCGAAATCCACGAGACCTTCATCGACATGGTGAAGGAACGGCGCGGTACGAAACTTGCAGAAGACAAGGACCTGTTTACCGGGCTGTTCTGGACCGGCATCAAGGGGCATGAGCTTGGCCTGATTGACGGGCTTGGCGATATGCGCAGCTTCCTGCGCAAAACCTATGGAGACAAGGTTAAGCTCAAGCTCGTGGAACAGAAGCGCGGTCTTCTGGGGCGCAAGATGCCCGGTGTGGATATGGCACTCGGTAATCTTGAACCGGCTTCCATTGCCGCGCATCTCGGCGACGGTCTGCTTTCTGTGGCCGAAGAAAAGGCGCTTTGGGGCCGTTATGGTCTGTAAAAAATAAAGCGAAGGCGAAAATCGGCGTCGATTTTCGAACCAAAGCTTTGAATTCCCTCGTTTCACCATGATATGGTGTCAGAAAGCGGGGTGGGCCGCTTCCCGCCCCTTCATGAACATCCGGCATTTCGGCGTTGCGATCTGGTAATCCGAAATGCAACCCTTAAGGACTTGAGGCCATGCCCCAGCTCATCTTTCTGCTGCTGATCATCGCCGCCGCCTGGTACGGCTACCGCTCGTTCAAGCGTGAAGCCTCGCGCGTGTCCCAGCGTGTGCGTCAGGCAGAAAAGGAAGCGCAGAACCGGGCTCATGGCACACTCGTGCAAGACCCTAAAACCGGCGAATATTACGTCAAGAAGGACTGATCTTTCCATCAGAAGCAGTTGCCGAAGAAGCGGCGCGGTGGCTTCCGTAACCGGACGGCCATGGTTTCTTTAGAGCGGTTCCTATTTTAACAGAATCGTCGGAACCGCTCTGACTATTTGTTTCATCGCATTTTCCTGCGCAAAACCGTTTCACACTTTTGCTGGAAATGCCCTATTGCCGGTCCATAACCAGAAATGACCATTTCCCGGAAAACCGAAAAAACCGCCAATGCCGGATTTCCCGGTTCCGTGACGCGACTGGCCCCGGCCAAGATCAATCTCGCGCTGCATGTGACGGGGCGTCGTGACGATGGCTACCATCTACTCGATATGCTGGTCGTCTTTGCGCGCTTTGGCGACAGCGTTCGTGTTGAATTTGCGGAAAAGGACAGCTTCACTGTCAGCGGTCCTTTTGCAAAGGGCATACCGCTCGATGGCGGCAATCTGGTTCTCAAAGCGCGCGAGACCTTGCGCGAGCATGCGCAAAGGGCAGTACCGCCCGTCGCCATTCATCTGGAGAAGAATCTTCCGATTGCGTCGGGCATAGGCGGCGGATCGAGCGATGCCGCAGCAACGCTGCTGGCACTTGATGCGTTGTGGGGCCTTGATCTCGGTTTCGACCAATTCGCCATGATGGGGCTTGCTCTTGGTGCCGACCTGCCCATGTGCCTGCATGGCGCATCAAAGGGAACACCATTGGCCGCACGCGGTATCGGCGAAGACCTGACCCCGGTTGCCGAATTTCCGGCCTTGCCCATGTTGCTCGTCAATGACGGAACCGCTGTCGCAACGCCGGATGTTTTTCGCGCGCTCGACAAACGCGATCATCCGGCACTGAACCTTGCTTCCCATGCAGATATCGCCCCCCTTTGCGCCTATCTGCAAACAACCCGCAACGATCTTCTAGCCCCGGCGCTGAAACTGGCACCCCGGATCAGTGACAAGCTTGAGATGCTTCACGCAAGCGGAGCGCTCTACGCACAGATGTCGGGTTCAGGTGCCACCTGCTATGCAATCTTTGAAGACATGGCGGCCACCGAACAGGCAGCCGCACGCCTTTCAGCCGAAAGGCCTGACTGGTTCGTAATCGCGACCCAAAGCGTCCCGTCCCGAAAATAGTTTCTCGACGGCTCCCATCCAAAACTCCACAAAACTGCCCCATTGTTCACTCTCATTGGACAATATATTGGGACAGACTGTTCGCGCTTTTTGAACAAAAGGCCTCGTACAACAATTTCGTGAAGGCTGATATATAATGCAATATATTGAATACATTCATTTATTTCTTATAAGTCATCAATACTTCAGAAATTAGGCCGCACAAATGTGTGATTAAGAAAACATTTTCGTGACTGGAACTTTTTCTCACTGTCACCCATTTGAGATGCATCGGAACGACGAACAAAACGCCGCTCCACTTTCCAAGGAGATAGGAAAATGAAAAAGATTGTTCTTGCTGCCGCTGCCCTCGCTCTTAGCGCCGGTGCTGCTTTTGCTGAAAACCCACGCGTTGGCGAACCTGCCGATCTTTATGCAAACGACCGCACCCCGGTTGCTTCCCAGAAGGTTGACTACACGGCTCCCGCTTCGATCAGCCAGTCCTCATTCCAGGACGGTTCGGCTCATCGCTTCGGTGATGCATCGCCTTCGAGCTACCAGAACTAAGTTTTCTGAAAACTTAGGCGCAGGGCGTTGTCAAAAAGCCTCCCAGCCGATGACGCCCCGATAAATTCCCAAGCTGGATATTCCTCCCAATCATTCAGCTTCCCCCAGTTATCTCCCCGATGGATGGCATGGTGCCACCCGGGAGCCCCGGAAAGGCTTCTATGCCATCCGAAGGGGCGATCATAAGGATTAAGAAAATGAAGAAGTTTGCTCTTGCTGCCGTTGCCGTTGCCCTTAGCGCTGGTGCTGCTTTCGCTGAAAACCCACATGTTGGCGAACCTGCCGATCTTTATGCAAACGACCGTACGCCGGTTGCAACGCAGAGCCAGAAGGTCGACTATACAGCTCCTGCCTCGATCAAGGCTCCGGTCTATCAGGACGGTTCGGCTCATCGCTTTGGCGATGCTTCGCCTTCCTCTTACCAGAACTAATCCGGCCAGAACTAATCGGGTCGGCATGTCTGACGAAAAAGGCGAAGCTTCCAGCTTCGCCTTTTTGCTTTTCTTAGTCTTCGTCGGGCGGCAGAATGGAGTGCCTGAGGCGGGTTGGTCGCAAGCGCTGGGGAAGCTGGTCAAACGCCACGCCGTCGAGCAGCAGCGGTTTTACAATGTCCAACCGAACCAGAAGCCCCGCATCGAGTGTCGCCTTGTGACCGAAGATTTTACGGACCGTACCGAAGCCGCCGTCTTCCGGCAGTGAAAAGCGCGCCACACCGCCATCCTGATCCATGTGGCGACGGAGGACTTCCTCCCACCCATCCTGCGGAATAGCGCCCGGCTTCAGCAAAAGCACCCATGGCGTGCGAATTTCATCGAGCGCCGCCTCAATATCCATTTCGGCATAAAAGGCACAGCCTGCACCCAGCGCTACGAGAGCGGTTTCGTCCGATGATCCCCGGTCGATGACCGTAACGCGGCGCAGTAAACCCTCCACGACGGCCGACACCAAAGCCGAAAGCGTGTGGGCCAGCGGTTTTTCAGAATTGAGGGTTTCGATGACGACTGACAACATGCGCGCTTCATATATCAAGAATACGTGAGCGGAAAGCTGTCACGCATATGTTCTTGCTTTGTTCTAAATCTTGCGATAGGAATAGATTCATCAGAACAGAGTCGCATGGCAGCACGACACGCACAACAGAACGGTTTTATGCTGTTCCCCGGTTTGTTTTCGTCGTGATTGCGCAACGCTCGATGTTTCCATTCAGGGAGACGAAGATGGAAGTGATCCAGCAAGCAGATATCATCAAGCAGGCCGACAGGGCTGCCTTCGGTAGTGGGCGCGCGGATCACGCCAATGCGATGATCGGTGAGGCTGGCTTGCGCATCGATCACGCTCGCAGGCGCGGGCGTGGCGCGGGCATAAATCCGACCGGACGCTTTGAGCCGACGACGCGGCATGAATTCGATGATGGCTGGACCACGCTTGAGGAACTGCCGCCGTTCAAGACCGACGTGCAGATCGAAAAGCCGCGCACGATCATCACCCGCAACGATTCACCAGACATCAATTTCGACCGCTCGATCAATCCATATCGGGGTTGCGAGCATGGCTGTATCTATTGCTTTGCCCGTCCGACCCATAGTTACATGGGACTTTCTGCCGGCCTCGATTTCGAATCCCGCCTGTTCGCGAAACCGGATGCCGCACGCCTTCTGGAACGCGAGTTGGCCAAGCCCAATTATCAGCCGAAAACCATCGCCATCGGCACCAACACTGATCCCTATCAGCCGGTCGAGAAGAAATGGCGCATCATGCGTGAAATTCTCGAAGTGCTGGAGGCCGCCAATCATCCGGTCGGCATCGTGACGAAATCCGCCCTGGTGGTGCGTGACATTGATATTCTAAGCCGCATGGCCGAGAAAGGGCTGGCCAAGGTCGCCTTGTCGGTCACAACGCTTGATGCCCATCTGTCCCGCACGATGGAGCCGCGCGCCTCGACGCCGACACTGCGGCTTCAGGCCATCCGCAAGCTGGCCGATGCGGGTGTTCCAGCGTCCGTCATGATGGGGCCGGTCATTCCGGGGATCAATGATCACGAGATCGAGCGCATTCTGGATGCCGCCTATGCCCAGGGCGCGCGCGAAGCGGGTTATGTTCTGCTGCGTCTGCCGCTCGAAGTAGCGCCTTTGTTCAAGGACTGGCTGCTGCGCAATTACCCGGATCGCTATCGTCATGTCATGTCGCTGGTGCGCTCCATGCGCGACGGCAAGGATTATGACGCCGAATGGGGAAAGCGCATGCGCGGCACTGGCCCCTATGCATGGCAGATCGGGCGTCGTTTCGAGATTACCGCCCGCAAGCTCGGCTTCAATGCACGACGGCTGCAGTTGCGCACCGATCTGTTCGAACCAGTCGAAAAAGGAGGCAAGCAGCTTTCGCTGTTTTAGGAAAGACGCCCAGCGAAAAGGCAAGCCTAACCTTGGGCTGGGATCGTTTTTCAAACTGCATACCCTATCAGTCGTCAATTCAGTTTCCGTCTGATTTGTCCTTCAGACGGAGGGGCTACCTGCTTTCACGCCACCGTCCTCGAGCAGGGCCCTTGCGGAGAATCGGAAGCAATGCGAGCATTGCCGCCAAATGAAACGCTCGGCTTCTGATTCTCCGCTCCTCTTTGATATCCCGCTCGCGCCTGACTTTTCTGAAGAGAAAAGACTGCTTTCGTGTGGACTAAAACACATCGTCGGCATCGACGAAGCCGGACGGGGGCCCTTGGCCGGTCCTGTGGTTGCCGCTGCGGTTGTTCTTGATATCGATGACCTTCCAGATGGTCTGGACGATTCCAAGCGTCTCACGGCTGCAAAGCGTGAAGCGCTTTACGAAACCATTTTGACAAAGGCCGTCACCATTTCGGTGGCAAGCCTCAGCGCGCGCAGCATCGACGTAAGCGACATCAGGAAGGCCGCGCTTGAAGCCATGCGTCGCGCTTCTGTCGGCCTGATCTTGAGGCCATGCCACGCGCTGATCGACGGACGTGATGTTCCGCCGGGGCTTCCCTGCCCAGGTTCGGCGCTGGTCAAGGGCGATCAGCGCTCCGTTTCCATCGCCGCTGCCTCCATCGTCGCCAAGGTAACACGCGACCGGATGATGATCCGCGCCGGAGCGGCGCATCCACCCTATGGGTTGGAGATACATGCGGGTTACGCGACCGTGAAGCACCGCACCGCCATCGAAGCGGCTGGCCCCGTTCCCGGTATCCACCGCTACACTTTCGCGCCCATCAAAGGCCGTTATAGCATTTAGAGCGCGTTTCGTTTTGATTGGATCAGATCGGCGCTCTAAGCTATTATATTTCAAGCATAATCTTACCGATCCTCGTTTCACTCCGGTCGGATTATGCTTTAAACAGCCGCCAACTTGGCCGCGAAGCCGAAAAGCAGCGCTGCAAAACCCCAGCGCTGGACTGACTGTATGGCAGGATAACGCTTGAACAGGCTTCCGAGCGACGAGCCAGTAAAGGCGTAGATCGTATCGAACGACAATCCCACCGTGGTCATGACCGCCCCCAGAAGTGCAAACTGGAGCGCAATACTGCCATTTTCGGGATGAACGAACTGCGGCAGCAGAACCGAACAGAAAAGCAGCGCTTTCGGGTTGAGGAGATTGGTGAGAAGACCTTTCCGGGCCGACGCCATATAGGATCGGCGCTCACGAACACCGCCGACCGTATCCACTGTCGGCAACGGGTGGCGCAGAATGCCTATGGCAAGCCAGACCAGATAGCAGGCGCCGATAATCCGGACCAACTGAAACGCTACAGGAAAGGCATGAAGGAGCGCAGCGAGACCAAGTGCGGCAAGTGCCACATGACAGGCACGCGCTATTGCAAGCCCTGCTGCCGCTGCAAGCGCATGCGCCCTGCCCTCAGCCGCGCCGGTCTGGAGTAGCAGAAGCATATCCGGTCCCGGAATAAGAAATGCAGCAGCCAATGTGCCTGCATATAACCACATCTCACCCATCGATATCGTCCACCAGAGCATTTCCAGCAAAAGTGCGAAGCGTCTACGCAAGGAAATCAGTTCACTGGACTGATTTCATTTCCCGCTTCGATGCGTAGGATAATGCGAAAAAGAAAGTGCCAGCCTGTCCGCTATGCGAAGCAGTGGCGTATCGAAACTATGCGGAGACGCATGCGCATGTCCTTGCGATTTATGGCTCAACGTTTCCGATTTGTGATATATTCTACCAGTATACTAACTTCGATTGTCGGATCATGCCAAAATTGAAACTGGACGCTATCGACCGCAAGATACTGACCGCACTTCAGGAAGATGCGCGGCTCTCCAATGTACAACTGGCAGGGAAAGTCGGCCTGTCGCCCTCTCCATGCCTGCGGCGCGTCAAGATGCTCGAAAAGGCAGGTGCTATTCAAGGTTATCATGCAGCACTAGACCGCAATGCGGTCGGGCTTGGATTGACTGTTTTCGTCGGCATCCGGGTGGAGCGCCATCACGAGGAAACTGCGACTGCATTTCGCACCTCCGTGCAGAATCTGCCGGAGGTCTTTTCATGCCACCTCGTGTCGGGAGAATCCGATTTTCTTTTGCAGGTGGTGGTCGCTGATCTCGCTGCCTATGAACGCTTTCTATCCGGCACGCTGTTACGGCTTCCCGGCGTGATCGACATTCGCAGCAACTTCGCCATCCAGACGGTCAAATCACAAGGAGAGCTGCCGCTTACACATCTATCGGACCTCAAGGACTGACCTCACTTTGCACCGTCGGAGGGCCATCACGTCGGATATTGTCAATGCGGTTCTCGTCGGGCCCAAGGGCATTCTTCTTGGGCGCCGCAGCCCGGATCGTCGCGCCTATCCAGATCGGTGGAGTTTTCCGGGCGGTCATGTTGAAGCGGGCGAGAGCTTTGAAAGCGCACTCCAACGGGAAATCCACGAGGAACTCGGGTTAACAATCCGGTTATTCTTGTTCCTTACCACCATAGAGGTCGCAAATCCGGTCACGTCATTCCACCTCTTTACTGTCACCGCCTGGGACGGCCACCCCACCATTCGCGACCGGGAACACACGGAACTGCGATGGTTTAGGCCAGCGGAAGCTTGCGCACTGGACGATCTTGCTTTGGAGGAACATCGACCGTTGTTTGACAGACTGGACGGCATGGCTGCCAGCCTCTGATCGGACTGCATTGAAATCGATTTCTCGACCCAAGCCAACAAAAAACGCCGCCCTTTTGAGGCGGCGTTTCTCTGAAACTATATGAGTCGGGATTAGTTCAGGTTCGACTTGACCTGCGACAGAGCATCCTTGAACAGGTTGCCTGCGACCTTTGTGTCTACCTTGTCGGCAACGATCTTGCCGGCTGCGGCGACTGCGAGGTCAACTGCCGAAGCACGAACTGCGTTGATGGCATCGACTTCAGCCGTTGCAATCTTCTGTTCGGCCAGCTTGTTGCGGCGTGCAACATATTCTTCCGTCGCGCGCTTGGCGTCTTCGAGAAGCGCCTTGGCTTCACGCTCGGCGGAAGCAACGATATCGCCAGCTTCCTTTTCGGCTTCCTTGCGCTTGCGATGATATTCGGCCAGCAACTGCTGGGCTTCCTCGCGAAGCGTGCGGGCTTCTTCCAGTTCGTTCTTGATGCGATCAGCGCGCTCGTCGAGCGAACGACCGACCATGCCCGGAACCTTCAGGTAAGCCAGGATTGCCAGGAAGATAATGAGGCCAATCAGTGCCCAGAATGTAGCGTCCATTGTCCTCTCCTCAGGCGTTCGAAGCCTTGACGGCTGCTGTTACCGAAGCCTTGTCGGCCTTGGTGCCCAGAAGCTGTTCGACGATCTCTGCCGTGGTTTCCTCGGCAATGTTGCCGACGTCGCTCATGGCCTTGGTCTTGATCGCGGCGATACGTTCTTCGGCTTCCTTGAGCTTGCCTTCAAGTGCAGCTTCGGCCGCAGCACGTTCTGCGTCGGCTTCGCCCTTGCCCTTTTCACGAGCGGCTTCGGCAATCGAAGCAGCCTTGGTGCGGGCTTGGGTCAGTTCCTGCTCATAGGCAGCAATAGCGTTGTCGGCATCCTGCTTGAGGCGGGCTGCCTGCTCGAGATCCTGAGCGATACGGTCGCGACGGGTTTCGATCACGCCGCCGATGCGCGGCAGAACCACGCGCGACATGAACAGATAGAAAAGCCCGAAGGTGATCGCGAGCCAGAGGACCTGCGATGCATAGTGGGTGGAATCAAACGGCGGGAATACGCCGCTGCCGTGTCCGGCATCGTGAGCGACCCCGGTTTCGGTGTGCACAGCATCGGCTGCGCCGTGCTCACCAGCAGCAGGTGCCGGTTGCGATTCGGTGGCGGTTTGGGCAAACGCCGTGGACACGAACATCCAGATTTCCCCTTTAATCCAGCACGATCTGATCCAGATGGAGAAGGATCATGCCTTACTCAGACGACATATGCAAAGGCCAGCCGCGTCTGCATCTTTCGACGGAATATGACCAGAAAGGCCATGTTCCCAAAGTTGCTTCGCGGCCAGCCCCGTTTCTTGCGACCGTTGATTAGACGGCGAAGAGGAGCAGAAGCGCGATGAGCAGCGAGAAGATGCCCAGAGCTTCCGTAACGGCGAAACCGAACACCAGACGGCCGAACTGGCTGTCAGCAGCGGACGGGTTGCGCAGAGCGCCGGAGAGGTATTGGCCAAAGATATTGCCGAGGCCGAGAGCCGTACCGGCCATACCGAAACAGGCGAGACCGGCGCCGATGTACTTTGCTGCTTCCGCTTCCATGTTAAGCTCCTTCTGGATTGAATATAAGCGCGGATTTCAGTTCTGGCGGTCGCCCGCCGGCTTGAACTCAGTGTCCCGGATGTACTGCGTCGTTGATGTACATGCAGGTGAGAACGGTAAACACGTAGGCCTGCAGGAAGGCTACGAGGAATTCCAGTGCGGTGATTGCGACCGTCATGATCAGTGGCAGCACAGCGCCGCCGATGCCGATCGGGCCAAGTGCAGCCAGCGAAACGACGAAGCCCGCAAAAACCTTGAGCGTGATGTGACCGGCAAGCATGTTCGCAAAAAGACGAACAGAGAGGCTGATCGGACGCGACAGGAACGAGATGATTTCAATGGCGACAACCAGCGGCACGATGATGCCCGGAACGCCGCTCGGCACAAACAGCTTGAGGAAGCCGAAGCCGTGCTTGAAGAAACCGTAGACGATAACCGTACCGATAACCAGAATGGCAAGGGCAAAGGTCACGATGATCTGGCTCGTAACCGTATAGAAATACGGGAAAAGACCGAGGAAGTTTGCAACCAGAACGAACATGAACAGCGAGAAGACGAAGGGGAAGAACTTCATGCCCTTCGACCCTGCCGAATCCCGCAGGCTGGTGGCCACGAATTCGTAAGCCATTTCCGACACCGACTGAAGACGGGTCGGGATCAGGCCGCGGCCCGAAGACGTCAGATAAAGGAAGCCCGAAGCGACCACGACGGTTGCGACCATGAAGGCCGAAACATTCGTGAATGACAGGTCCACACCGCCTACATCGATGGGAATCCACCGGGAAACCTGGAACTGATGGATCGGATCGTTCGCCACCTTAACCTCGTCTGTCTTCCCTGCCCGAAGGCAATTTTGGCCTGCCCGAAGGCGATTTGGTCTGCCCGCAGGCAATTTGGTCTGCCCGCAGGCAATTTGGTCTACCCGAAGGCGTTTTAGTCTCGGGCCAGAAGGCCCACTTGTTCACTTACACTTGAACGAACTTTACCGTGAAGCCCGTCAAGTCCTATTTCTTGTCGTTCTTTTCCGCGCTAGATTTAATGTTAGCCTGTTCGGCAACATACCCAGCGGAACGAAGCACGTTGAGGACGCCCGCACCAAAGCCCAGAAGGAGAAATACGATCAATCCCCAGGGCGATGTGCCGGCGACACGATCAATGAACCAGCCAATCAGCGCACCCACCACAACCCCTGCGATAAACTCGCTGGAAATCTTCATGGCCTGCGCGACCGAGCTTGCAGTCGCCGATCGCTCCTCCTCGGAAGCCGGTTGCTTGAGCACACCCTTCTTGGCCAGTTCGGCCTCCAGGCGGTTCAAACGCTGATCCAGCTCCCCGGAACCGGGTTCGTTCTTCGCATTCTTGATGGTACCGGATGGCTTTCCGGGTTCAGTCCCGCGCGCCATTGGCAGCTCCTTTTCTCAAGAAATACGAGGATTTCAATCCCATTTCCAAGTTGGGCGCAACATATTGACACGCCGTCCGCTAGTCAAGGCGGTGCAGGCATTGGTCCAGAAGGTTTTTTATCCAGAAAAATCAAATACTTAGTTATTGGTGCGACTCATTTTCCGACCAAAGGATCAGATTGGCCACATTATTGGCTAAAAAAACGGAATCGATTTTGGACGGTCGCACCCTGTTCGGGTGAGGCTGAAAGGCGGCCTTATGCGCCTGTTCGGCCTATTAGTCCGCTAACAAAAACGTGAGTTGAAACCGGTCGATCCCGCCAGTGCGCGAGAACGGAGCGATCAGCTCCATCCGCCGCCATAGGTCCGATAGAAAATGTGAAGGCCGATCTTGGCGACCTTCTTCATGGTCGGAGCCCAGAACGGGCGAACATAGGTCGCGTGGTAATGCGTGGCGGAACCGACTTCCGGTAGCCATATCTGACCGGCAGAGACAGTCTTTGCAACCTGCTGTGCCATGCGCCATTGCGGCATTTCGGTCACGCGGTGCTTCTGGCCGTCGCAGGCAAATGAAAACTGGCAGGCATTGAGCCAGTCGCGATTCTGGTAGACCACGCCGCAGATCGAGCCCGGATAAGCCGGGTTGCGCACGCGGTTGAGAACGACCTGCGCGACGGCAACCTGCCCCTTCACCGTTTCGCCGCGGGCTTCATAATAGACAGCTTCGGCAAGGCACGTCTGTTCGCTCTTGCTGAAAGCAGAAGGTGGCAACGGCGTTGCTGCCCATTCATGGTCCTTCTCGCCGATAGGCGGCACGAAGCGGCCTTCATCCGGCTGCGGCTTCAAAATGCTTTCGAAAGGCGATGTCTTGCCATAGTCCGGTGTCGCAGGCGCATAACCAAGGGCCAGCACGTCCGGCTGGTCATTGGTAATGAGCTTGGCAAGCTGGGTCGGCATTTCGGAGCGCGGCTTTGGCGGCTTGACCGCATGGAACGCCATGGTGATGGCGACTTCCTTGCCCTCCAGCTTGCTGGAGAAGGCCATTTTCGCGTCCGTCTTTTCCGGCGGACGCGTAATCATGCTGATCTTTTCGAACATGCTGCCGGCAGTGAAGGCCTTGGCGGGCGCCTTGGGCTTCACCGAGACAAGACGCCCCGTCTTGTCGGAGCGATTGATGCGGTTTTCGTCCGGGTTCGGATCATCCGGGCCGAGCTTGGCCGTCTTTTTGCCTCCGGACAGCGCAACACGACCGATGCCCGGCACTTCAATGCCGTTTGTCGCGATGCTGCCCGTTACAGTCGTTGCGTCCACAAACGGCATTTCGGCCTGATGCACGGAGCCGACCGGCGCCTTGGCGACGAAGGCAGTCCAGCGATGCGATCCCAGATCCGCCGACGGCACCAGGCTCGCCATGTCCTGAAAGGCAATCGCATTGGAATTGAAGAGATAGGTCATGGCTGCCAGAACCAGTGGCACCAGGCGATGCGGCTTATGAACTGTCTGGCGTGGCTTTGCCCTTACCGCGTAATAGCGCCCCTCCTCCGGGCAATAGCCCGCGACGGGATAATGCCACACCGGCTCGGCAACGGCCTTCCTTCGACCAAACAGCGCTCGTAAAGATACAAGACGCACCGCACACTCCACTCACACTGACTAAACTGATGCGGCGATAACGGAGTATTAACCTTGTCCGGCGGGTAGAGGACACGCTTGCGGCTCTGGCTAATACAGTCATTATCAGCAGCGCGTTAACCATGAACGAATATGGTTAATGCGGGGTTTAAGCAGTTTCAGCTTTGCGAAAACCGGATTGCTGTAGTGAGGAGGTGCATCATGGATAAGGTTACGGGTGGATGCCTGTGCGGCAATGTCCGCTTTGAAGCGTCAGGGCGGCCATATCGGGTCGGCATCTGCCATTGCCTTGACTGCCGCAAGCATCACGGAGCCCTGTTTCACGCTTCGGCGATATTTCCGGAAGCTGCGGTTACGGTCGAGGGAGAGACCCGTGACTATGCGGGGCGATTTTTCTGCCCCCGCTGCGGGTCGCCGGTTTTCGGACGCAGCGCAGATGAAGTCGAAGTCAATCTCGGGTCACTCGACGCAATCGACCAGTTCAAGCCGACCTATGAACTCTGGACCATCCGCCGCGAATCCTGGCTGCCACCATTCCCGGACACGAAGGGCTACGAACGCGACCGCGATGGGTCGAGCCGCTTCGAGGATTAGAGTGCATCCCGAAAAAAGTGAAACGCCTGGCTGCACAAGGAAATCAGTCCAGTGGATTGATTTCTGATTCTGCTTCGATCAGACCAAGATGCGCGGAAAAACAAATACAATATAGCACTCCCGACACTTCCATTTTATTTAAAGTGGAAATGCTTCTGGCGTCATCTTTTCTTTAATGACTAACGTTCTATTTGTGATGAAGATAGTATCGTCAAAGTTTCGGGGAGGAAATTTATGCAGGTTTTGAAAATCGGGGTTATCGGGGTGGCGTTCAGTGCTTTTGCAATCATTGCCACAGCGCAAGCCGACGACTGCCAGAACGCCAGTTCGCAGTCCGCACTCAATGAATGCTATGGCAAAGCCTACAAGAAATCGGATGCCGAGCTGAACAAGATCTTCAAGACCTTGCAGCGCCGCGCCGACGATGCGGACCTGAAGAAAAAGCTGGTTCAGTCGCAACGGACATGGATCGCCTTTCGCGACGCCGAATGCGACATGCAGACAGTTGGTGGCGGCAGTATTTCCGGCATGGCCTATTCGATCTGCCTGTCCGACCTGACGGCGGAGCGCGTCAGCGACCTCAAGAAATATCTCAAATGCGAGGAAGGCGACAGCAACTGCCCCTTCCCCGCCGCCAGCAACTGATCAGTTCTGGCTCCCATAGGCGGCATCGAAGAATGCCTTTTCCAGTTCGACCGCTCGCCGGAAGAACTGCTGGCATTGTTCTGCCGCTGCCGGGCCGACCCTATCGAGTTCCGAGCGCAGGAAACCGACAAATTCCACGAAGTATGGATTGTCGTGCAGCGCGATCCATTCCGCGAAAATAAAATCGTCGGGCAGAGGCTTTGGCGCTTTTTCAGCCCAGTCGAGATAAAGCCATTCGGCAACGGTCAGCACCGACAGGCAGACCGCATAGGAGCCTGAACGCGCAGCTTCCAGCATCAGTTCCTTGAATGCAGCGGTTGGCGTCGCATCAGGTGTATCGAAACGCTCGGCGTCAGCGACTGCGAGTTTCGCAAAGGAGCGTTCGAAATAGGAGTTCTCATCGCTGCTGATCATGCCTATGAAACGGCCCAATGTCAGCTTGGCTTCCATCCTGTCGCAATTGACCAGCGTTCCACCCAGCAGTGACAGAAAGCAGTCGATAAAGCGATGATCCTGCACCAGATAGCGCGTCATGACATCAGGTGCGACCGTGCCCGTATAGATTTCACCGACGAGGCGATGGCCGACGGCTTGCGACCAGAATGGCTGGCTGTTCTCGCGCAAGCGTTCAGAGAAAGTTTCAAAAGTGCTGACTGACACGATGATCTCCATGTTTTGAACGGAAACCTATTCGGGCATTGCTTACTATTTTACTGACCAGCGTTCGATATCCGCGCTCTGCCCGATCAATGCGAGGCCGTTGGCGATGGAATCGAACTGGTTCGAGCTCGTCACCACGGCGTCGGGAAAGCGGTTTTCAAACACCGTACGGATGACCGGCACGAAAGATGTGCCGCCGGTCAGGAAAACACGGTCGATAGACGACGTTTCCAGCTCCGCTTTATCCACCGCCTGCTGCACCGACTGTTCAATCTGGCGCACATCGTCTGCGATCCAGTTTTCGAAATCGTTGCGTGTGATGTCGGAACGGATTTCGAAGTCGTCGGCCTTGAAGTGCAGTTCCGACATGCGCTGTGAGGAAAGACGCACCTTCAGGTCTGAAACGGCGCGGTATATCTCGTAACCGTAATCGTTCTCGATCAGGTTGATGAAATGTTCGAGGGGTTTTGGATCGACCGCTTGCCGGGCCAATTCGTCCAGATCGCGAATGGTCGCCGGAGAGTTCATCAGGAACAGCGTGTTCCAGCGCGCAAAATTTGCATAATAATGGTTCGGTATGGTCAGCCTTTTGCCGAAGGACTGGTACTCCGTACCCTTTCCGAGCAGCGGCGAAACGGCATTGTCGATGATGCGATAGTCGAACGTGTCGCCCGCAATGCCAAGACCCGTCTGGCTGAGCGGTGCGAAGCTGAGGCCATTCTTGCCCACTTCGAAGCGCACGATGGAAAAGTCGCTCGTACCGCCGCCGAAGTCGGCCACCAGAACGGTGGATGCAGCTTTCAGTTCCTGTGCATAGAAGTAAGCGGCAGCAACCGGCTCATAAACGTAGTGAAGATCGGTGAAGCCGAACGCCCGGAACGCTTTTTCATAGCGCTGCATGGCCAGCGCTTCATCCGGTGAAGCGCCCGCAAAGATCACCGGCCTGCCGATGACCACGCGATTGCCCTTTGGCGGCAGGCGATCGCCCAGCCGCGCGGCGACCGTTTCGAGGAAGGTCGTCAGAATATCCTCGAACTTGAAGCGCTTGCCGAAAACCGGCGTATCGGTGAAGGATTTCGATGCCGCGAATGTCTTGAACGATTGCAGCATGCGCGTGGAATGCGGCGCATTGACGAATGCGTCCATCGCCCAAGGTCCGCTTTCAACAGTGCGCTCGCCGGTTTCGCGATCCTGCCAGAAGCAAAGGATCGAGCGATAGCCGGTAATCTCGGCGCCATCCTTCGGAACGCTCAGGACGACCGTGGTTCCGTCGGGTGCTGCCACTGACAGAACGGTGTTCGTCGTGCCGAAGTCGATGCCCAATGTCACGCCGTCAAAACGGCTCTGGTCAGCCTTCGTCATCACTACACCTTTTTTGGAGAAAACCGGGGAGCGGGCGAATTAGCAGCCGCGGAAGCCAAGCTCAACCCGAAAGTGCCTATTTAAACATTTGCTGCGATCACGATCTCAATTGCCCTGTCTAGATGAGAAGAATTTCCGGTCGCGCAAATGTTAATGAGTGTTTTTAAAGTTTACATGACCTCTTTCTTCTGCCTGTTAGGTTTCTGCGCCGCAACTGGAGTGGTTCGTCTTTCATTCACACCCCCCTGAACTGCTCCGCTTATTTGTTTTCACCGCCTTCACGTAACGCCAGATATTTTCTGTCTGGCTTCGCTATGCTCTAGGTTATCCAACAAATGAAAGCGATACTCATGGCGTTTCTCTCACGTACGGTTCTTGCCACTGTTCTCCTCTCGGCCAGTGCGCTTCCCCACGCCGCAAATGCTCAGGAGACGGCCAGTCAGCCGATAGCAAGCGGTTATCACAGCAGCGGTCAGGCCACCGCAGAAGTCAGCGGTGTCGTGGCAGATGGCGACAAGCTGACGGTCAAGGTTCGCTTCATCAACGCCAGAGAAGGCGGAAGTGTTTCCACTACGCTTTACACCGCGCTGTCGGACGAGGACTACGAGAATGACTACTATCTCCTCGCAGGCGACAAGAAATATCTTCTGCTGAAAGACTCCGAAGGCAAGCCGCTTGCTCCGGCGTCTGTTTCCTTGTTCGGCACGGGTCATGTGGTCGGTGTCTGGCACGGCGTCTTTCCTGCTCCACCGAAGGGCCAGAAGGTGACGCTCTATATCAAGGGGGTCGAGCCACTCGGACCGTTCGCGGTTCCCGCCGAATAGGGGGCGGCCATGACCAATCAGATCAAAGGCTGCATCGCTTTAGGGCTTGCCGTACTCTGCCTGCCGTCCATTGCGGCAGCGCAGACTACAAGCACCGACAACAGCGTCTATATTCGCGACCTGGTGCCCGAAATCCGTGATCTGGTTTCGGCATCGGGCAGCACCGATGGCAAGGCGCGTGGCCTGTCCGGTGCGGCACAGGAGATTGTCGAGAAGAGCGGCAATATCACCATGCGCGAAACCGATGACAGCATCGTCCTTTCCGTGACGAGCGATATTCTGTTCGATTTCGACAGCGCCAAACTGACTGGCAAAGCCAAGGCAACGCTGACCGATATTGCCAGAATATTGGAAAGCATGCCGGATTCCGCCGTCCGCGTGGTGGGCCATACGGATTCCAAAGGGTCCGACAGCTATAACGACAAGCTGTCGAAAAACCGCGCCGATGCGGTTACCAAGTTTCTCGTTGGCAATGGTGTCACATCTGCAAGGTTGAAGCCGGAAGGACGCGGCGAAAGCGAACCTGTCGCGCCCAACGAGATCAAGGGCAAGGACAATCCCGATGGTCGGGCGCAGAACCGGCGTGTCGAATTTGTGCTGCCTAAGGCGTGATGCCGTCTCACCCCTTCAAACAAAAAAGCCCGGAGCGATCCGGGCTTTTTCTCTCTATGGCGTTTATTTCTTTTTCTTCGCGCGGCCTGCGAACGGATTATCCGAAGTGCGCAATGAAAGCCTTATCGGCACACCTGGCATATCGAAAGTTTCACGCAGACCGTTGATGAGATAGCGCACATAGGATTGCGGCATCGCATCGGGGCGCGAGCAGGACACGACAAAGCCCGGCGGCCGGGTCTTCACCTGCGTCATATATTTGACCTTGAGGCGGCGCCCAGAAACTGCCGGTGGCGGCTGGTGCGCGATGACGCCTGCAAGCCAGCGGTTGAGGCGCCCGGTCGAAACGCGGCGGTTCCAGATTTCGTGGGTCTTGACGACATTCTCCATGAGCTTGTCGATACCCTGTCCGCGCTCGCCGGAAATCGGCACGGCGCGAAGCCCGCGCACCTGTGGCAGCAGGCGAGCTGTCTTTTCGTAAAGATCAGCCAGAACCATCTGGCGGTCCTCGATCAGATCCCATTTGTTGAACGCGATGATCGGCGCACGGCCTTCACGGATGATGAGATCGGCAATCTGCAGATCCTGTTTTTCAAACGGGATCGTCGCATCGAGAACGATGATGACGACTTCCGCAAAACGGATCGCACGCAGGCCGTCAGCTACCGAAAGCTTTTCGAGCTTTTCCTGCACGCGCGACTTGCGGCGCAGACCGGCGGTATCGAACAGCTTGATCTTGCGGCCACGCCATTCCCAATCCACCGAGATCGAGTCGCGGGTAATACCTGCTTCCGGTCCCGTCAGCAGGCGGTCTTCACCAAGCATCGTATTGATGAGCGTCGACTTGCCAGCATTGGGTCGGCCAACAATGGCTATCCGCAGCGGCTTGGTCGCATCATAGGCCGGGATTTCTTCTTCGTCCGGGTCTTCGATGTCGTCGCCGATCAATTCACCGACGGCTTTCGGCGTGAAGACCTCATCGGCAACTTCCTCTTCCTTCTCGTCGGCAAAGACACGCTCTTCGCCCAAGAGTTCGACAATGGCGTCGCGCAGGTCGGGCATTCCCTGACCGTGTTCGGCAGAGATCGGGCACGGTTCGCCAAGTCCAAGCTGGAAAGCGTCGTACATGCCGGACTGCGCGCCGCGCGCTTCCGCCTTGTTGGCGACCAGCACGACCGGCTTGCCGGAACGGCGCACCACTTCCGCGAAGGTGCTGTCGGTCGGCGTCAGGCCGTTCTTGGCATCGACCACGAAAAGGATCACGTCGGCTTCCTGAATGGCAGCCTCGGTCTGCGCGCGCATGCGGGCTTCCAGGCTGTCATTGGCAGCTTCTTCAAGACCTGCCGTGTCGATAACCTGAAACTTCAGATCGTAGAGCTTGGCATCGTGGATGCGCCGGTCGCGCGTGACGCCCGGCAGGTCATCGACCAGCGCCAGCTTGCGGCCGACGAGGCGATTGAACAGCGTGGACTTGCCGACATTGGGACGCCCGACGATGGCGACTGTGAAACCCATGGGAGAAGATAACTCCAGAAACCAGAGCGGTTCCGCTTTCAACCGAAACGTGGAACCGCTCTATTTATTTATCTTGACGCGCATCTTGTCCGAAAACCGCTTCGCACTTTTCGGGATGCGCTTGTTTTATTATGTGCTTTGCGCGTCAGGCACGTTGACGCCTGCGCTGCGCATCAGATCGAGCATCGTATTGGAACGCTGGCGGATGTTGGCCGGAGCAAGACTGTCATTGGCAATCTGCTGGAACAGTTTGACCGCATCATCGAAACGCTCAGCCTTCCAGGCAGCCAGACCCAACGCTTCGCGCGCGCTTGAGCGCATCGGGTTGCCGTCTGCGGAAAGCGTTTCGACGCGCTTGGCGACGTCATCATACGAACCGTTGTCGACCAGCAGATAGCCGGCACGCAGGCGCGCGACATCGCGAAGCGGTGCAGGCACGGCATTATCGGCAGCGACGTCATCGAAAGCCTTCACGGCACCGGCGGCATCGCCCTTGTCCGCGAGAACCGATGCAGCGCGCAGGCGTGCCAGCACGGGATAGGAGCCGTAGCCGGTCTTCTCCAGATCGTCGAGCGCGGTCAGCGCTTCGTCGTTCTTGCCTTCCGAGGCGAGGTCCAGTGCGGCGAGGAACTTGTCACCGGAAGCGGAAGCCTTGCTGTCGACCCAGTGCTGATAGCCGACCCAGCCAGCCGTTCCCAGAACGATGGCCACAGCACCGCCGATCAACAGCGGACCGAAATTCCGCCAGATCTGCTTTGCCCGTTCCGAACGGATTTCCTCGTTTACCTCGCGAATGAAACTGTCGTCTGCCATGGACCTGCCACTAAAGCCAAATTGATGTTCATATTTGTTCGTTCTGGCGCTTTTAGTCGCATTTCGCGCCATATGTAAGACCCGTCTGCGAAATAAGCCTAAACACGTGTCACAAAGTGCATTTCGGTCCGACAATAGCCTTATTCAAGAACTAGTGGAACTGTTCCTCCCCCGCTTCGTTTCGTGAATCATGCGCTTTCTGTCCCCCCGCCCTGTTCTTATGTCCGCCTTGGTTCTGGCCACCTGCACTGCGCAGGCAGAACCAATGTCTGCAAAGCCGCAATATGTGCTGATTTCCTTCGATGGCGCACATGACAATGCGCTGTGGACCCGCTCGCGCAAGCTGGCGAAGAAGAACAATGCCCACTTCACCTATTTCCTCTCCTGCGTCTTCCTGTTGACCAAACAGGACCGGCGGGACTACAAGCCGCCTCACAAGCGGGCGGGTTCGTCCAATGTCGGCTTTGCGCTCAGCCGCGACGAAGTCGTCGCCCGCCTTGGCAATATCTGGCAGGCGCATCTGGAAGGAAACGAGATCGCCAGCCATGGTTGCGGCCATTTTGACGGCACCGACTGGTCGACCGCCGACTGGGACAAGGAGATCGAGGAATTCCGACGCATCACCGCTGACGCCTACAGGAATAACGGCATCGACGGCGAGCCGGAAGGCTGGCGCGATCTTGCGCTGAAGGGCATTGACGGTTTCCGAGCGCCCTATCTCGCCGCATCGAAGCCGGTGCAGGATGCGCTCAAGGCAAACGGGTTCCGCTATCAGGCGTCCTCCATCACACGCGGTCCCGAAGAGCCGACCCTTGCCGGTCAGTTTGCTTCTTTCGGATTGCCTCTTGTTCCGGAAGGCCCGTCACAACGTCCTATCGTGGCGATGGACTATAATCTTTATATCCGTCACTCGAAAGGCAAGGAAGCGCCGCAGCAATCGGCGGCTTTCGAGGAACGAGCCTACAAGGCATTCCGGGCGGCATTCGACAAGCAATATACCGGCGAGCGCATTCCGCTGCAGCTCGGCTTCCATTTCGTGCTGATGAATGACGGCGCCTATTGGCGCGCTATGGAACGGCTCGTAACGGAAGTCTGCACCAAGCCCGATGTCAAATGCACCACCTACAGCGATTATCTGGACAGTCTCGACAAAGATGCCGTCCATGCGGGCCAGAACAGATCTTAAACACCCTCTTTAAGTTGAGGGTGTCGTCTTCAGATTTGCCTGATCGAGCGACGGCAGCGGCTCGTCATGGATGACCGCCTCAAAGGCCCTCAGACGCTTGTAGATCGACAGCAACTCGATGATCGTCGTCCATGAATTGACGAGATACTGGAACGATCCCTGCACCTGCGAAAAGACATTGGTGATCTGGTTCATCAGGCCAAGCGTCAGCTTGCCAGCCACAATCGACGGAACAAGGATCAGGGTCGGGAAAATATTATCGGCCTGAATGTAGAAAATGCGGGCGACGTTGAAATAGACATAGTGAAAATAGAGCCGGAAATAATTGTGCCGGACATTGCGAAACAGTTCGCCGAGCGTGATCGGCTCCGCGCGATCCGCATGATCTTCGCCATAGACCAGTTCCTTGCGGTAAGCCGCTTCGACACGCTGATTGTTGAACTCCAGCCCCGGCAGCTTGATACCGACGAGCGCCAGAAATCCGGTGCCGAAAGCAGCCCAGAAAATCGCTGCCACGACCAGCGCATGCGGCACCATGCCAACCACCGGTAGCTCGCTGACCTTTTCTGAAAAACTGAACAGGACCGGCAGAAAGGCGATCAGCGTCATCACCGATTTGACGAGGCTGACACCGAGCTGTTCCAGCGTCGTGGAAAAGCGCATCGTGTCTTCCTGCACGCGCTGGGCCGCACCTTCAATGGAACGCAGTTTCGGCCAATGGCTGACATAGTATTCGTTCATCGCCGAACGCCAGCGGAAGATATAGTGGCTGACGAAGAACAGGCTCAGAACGCCGACCGTCACGCCGATAAAGGCAATCTCGGCGAAGGTGACCATGCTCCAGTAGAAATCGGAGGCGCTGACGGCTCCGGGCGTTGTCAGTGCCTTTTGAACCAGATCGTAGAAAGGTCCATACCAGGCATTGACCGCAACGCTGACCTGCACGCCGAAATAGGTGGTGAACAGGATCAAAGCCGATCCGAGTATCGACCAGCGCTGCCAGCGATGGGGTGAAAACCATGCCCAGAACAGGTAGAAAGCGAACGTCGCCACCGCGAAATAGATATAGAACCAGAGAAAAGGCGCCGACCAGAACAGGCTTGCACCGATGATCGGCGCCGCGTCGTGCGCCAGAGGCGGCAGACCGAATGTTGCGCCCAGCCTTTCCCCTCCTTCATACCAGCCGAGCACCGCAAGCAGGCTCCAGACCAGCGCGGACCAGAAGAACAATTTCGGGCGAGGAAAGAATGACACAAACACTGAATTTCAGTCCGGCTTCGTGAGGTTTTTTTCATAAAACGCCGGTCTTTGCACCTTTACCAGTTAAATTCTTGTAAGGTTTCAGCTCTGTGATCTTGTCATGCGGCCCGCCATGATGCCAAGCACCGCGACGACGACCAGCGAAAGCGCTGCGGCCAGACTAGCCGAAGTAAACGAACCGGAGCGCTGCGCCATGAAGCCCGCAACCAGCGGGCCGACGATCTGGCCGATGCTGAAGCAGACCGTCATCCGCGCCAAAGCGCGTTTTGGCGAAGCCGGTGCGAGTGTGCGGGCGATCTGCAATCCGAACGCCGTCAATACCATGAAAGTGATGCCGAGAAGCGCACCACCCACCAGAGGCCCGAGCGGTGGAGCCAGCACTACGCTCGCGGCAACGCCGACAGCCTCCAGAATGGCCGTCAGGGCAAATGCATTGAAGAGGCCGAATTTTCTGGCAACCGGCGCCCACAGCCAGATCGAGGGCGCAGCCGTCAGGCCGGTCACTACCCACACAGCCGCTTCCATCAGCGGGCCACCATCGGTCGCGCGCACGATTGCAATGAGGAACGTGGCTGTTATCACATAGCCGAAGCCGAAAATGCCATAAGCCAGCGCCAGCGCGTTGAAGGCGAAGCTTTGGGGAAGCGGCGGTTCGCGCGTGCCGCTTTTGCCACCGACCGGCCCTTCCCTGACGAAAGCCGCAACGAGAACAGCCATCACAATGGTCAAAGCCGCAGCGCCGATCCAGTCGGCGCGCCAGTCGAGCCCGGCAAAACGGATCAGCGCCACAAGAACGGCAGACAGTGCAATGCCGCTGCCGACGCCGCCAAAATGCAGGGCGCCAAGCCCGGCTCTTTCCGCCGCAGTAACATGGCTTAGAACGATTGCGGTGCAAAGGATCATGGTCACCGCACTGATGAAACCCGCTGCAAAACGGATGATGGAGAACAGCCAGACGCCGCCGAAGAGCGCCATGGCAGCGCACAGCAATCCGCTGACGATAAGGCCCGCGATCACACTTTTCCGTTCGATGCCCGCAGACCATCCATAACCGGCGACGACGGCCCCCAGCAGATAGCCGATATAATTTGCCGATGCGATGAAACCCGCATCGGCGGTGGTGAAGCCAACATCGGCCATCATTCCCGGCAGGATCGGCGTATAGATGAAACGCCCGATCCCCATGGCTGCTGCCATGGCCAGAAAACCGCAGAAAGCATAACGGACAGCAGTGCGATGTTGTGAAGATGCAGGCTTGGTCATTTCCAGGGAGGTCTCGGTCATCAGCGGGAAAATAAACCTCAATCATCCAGGGACAATTGAATTTTTCTGATCGGATCGATCACGCGGATTGAGGCTGCAACCACAGAGTTGGATTTGAACTCTACCGAAGCAGACCTACAATAGATTGAATACACTCTCTTGATGGAGGATCAGGATGAATAGATCGGGACTATCCGTTTGTCTGTTAGCCACCGTTACAATCGCCGCCACAGGTACCGTTCAGGCGCAGGAACTGAAGACGATGGACGATGTCGGCAGTGCACTGAACGCCTGCTGGTCCCCACCTTCGGACAGCAAAAATTCTGCCGTTACCCTCAGCTTCAGCTTCAAACGTGACGGAAGTCTGATTGGACCTCCTCGCGCCAGCGCGATCAACGTTCAGGGTGACGACAAGGCGAGAAAGGCGTTCGTCAATGCTGCAATTGAGGCGGTTGAAAAATGCACGCCGCTGAAACTTGCGCCATCACTTGCGCAGGGTATCGGCGGAAATGTCTTCACCATGCAGTTTCATTCATCTGATTAATCGAGGCGTCTGTTTTCAAGTAAGGTCTTGCGAATCGCATAAGTGAGTGCTTATGTGATTGCATGAATGAGAATGATGTATTCAGGGCACTTGCCGACCCGACCCGCCGGATGATTTTCGAGAAGCTGGCATCGGGCAGCATGAATGCCAGTGCACTACGGGAGGGCGTGGAAATCAGCCAGCCCGCCATGTCGCAGCATCTGGCCGTGTTGCGCGGTGCGGGACTGGTGCGTGAGGAACGCCAGGGGCGCTTCGTCAATTACGAAGTCGATCCGAACGGACTGACGCTCATCGCCAACTGGCTCGCGAAATATCGCGTCTACTGGCCGGAACGTATCGACGCTCTCAAAACCTTGCTGAAGGATATGGACCAATGACCGACCGGCAGGAAGAATCACCCGAAAAAGCCATCGAGCTTGAATATGAGTTGGATGCCGCGCCGCAGAAAGTTTGGCGCGCAATCAGCATTCCGGAGTTTCGCGAAAACTGGCTTCCATCCGAAGCATTGGCCGATCCGGAGCCTGCATCCTGCAAGCCCGGTGAGGAGATCAGCTACCGGATGCGGGAAAGCGAACCGCCCTTTCTGGAAAGCATGGTCACGTTCCGCATTGTACCGGGCATTTCCGGCGGCACCTGTCTGCGCGTCTTCCATGAACTGAACGACACTCGCCTGAAGCGCACTGCGGCAGTTGCCGCCAACAGCAACCGGGCGCCGATGATGCGCGCCGCTTGACCGCCTGACGCTCTGAAACTCTAGAAAAAAGAGGAGTTCGCCGATGCGCGAAACCATGCAACTCGTCCCTATGGTCGTGGAACAGTCGAGCCGAGGCGAACGGTCATTCGATATCTATTCGCGTCTGCTGCGCGAAAGGATCATCTTTCTCAATGGCGAAGTGAATGACACCGTATCCGCGCTTATCTGCGCACAATTGCTGTTTCTGGAAGCGGAAAATTCCAAACAGCCGATCAATCTCTATATCAACTCGCCGGGCGGCGTTGTGACCAGCGGCCTCGCGATCTATGACACGATGCGCTATGTCCGTGCACCCGTGCACACGCTTTGCATGGGGACGGCCCGCTCGATGGGCTCCTTCCTGCTGATGGCGGGAGAGCCCGGTCATCGCGCTGCCCTTCCCAACGCAAACCTGCTTGTTCACCAGCCTTCCGGTGGCTTTCAGGGGCAGGCATCGGACATCTTCATCCATGCGGAGGAAGCACAACGAACCAAGAGGTTGATGACGCGTCTTTATGCCGAACATTGCGGTCGGACCTATGAAGAGGTGGAACGCGCCCTTGACCGCGATAATTTCATGACTGCGGAGGCAGGTCTCGAATGGGGGTTGATCGACCGCATACTGGAACGGCGTGAAGTTTCAGCGGCGTGACGTCTTTCTGCAGCAGCAGTGTGCGCCCACCTATGCTGCAGTTGGCTTTTCTTCAGTCTTCCTTCCGGCGATAGGAATGCTATCCGGCAGATCGGAATGCAGGAAGTGCAGCAGCGTATCCTGAACCGATATCAGCCGGTGCGCGCTATCGCGCCAGCCGAATGGAATATCGTTTGGCATGGGCGGGACCCGGCCTGGTTCCTGCCCCTCCTCCAGTTCACAATTGGCGATGACAATCTGCAAGGCTTCCACCAGCCAGCGCGGCGGCGGGGCCTCCTTCTTTCGCAGCGCATTGCCCAGCGCTTCGCCGAACAGCAGCGCCGATGCATAAAGACGAATGCCGCGCCGGTCATACCGGCCCGCCATTTCCGTGACCTCACGCGCCACCAGTCGCCCGCGCAACGACCAGCGCGCATTGCTGCGTGCCAATGCGATACCGTCGCCCAATGCGATCACCGCCCGATGCGCCGATGTGAACTGGTTGATTGCGCTTTGTGCCCGCACAGGGTCCTGCTTTTCCAGTGCCACCGCCGATTGTTTCAGGCCTTTTGCGAGGCGGTCGAGCAGGCCGCGAGCAGCCTTGTCGATCAAAAGCAGGGGGCTTGGCGTCATCAATATCTGGCTGAACAGCAGGCCTACCCCGGCTCCCGCCAGAACATCGACCAGCCGCGTAACGCCTGCGACCTGCGGCCCCATGGCGAGAACCAGTATCGCCGAAACGCCCGACTGGATGGCAATTGCCGGGGCCATGCCGAAAGAGGTCGCCAGAACCATGGCAACGAATGTCACTATGCTTGTATGGAAAACCGGCACAGTTTCGGGCAAGAGCAGAGAAAGCTCGCCGACCAGCACGCCTGTCGTGACGCCGACCATCACCCCTATCGCCTGCTTGCCATGGTTGGGCAGGTTCGGCGCCAGGCAGATCACCGCCGTGACCATCGCAAAGACAGGTTTCGGCTGGCCCAGCGCCAACTGGCAGATCAGCCATGCGACACCGCCTGCGAAGGAAGCGATCAGAGAATCGCGCCAGCTTGCAGACCATTGCTGAACGACCATATTCGCGCGCTGCCGCATAGATCTCTCCATCTGCTTATCGGCAGCTATCTATGGCAGTGCTCCTCCACCTCAAGGTTTGAAGAAGTTTTCATACTGATCCGGCTTGAAACCGACCGTCAGCTTTCCATCCTTGTCGAGAACCGGACGCTTGACCATGGATGGCTGCGCCAGCATCAGTGCCCGCGCCTTGGCGGCATCGACGTTCTGGCGTTCTTCCTCGGGCAGTTTGCGAAACGTCGTTCCGGCCCGGTTGAGCAACTGTTCCCACGGAACGCCTTTCAGAAAGCGGTCGAGCGTTTCGCCGTCGAGTCCTTCCTTTTTGTAATCGTGAAATCCGTAATCAATGCCATGGTCTTCAAGCCAGTTGCGCGCCTTCTTCATGGTGTCGCAGTTCTTGATACCGTAGATGGTCACGCTCATATCCGACTCCTTTGATCGTTTAGAGCGTGATGTTTTTAAGTTGAACCATAATCCCGCTCTAAACTTTTTGTTTGAGCATGTTTTTATCCGAAAACCGGTTCCCACTTTTCGGAATCATGCTCTAGCCGCGATCAAAGGCGATCGAAACGCCGGTTTCAACCTCTAAAGCGTGTCGCATTTTATCATATTCACACAACACGTTTAAGCTTTTGTTTTCGTGCATGTCTTTATCCCATCGTAGCGGGCCCAGAAATCAGTCCAGTGGACTGATTTCTCCGCGAAGGCGGTTCCCACTTTTGGGAGACATGCTTTATCCGGAATCGTGAAAGATTATGCCCAGCGTATGCCGCTGGCCGGACCGGATGCGGCTGACACCATGCCGTATCTTGACGCGATAATCGCCGCGCGTGCCCTGCATTGGACGGTCATTGACCGCGAAAACCACGCCGTCGCCCTGCCGGAGCGGCACGACTTCCGCACGGCTCTGCATCCGGGGGCGCTGTTCGGTCAGCACGAATTCCCCGCCCGTAAAATCCTTCTCAGGTTCGGAAAGCAAAATCGCAACCTGCAACGGAAATGCGATATCGCCGTAAATATCCTGATGCAGGCAATTATAGTCGCCCTCGACATATTGCAGGATGAGCGGTGTCGGACGGGTCTGCCCTGCCGCGTGGCACCAGTCCAGAAATTCGTCATGGGTCGGAGGAAAACGGATATCCGATCCCAGTCTCTCACTCCATCGATTGGCTATGGGCGCAAGCTGCGGATAGAGCTTCTGGCGCAGATTCCAAATTAAGGCCGGAATGGGATTTGCGTAATATTTGTATTCTCCGCGCCCAAAACCGTGTTTTCGCATCGAAATAACGGTTCGAAATGCGGCCAGATTGTAGTAGCTGGCGGCCAATTCATGGCACTCTTGTGACGAAATTATGTTTTCGAGGATTGTGGCGCCGAACTCATCCAGTTCGGCGCCGATTTTTTGCCAGTCATAGGCAGGGATGTTTCCGGCCTGTGAGGGTTCATTTCTGTTCATGCCTGGCTCTCCCGCTTCAGGAGATCACGCTTGCGCTCGACGCCCCAGCGATAGCCGGAGAGACCGCCATCGTTGCGCACAACCCGGTGGCACGGAACCGCGACAGCAATCTTGTTGGCCGCGCAGGCCTGCGCCACAGCGCGTACCGATTTCGGCGCGCCTATCCGTTCGGCAATTTCAGTGTAACTAACTGTTTTACCAGCAGGAATTTCGCGCAAGGCCTGCCAGACGCGCTGCTGGAAAGCGGTTCCCTGCAGATCGAGCGGCAGGTCGAGACCGATACGTGGCGCTTCGACAAAGCCGACCACTTCCGCCACCATATCCTCGAACTCACGGTCCGCACCAATGAGATTGGCCTGCGGAAACCGCTTTTCCAGATCGCGGATCAGTTCTTCCGGGTCATCGCCCATCAGAATAGCGCAGACGCCCTTGTCGCTTGCAGCCACCAGCACCGCCCCGAGCGCCGACTGGCCGATGGCAAAGCGGATCTCCGCATTCTTGCCACCCTGCTTGTAAGCCTTTGGAGTCATTCCCAAAATCCTGTCCGAAGCCTCATAAAAGCGGCTGCTGGAATTGTAACCGGCATCATAGATCGCGTCAGTTACGCGGATTTCCGGCGCATCAAGCGCCGCCCGCATTTTCCTCGCGCGATGCGCATCGGCATAGGCTTTCGGGGTCAGTCCTGTGAACTCCTTGAATACACGATGAAAATGCGCAGGGCTCGCCTTCACGTGCGCTGCTATTTCTTCAAGCGAAGGCACTTCTTCCGCCGTCTCGATGAAGCGGCAGGCACTCGCAACCATATCGGCGTAACGGGTGCTGTTCTGCGTTGCCAATGTCTCGGACAGATGCGGCTTGCAGCGCATGCATGGCCGGAAGCCAGCGCGTTCCGCATCCTCGCAGACGTCGAAGAACTGCACATTTTCGCGCTTTCCACGCCGCGATGGGCATGATGGACGGCAATAAACGCCTGTAGTGCGCACGGCGTAGACAAATGTACCGTCCGACGCCTTGTCGCGGTCGAGTACCTTTTGCCAGCGATTTTCGTCAGGGTCGTGGGTCTTCATGGTCATAAGGTTCATGTCCGTATTCCTTCAATATGAGCATGAAGGAAGGCTAATGCCACCGCCTCGAAGCTACACTCCGCTGCTTGCTTTCAAATTCGAAACAGCGCCGTTGCACAGTCTGTTCACAAATAAGGATCATGCAAGCTTCCTGCTTTTATACCATGATATGAAAGGTAAACAGGGAGAAGACCATGACGACAATCGGCTTCATCATCGACGGCAAGGAAACGGCATCCGCATCGGGCAGGACCTTCGACCGCAAGGACCCGGTCACCGGAAAAATCGCTACTACCGCGCCTGCGGCCAACCTCGCCGATGTCGATACGGTTGCGAAATCTGCCGCGAAAGCCTTTGAAAACTGGTCTGAAACCGGCCCGAACGAGCGTCGTTCGCTTCTGAACAAGGCAGCGGACCTGATGGAAAGCCGGGCCGACGAATTCACCCGTCTCATGCTCGAAGAAACCGGTGCAACGGCCCCATGGTCGGGCTTCAACGTCCATCTTGGGGCCGGTGTGCTGCGCGAAGCCGCAGCGCTCACCACACAGATTACCGGCGAGATCATTCCTTCGGACAAACCCGGCATCGTTTCCATGGCCGTGCGCCAGCCGGTTGGTGTGGTGCTTGGCATGGCGCCGTGGAATGCGCCGATCATTCTCGGCGTGCGCGCCATAGCGGCAGCACTTGCCTGCGGCAATACGGTTATTCTGCGTTCGTCCGAATCCTGCCCCGGCGTTCATCACCTGATCGTCAAGACACTCAACGATGCTGGCTTCCCTGCCGGTGTGGTCAATGTCATTTCCAATGCACCTGAGGACGCACCGGAAATCGTCGCGGCCCTTGTCGCCCATCCTTCTATCCGCCGCATCAATTTCACCGGCTCTACCCATGTCGGCAAGATCATCGCCAAACAGGCCGCAGAACATCTGAAGCCAGTGCTGCTGGAATTGGGCGGCAAGGCGCCCTTCATCGTGCTGGAAGATGCCGATTTGGACCAGGCAGTCGAAGCCGCAGCTTTTGGCGCTTTCATGAATCAGGGCCAGATCTGCATGTCCACGGAACGCTTCATCGTGCATGAAAAGGTAGCGGATGCCTTCGCCGAAAAGCTTGCCGCCAAGGCAAAATCCCTGCCTGCCGGTGATCCACGCGGCAACGTTGTTCTCGGTTCGCTGGTCGACCTCAAATCGGCTGAGCGCATGGATGCACTCATCAAGGATGCAGTGGCGAAAGATGGCAAGGTTCTGGCAGGTGGCAAGCGCGAAGGTTCAATCGTCGAGGCGACGATCATCGATCATGTGACGGCGGACATGAACATCTATGCGCAGGAATCCTTCGGGCCGGTAAAACCCATCATCCGCGTCAAGGATGCTGAAGAGGCAATCCGCGTGGCCAACGACACCGAATATGGGCTCTCATCGGCGATCTTCAGTCAGGATGTGAAACGGGCGCTGGCACTTTCGAAAAAGCTTGAAACCGGCATCTGTCACATCAACGGCCCGACGGTTGCCGACGAAGCGCAAATGCCTTTCGGCGGCGTGAAGTCTTCCGGTTATGGCCGTTTCGGCGGAAAGGCCGTCATTAATGAATTTACCGATCTGCGCTGGATCACCATCGAAGGTCCGCAGCATTATCCGTTTTGAATCAGAAAGGGCGGAGCTATTTTAGCTCCGCCCTTCGTCAATCGTATCAGCTCAAGACTTTCGCGCTTCCTTGATCGCTTCGATCAATTCCGGCTCCTTCATGACACCGCCATAAAGCTTGGTGCCGATGACGAAGGAAGGCGTGCCGCCGAAATTAAAAGCTTCACCCTGATCCATATTGCGTTCAAGAATAGCATTGATGCGCTTTGAATCGGCCTTATAGGCTGCATTGAGCTTTGCCGGGTCGAGCCCGCCCTTCTTCAGTGCCGCATCCACCTGTTCCGGTGTGAGACGACCTGGCGTTGCCATCAACGCTTCCATGGCCTTCACATAATTGCCGGACTTTTCTGCGGCCAGAACGAGACGTGCGGCATAAGCCGACGTGTCGCCGAAGATGATCCAGTCCTTCATCACAAGACGAACATTGCCGTCATTCTTGACCACGCGCATCAGTTCGCCGTGCCCCTTCTTGCAATAGGGGCATTGGTAGTCGAAATATTCCACGATGGTCACATTGCCGTTCGGGTTGCCCAGAACAGGAATTTCCTTGTCGTAAAGCACTTCCGCAACCGTCGGCACGCGCTGCGCAAGGCTTTCGCCACCTGAAATCGCAATCGTTGCGGCACCGGCTGCCGTTGCGGCCAGTATCTGACGGCGGTTCATCATGAGCTTGCTCCAATGAAAGAACTCAAGGGCAAAAACGCATGATTTGCGTGGCTTTTCCCTGGGTTCTGTTGCGTTTTGATCGGCACTTGGTCCGATCGGTAAATCTTTCCCGTCGAAGGACAGATATTCGCCGCCCTTCGGTTCTG
>JACDJC010000436.1_pt1 | contig 49420 bp, 37 predicted proteins | sample 7454191 | NCBI WGS metagenome assembly JACDJC01 (sample SAMN14253291, study PRJNA609438) | sludge metagenome | isolation source: sludge after 25d culture with pyrite and EDTA | collected 2018-12-20 | reverse complement strand
GCGCGGGTCACGCTCGCCGAGGTGAAGGCGCGAATGGGATTCCTGCCGGCCGCCGGGCCGGCGGGGCGCTGAGCGCGGGACGAACCCTGGCCGCCTCCCATCCGGGGGGCACGAGGTCCCATGGAAAAGATCATCAAGGCCGCCGTCGAACGGGGCGCGTCCGACCTGCACATCAAGGCGGGCGACGTCTTCCGCGCGCGGATCAACGGCCGGCTGGTCCCCCTCACCAAGCAGCGCCTCACCCCGGACCAGACCCGCGCCATCGCGCACAAGCTGATCCCGAGCGAGGAGGACCGTGCCCACCTCGAGCGGATGCGCGACTTCGACTGCTCCTGGGGGATGCCGGGCGTCGGCCGTTTCCGGGTCAACGTGCTGCGGCAGCGCTCCTCGTTCATGATCGTCATGCGGGTCATCCCCTTCGCGGTGCCGTCCATCGAGTCGCTCGGGCTCCCGGACGTGATCTCGACGCTGGCCGACTCCGAGCGCGGGCTGCTGCTGGTGGCGGGCGTCAGCGGGAGCGGCAAGACGAGCACGGTGGCGGCCATCATCGAGCACATCAACCGGACCAAGCAGAAGCACGTCGTCACCATCGAGAACCCGATCGAATTCCTCCACCGGGACATCAACTGCTCCGTGACCCAGCGCGAGGTGGGGGTGGACACCGAGAGCATGGCCATCGGGCTCCGGGCCGCGCTCCGGCAAGACCCCGACGTGATCCTCATCGGGGAGATGCGCGACCCCGACACCGCCGACATCGCGGTCAAGGCCGCGGAGACGGGGCACCTGGTCGTGTCGGTCATGCCGACGCCGGACGTGCCGACGTCCATCGAGCGGATGGTGGCCATGTTCCAGCCGGACGAGCGCGACATCGGGCGGGTGCGCCTGTCGGAGGCGCTGCGGGGCATCGTGGCGCAGCAGCTCCTGCCGCGGGCCGACGAGGAGGGCCGGGTGGCCGCGATCGAGGTGCTGGTGGGCACGCCGCAGGTGCGCGCCTGCATCAAGAACCCCACGCGCTGGGGCGAGCTCCGGACGCTGATGTCGCTGGGGCGCGACCAGCACGGCATGCAGACCTTCGAGCAGAGCCTGGCCGACCTGGTCAAGTCCGGGGCGATCACCGAGGAGACGGCGCACGCGGCCACCCGGGGCGAGCCGGAGCCCGAGGGGCGCGACCGCCGGAAAAAGGCGCGCTGATCCATGGCGCGTCCGCGCGAGGTGCTGGCGCTGCTGCTCGACGCCCCCAGGGAGGCGGGCACCCCGGCGGCGGCGCACGCCCGGCGGCTCGTGGCCGACCATCTCCGTACGCTCGGCTACCGCGTGGTGGAACAGCCCTTCTCGTTCTTCCCCTCCAGCCTCAACGCCCTCCCGATGGTGGCCGCCGGCCTGGGCTGGCTCACCCTCATCCAGATTCCCCTGGCGACGGTGGCCGGCGCGCCCGCCTGGGGCGCGCTCGCGGCCTGGGTGGTCGGCCTGGCCGCGCTCGCCCTGCTGGTGCGCGGCACCGCCCTCGGCTGGTCGTCGCTGGGGGGCGGCGTACGTCAGGACGCCAACCTGATCGCCACCCGGGACGACGCCCCGGTGCACCGGTGGATCGTGGCGCACCTCGACACGAAGTCGCAGGGCCAGTCCATGGCGGGCCGGGTCGTCGGGGCGGGGGTCGTGCTGCTCGCGGTGCTGGCACTCACGGCGCTGGCGGTCGCGCGGCTCTGGGGGCCGCTGGAGAGCGACCTGGTGGCCTGGGTGGCGGTGCTCGCGCTCGTCGCCTGCGGGCTCGCGGCGCGCGGCGGGCTCCGGGGGACGACCGTCGGGGCCCGGGACAACGGATCGGGGCTCCTGGCGGCGCTGGTGGCGGCGGAGGCGGCCCCCGCCGCGGGGGTGGGCGTGCTCATCACGGGCGCGGAGGAGTTCGGCCTGGTGGGCGCGCGGGTCTTCGCACGGGAGTTCGGCCCGCAGCTGGTCGGCGCGGAGGTCATCAACCTCGACACCCTCGACGACCGGGGGACGCTGTACGTCGTGTCCCATGACGCGCCGGGGGCACGGCTGGCGGGGGGCGTGGCGGCCGCGCTCGGCGGCGTGGCGCCGGTGGTCCGCGAGCGCGGGCAACCCCTCTGGGCGTACGTGGACAGCCAGCCGCTCTCGCGCACCGGCGCGGCCGCGCTCACGGTGGCGCGGCTCGACTGGGGCACCCTCCGCCTGATGCACACTCCCCGCGACACCCCCGCCGGGCTCGAGTTCCGGACCGCCGAAGCGGTGGGCCGACTGGTGGTCTCGCCGATTTGACCGGGGGGCCGGCGCACGCTAGCTTTTCCCCGAGGATGCACGGGCCCCGCAAGGGGCCCTTTGTGTTGGCCTGAGCCCGCGAGAGGGACCATGTTCGATCCGAAGACCCAGTGCGTCGTGGTGGTGGGCGCGCAGTGGGGTGACGAAGGCAAGGGGAAGCTGGTGGACGTGCTCTCGGAGCGGGCCGACTGCGTGGTGCGCTACCAGGGTGGCGCCAACGCGGGGCACACCGTCGTGATCGGGGAGGAGCAGTTCATCCTCCAGCAGATCCCCTCCGGCATCCTGCACGGCGGCGCCACCTGCGTCATCGGCAACGGCGTCGTGCTCGACCCCGAGACCCTCTTCAAGGAGCTCGACGGCCTCACCGGGCGCGGGGTGACCACCACGGGCCGGCTCTTCGTGTCCGAGCGGGCGCACCTGGTGCTGCCGTACCACAAGCTGCTCGACGCCGCGAGCGAAAAGTCGCAGAAGATCGGTACGACGGGGCGGGGCATCGGCCCCACCTACGAGGACAAGTACGGGCGGCGCGGCGTGCGGGTCATCGACCTCCGGGACGCCGCCTCCCTCCGACCGCTCCTCGCGGAGCGACTCGACCGCGCGAACCGCCTCCTCGCCATGATGGGGGCGGCCCCCGCCTCGCTCGACGAGCACGTGGCGCTCCTGGAGCGCCTGGCGCCGCGTCTCCTCCCGCTGGCCACCGACACCGGGCTCCTGGTGCACCGCGCCCTGCGCTCGGGGAAGCGGGTCCTGCTCGAGGGGGCGCAGGGCGCGCTGCTCGACGTGGACCACGGCACCTACCCGTATGTGACGAGTTCCAACACCACGGCGGGCGGGGCGTCGGTCGGCTCCGGCATCGGCCCGACCGCCATCGATGGCGTGCTGGGCGTCGTGAAGGCCTACACGACGCGGGTGGGGAACGGGCCGCTGCCGACGGAGGCGCTGGGCGACGGCGGGGAGGCGCTGCAGCGGATCGGCGGGGAGTTCGGCGCGGTGACCGGGCGGCCGCGCCGCTGCGGCTGGTTCGACGCCAACGTGGTGCGCTACTCGGTGCGGGTCAACGGACTCACCGGCCTGGCGGTGACGAAGCTCGACGTGCTCGACACCTTCGGCGAGATCCCGGTGGGCACCGGGTACACGATCGACGGGGAGCTGACGGAGGAGCTGCCGGCGGAGGTGGAGCGGCTGGAGCGGGTCAAGCCGGTGTACGAGGTGCTGCCGGGGTGGAAGCGCTCCACCGAGGGGGCGCGCCGGATGGCCGACCTCCCGGCGGAGGCGCGGGCCTACCTGGACCGCCTGCAGGACCTCGCCGGCGCCCCCATCCGCTACGTGAGCGTGGGGACGCGGCGGGACCAGATCATCGAGGTGTAGTACCTAGCTGATGCGGTTCTTCTCGTAGCGCAGGTTGCGGGGCGCGAACCACCAGCCGTAGGCCCGGGTGACCGGCTGCCCGTTGTTGACCCGCGGGTCGGTGGGGTCGGACTGCAGCCAGGCGAAGACGCGCACCGCCAGGATGTCGTCCCAGTCGTTGTCGCCGTTGCCGTCCAGCGGATTGGCGGTGGTGGCCTCGGTGCCGTCGCTGAACACCAACCGCACCCGGATGCTGTCGACGCCGGTGGCGATGAGTTCGCCCCGCGACGTGCCGTTCGCGTTCAGTGCTTCCGCCCGCATCAGGTTCCCGTTCTCCACCCAATACGACACGAACTTCAGCTTGGTGACCGCGACGCCGTTGTTCGGCAGCGTGAGTCCCCGCGCGTACGCGGCCTCGTGCTGCAGCAGGACGGTGTCGGGACGGAAGGTCACCGACGCGATGGCGCCGCTCCGGTTCACACCGGTGACCTGGATCAGGCGCCGCTCGTTGTTCGCCTGCAGCAGGGCCAGGTCATTGGCCGCGAGGTCCCACGCCACGGTGTCCAGGTCCACGCAGTAGGTACCGCAGCTCCCGGTGGCGGGGGCCAGCGGCGCGCCGCCGTACTGAAAGGTGTGCGGGGCGGCGGCGGTGTCGTTCACGTACGGGACGCTCAGGATGACGATCGTGTCGCTGCGGACCGAGAGGCTGCCGAACTGGACGCTGGACGCGATGCCCACCCCGGTCTCGGAGAGGTCGCGGTTCAGCGCCTCGTTGATGAAGCGTGCGTTGCGCTCGAGGCCCTCCCGCATCCGGCCCCCGGCCAGGCCACGCCACGTGGAGGCGACCACGGCGGTGGCCGTCGCCAGGACGACCAGCCCGACGATCATGGCGATCATCAGTTCGACGAGGGTGAAGCCGGCCCGGCCGGCGGAGAGACGCAGACGCATGGGGATCACCGGTAGATGAGGGTGATGAGCTGGATGGGCTGCGGGCCGCGCGGGTAGGTCACGCTGCAGGTGGCCCGGTAGAGGTTGTTGCCGAGATCCTCGACCGTGAGGGAGCGCTGGTACTTGCCGCCCCCGGTGGCGGTCCCGGTCTCGTCCACCGCGGTCGCGCCCTCCGAGGTGGGCACGGCGGTGCGGCTCCGGACTTCCTCGACGTAGTTGCGCGCGATGCTGAGGGCGATGTCGCGCTGGGCGCTGGTGGCCTGGGCGCGGACCAGCATGGCCTGCGACCGTCCGAGGGCCAGGATCCCGATGCTCAGGATGGCCACGGCCACGATGACCGAGATGAGGGTGAACCCTGCTTCGCCGTTCCGCTTCATCGCCAATACCCTCCCTCGGAAGTCCAGAACCGGACGCCGCCGGCGCCGGAGACGGTCACCGCGGCCACGGCGGCCGTGTCACCCGCGAACTGCACGTAGACGACGCCCCGGGTGCCGAACGGGGTGGAGAGGCCCCGGCCGTCGAAATCGACCTGCGGCGTGGGGAAGGTGATTGCCCCGCCGCCCGCGAAGTCGGTGATGTCCGCCTGCCCGGCCCGTCCGAACGTGGCGCCGGCCGGGAGGACCCGCGTGCCGAAGGCATGGAGCGAGTCGCGTTCGGCGTTCGTTTCGCCGATGGCGCCGTCGCGGTCGAAGTCGAGGTACCCGGTGTAGGAGTTCGCGACCGTGTTGAAGACCACGCGGACCGTGGCGCGGTGGGCCATCGCCTTGGAGCGGGCCACCTCGAGATCGGCGGCCAGCTGGCTGGCCGCCTGCCTCGCCTTCGTCTTCTCCGACACCCGGAACCGGGGCACCGCGATCATCATGGCGATCCCCATGACGACGATCACGATGACCATCTCGATGAGCGTGAACCCCGCCCGCGCGGCGCGTCGCATGGGGGCCATCCTAGAACACCGGCCGGAACGACGTCTGGACCACGCTGCCCACCACCGGGGTGCCCGGGGGCAGGTTGTTGGGGTCGCGGAAGCGCAGGTCGAAGCGCCAGTCGCGCGACGGCGCCTGGTAGTAGGTCGTCCAGCTCCAGCGGCGGCGGGCGGCGTACCGGCTCTGGAAGAGCGACACCAGCGAGCCGCGGTAGATCATCGGGTCGCTGCTCCAGTCCTCGATGAACCGGGGGAAGTTCTCCAGCCCGCCGCCGTAGTTGGAGGTGCTGGCCACGGCGGGCGGCGGGGTGGTCACCACGCAGCCGCTGCGCTGCCAGTCGCACGGGGTGGCCGAGTGGCCGGCGGCGATGGCGGCGTACACCGACATGGTGGTGTTCACGTTCGTCACCGGCGGCGAGGTCCAGTTGGTGCCCGGGACGTGCGCGCCGACCGCGTGGGCGGCATCGGTCCAGACCGGTGAGAGGAAGGTGATGGCGTCCGCGATGAACGAGGCCGGCTGCCAGCCCACCGTGTTGAAGTTGCCCCAGATGTACATCGGCCGGTCGGTCGCGACGGTCACCGGCCAGAGCAGCGTCGAGCCGTTCGAGATCCGGACCACCGGATAGTCCCGGAGCACGTTGCCGGCGTTCACGTTGGTGAAGGTGACGTACACGATGTGGTAGTCCCGGGCCGAGTTGCCGTTCGCCCAGGTCTGGAGCGCGCCCATGTTGATGTTGAAGACGTCGGCGCCGATGTTCTCGCGGCCGTCCCAGAAGGCGTCGTCGTTGCCGGAGAAGATGAGGGCGCAGTTCGCCGCCGTCGGGAGCGGCGAGCCGATAATGGTCAGGCCGGCGCAGGTGTTCACGTTGTTCAGCTGGGCCATGTCCACCGTGATGTGGGCGGTCGCCTTCCAGGCGAACTTCACGGCGCGGGTGTCGGCGTCGTCGCCCCCGCTCCGCGGGTTGATCAACTCGATCGGATCCATGCCGGAGGGAAGCGGCAGCCGCAGGGGCTGCACGCCGCTCACGCCGGTCATGACCCGCCCGTTGAACAGGGTGTTGCTGGCGGTCACGAACGACTGCCCCGGGTTGCTCCGGCTGTCGAAGTTGAGCGTCCGCGCCACGCCGGCCGCGTCGTCGATGCGGACGTTGGGCTGCCGGTAGTTCGTGTTCTTTCGCTGCCAGAAGAGGCTGTCCGGCGTGGTGATCAGGTCGTGAAAGTTGGTGTAATTGGTGCTGCCGGGGGTGAGGTACAGGTTGGCGTTGGTGTGCACCCAGCCGGCGAATTCCATCGTGGGGCCGTTGTGGATTTCCAGGTCTTCGTTGTAGAACACGCCGAACTGGAAGAGCGGGATCGACTGCGCGTTGGCCGTCACCACCACCTCCGCGCGGTTGTTGGCCGGATCGGTCGCGGTGATGCCGATGTCGATCTGCTGGTTCAGCCCGACCAGCCCGCTGAACGGCCCGTAGGTGATGGTCCGCGGCACCGTGGCCCCGACGGCCGTCACCGTCGGCGTGGCGAAGGTGAAGCCGCTCAAGGAGGGCAGGGTGATGGACGCGAGGTCCGCCGAGCTCAGGATGCCGTCGGTCATGTTCTGGGCCAGCTGCGAGATGACCGCGTCGGCGCCGGCCTCGGCGGCGTAGGTCACCCGCGTGCCCCGGTAGTCCACGCTGCCGGCCCGCTGCACCATGACGTATCCGGCCACCGAAGCGCCCACGAGGAGCGAAATGAGCACCAGCACGATGAGCGTGGCCTCGAGCGCGAAGCCGCGTCGGTCGGCCAGGATGGCGGCGGTCCGGCTCCGGGCCGGCGGGGGGCACTGATGGCGCATGTCTAACTCCTGCGTCGGGTCATTGGATCGGGTTCTTGGCCACAGGGGTGGCCTGACCGCCGCCTGAGGAGCAATTCGGGTGCCGATCAGTGGGTTATTCCTAAGGTGATGTGACAGATAGAGATAGCCGTCCGACCGCGCAGCGGGCGCGCGCAATTGGAGACCGATCGCGCTGCGGATTGCGTGCAAGGTCTTGCATAGAACCTGTTGCTTGTCGCTCCCCTCCGCCCCATCTATTATCCCCGCGTATCGAGACTCCTCACCTTTCTTCCTTCCCTGTGAGCCGGCAGATGGCCGACACCACCCTCATGGACAAGCTCGTGTCGCTCTGCAAGCGGCGCGGATTCGTCTTCCAGTCGTCCGAGATCTACGGTGGCCTCGGCTCCGTGTGGGACTACGGCCCGCTGGGCGTCGAGCTCAAGAAGAACGTCAAGGACCGCTGGTGGCGGGCCATGGTCCACGCCCGCGATGACATCGAGGGCCTCGACGCCGCCATCCTGATGCACCCGAAGGTGTGGGAGGCCTCCGGGCACGTGGCCGGCTTCACCGACCCGCTGGTGGACTGCAAGACCTGCAAGGCACGCTTCCGGGCCGACAAGATCCAGGACGCGCAGTGCCCGCAGAAGCCGAGCAAGCACCCGGGCGAGCACAGCACCTGCGAGCTCACCGAGCCCCGCCTCTTCAACCTGATGTTCAAGACCTTCATGGGTCCCGTCGAGGAGTCCGCGGCGGTCATCTACCTGCGCCCCGAAACCGCGCAGGGCATCTACGTCAATTACCTGAACGTGCTGCAGGGATCGCGGCAGAAGGTGCCGTTCGGCATCGCGCAGATCGGCAAGGCGTTCCGCAACGAGATCACCCCCGGCAACTTCATCTTCCGGACCCGCGAGTTCGAGCAGATGGAGATGCAGTTCTTCGTGAAGCCCGGCGCCGACGCCGAGTGGTTCGAGCAATGGCGCGAGATCCGGATGGGGTGGCACCACGCCCTCGGGCTCAACCCGGCCAGGCTCCGCTGGCACCAGCACGGCCCCGGCGAGCTGGCCCACTACGCCAAGGCCGCCTACGACATCGAGTACGAGTTCCCCTTCGGGTGGAACGAGATCGAGGGGATCCACAACCGGACCGATTTCGACCTGCAGCGGCACCAGGCCGCCTCGGGCAAGAAGCTCGACTACTTCGACCAGGCGGCCAACGAGCGCTTCGTGCCGTACATCGTCGAGACCTCCGCCGGCGCCGACCGGGTCACCCTGACGACGCTGGTGGACGCCTATCGCGAGGAGCAGGTCGAGGGAGAGACCCGCGTCGTGCTCGGCTTCCACCCCTCCATCGCGCCGATCAAGGCGGGCGTTTTTCCGCTGGTCAAGAAGGACGGGATGCCGGAGTTCGCCACGCGGCTCTACCACGACCTCAAGCGCCAGGTGCCCGCCTTCTACGACGACAGCGGGGCGGTGGGGCGGCGCTACCGGCGCATGGACGAGGCCGGCACGCCGTTCTGCATCACCGTGGACGGCCAGACGCTCCAGGACGGCACCGTGACGGTGCGGCACCGGGACGCGATGAACCAGGACCGGGTGGCGGCGGACACGCTGGCGGGGTGGATCAAGGAGAGGACTGGGGACTGAGGACTGGGGACTGAGGATCGAGGTGGGACAATGAGCGGGGATCTGCGGGAAATTGGCGGGCGGAAACTCCGGCCCGAGAGCCTCATGATGAGCTACGGGTACGACCCCCGGCTCAGCGAAGGGGCGGTGAAGTGCCCGATCTTCCAGACCTCCACCTTCGCCTTCGAGTCCGCCGAGGCGGGCAAGGCGTTCTTCGAGCTGGCGTACGGCCTCCGGGAGCAGCGGAGCGGGGAGGAGATGGGGCTGATCTACAGCCGCCTCAACAACCCCGACCTGGAAATCCTCGAGGGACGGCTCGCGCTCTGGGACGAGGCGGAATCGTGCGCCGTGTTCGCCAGCGGGATGGCCGCCATCACCACCTCCCTTCTCGCCTTCCTCACTCCCGGCGACGTGCTGGTCCACAGTGAGCCGCTCTACGGCGGCTCCGACCACTTCATCAGGCACTTCCTTCCCCGCCTCGGCGTCATTCCCGTCGGCTTCCAGGCCGGGATCCCGATGGCCGACCTCGCCGCCGACCTGACGGCCCGCATCGCGGGCCGCCCCGTGGCCGCGGTGTTGCTCGAGACGCCCGCGAACCCGACGAACGCGCTGGTGGACATCCGCGGCATCGCCGACCTGGCCCACAGCCTGTCGGCACCGGGCCGGCCCGCCGTGGTGATGGTGGACAACACCTTCCTCGGTCCCGTCTTCCAGCACCCGCTGCAGCATGGCGCCGACCTGGTCATCTACTCGGCCACCAAGTTCATCGGCGGGCACAGCGACATCATCGCCGGCGCGGCGTCGGGCAGCCTCGCGACCATGCTCCCGGTCCGCACCCTCCGGACCTTCATGGGCACGATGATGAGCCCCTGGTCCGGGTGGCTGCTGCTCCGCAGCCTCGAAACGCTCAAGATGCGGATGACGGCCGCGATGAAGAACGCGCGCTACGTGGCCGACTTCCTGGCGGAACATCCCAAGGTGCAGGCGGTCCACTACCTCGGGCACCTGACCGAGGAGTCGCCGATGTTCGACGTATACCAGCGGCAGTGCGTGGCCCCGGGCTCGATGATCTCGTTCGACATCGTGGGCGGCCAGGCGGCGGCGTTCCGCTTCCTCAACGCCCTCTCCATGGTCAAGCTCGCGGTGAGCCTGGGCGGCACCGAGTCGCTGGCCGAGCACCCGGGCTCGATGACCCACGCCGACGTCCCCCCAGCGGACCAGGTCCGGATGGGCTTCACGCCGGGGCTGGTGCGGCTGTCGGTGGGGGTGGAGCATTACGAGGATCTCATCGCCGACCTGGCTCAGGCGCTTGCGGCGGTGTAGGCGGGGCAGCGGGGCAGCGGGGCAGGGAGGCAAGCGCAGATGCGACTAGACGATTTCAGGGCCCTGGTCGCCCGCCTGAGCAAGGAGGTGCCGGAGGAGTTCCTGGACGGCATTTCGGAGATCACCGTGTCGCCCCGCGCCGTGCCGCATCCCACCCGGGCCGACATCTTCACGCTCGGTCATTGCATCCCCTTCCACGCCACCGACACCGGCGCCGCCGACGAAATCCAGAGCCGGGTCGTGTTGTACCACGGCTCGTTCCGCGCCCTCGCCGAGCTCGCCCCCGACTTCGACTGGCGCACCGAGACCTGGGAGACGCTCACCCACGAACTCCGCCACCACCTCGAGTGGCGCGCCCGCGAGGGCGCGCTGGAGGCGTTCGACGAGGCGGCCGAGCAGAACTTCGCCCGGATGGACGGGGAGCCGTTCGATCCGCTCTTTCACCTGAGCGGCGAGGCGGTGGCGGAGGGCGTGTACCAGGTGGACGACGACTTCTTCCTCGACCGTGTGGTCCGGCGGCTGCCCGAGGTGCTGGAATTCGGGTGGCACGGCCGGCCGTATCGCGCCACGCTCCCCGCGGGGGCGATCCTCCCCGCCTTCCTCACGGTGGAGGGGGTGGGCGACCCGCCGCCTGGGGAGCTGGTGCTGGTCCTTCGCCGCCGGGCCGGGCTGTTCGACCTCTTCCGCCAGCCTCGACCGTTCACCGGCGTCGTGGCGGCGGAACCGACGGCGGGCGATTAACTTTCGGGCCTCGACTCATGCGCCGGAGGGATGGAATGCGGGGCACGTTCCTGTTGGGATTGGCACTCGTCGCCGCGCCGCTCGCCGCCCAGACGGCCACCGCGCCGTTCCGGGTGGGGGTGGTGAGCGAATCGGGCGACATCATCACCTGGCTCCGCCCCGAGGGCGGCACCCTGGTGGTGGACAAGGTGGTGCCGGTCGGGGTGATGCCCGCCGACATCGACGGCCCGCACAACATCACCGTCTCCGCCGACCAGCGCTGGTACTACGTCTCCATCGCCCACGGCACGCCGTACGGGACGCTCTGGCGGTTCGACGCGAGCAACGACACCCTGGCCGGCCGCGCCCAGCTCGAATTCTTCCCGACCACCATTGCCGTCTCCCCCGACGGCGAGTTCGCCTTCGTGGCCAACTCCGACTTCCACGGCGACCACCCGCGCGTCAACTCCGTTTCGGCGGTGTACACCCCCGACATGATGAAGATCACCGAGATCCCGGCGTGCGACATGCCGCACGGCGTCAAGGTGAACCACGCGGGGACGGCGGTGTGGGTCTCCTGCATGCACAGCGACGAACTGCTCCAGATCGACGCCGCCACCTTCGACATCGCGCGCCGCGCCAAGACCGGCTCCGGGATGGCCATGCCCGCCGCCGGGGCCCACGCCGGGATGAACCACGGCGCGCCGGCCACCGCGCCGGCGCCGGCGGCCGCCGCCCCCGCCGTGGACAACGAGTGCGCCCCGACCTTCGTCAGCGTCTCGCGCGACGACCGCACGCTGTACGTGGCGTGCAACCACAAGGGGACGCTCCAGGTCTGGGACGCCGAATCGCTGACGATGCGCGCCGAGATCGCGGTGGGCGCCGGCGCCTACAACGTGGAGCCGTCGCCGGACGGGCGGTTCGTGGTGGTGACCAACAAGAAGGCGCAGAGCGCCAGCGTGGTGGACGCCCGGACCCTGAAGGAGCTCGCCCGGGTGCCGACCACCAAGAAGATCGTCCACGGCGTCGCGTTCAGCCCCGACAGCCGGTACGCCTACGTGACCCAGGAGTCCATCGGCGCCGATCCCGGCGCGGTGGACGTGATCGACCTGACCACGCTCACGAAGGTGAGCACGACCCCGCTGCCGGCCCAACCGACCGGCATCACCATCCTCAAGCGCTGAGCGGACTTTCCATGGTGCACGAAACGGTGACCACGCTGGCCGGCCCCGAGGTGCTGGTCCGCGCCAAGGCGTTCTTCGCGCAGCGGATGCCGCAGTCGGCGGCGTTCCCCGAGTCGGAAGGGCCCGGGTACCTGACCCTCCGGGGGCAGGGCGGCGAGGAAATCGCCCTCGCGGTCTTCCCGGCGGACGGGCACACCCGGGTGCGTGCCTCCACGCTCTTCTTCGACCAGGCGCTGGCCCGGTTCCTCTCCACCCTTCCCAGCCCCGCGGTGGCGGCCGCATGAGCGACGACGGGATGCTGGTGCGCGTGACGGTCCAGGACACCTGGGACACGGTGGAACTGAAGCTGCCCCCGACCGCGTCGGTGGCGGAGCTCAAGCTGCGGGCGCTGGTCATGATGCACGTGGCGAACGACCCCGGCGGCTACGAGGTCAAGTATCGCGGCGCCTCGCTGCGCGACGAAGCGGCCTCGCTCGAGTCGGCGGAAGTGGTGGACAACGCCGCGCTGATCGTCCTTCCCGTCCGCCGGCGCCCGGTCAAGTAGGCCCCTCTCCTCCTTCGGCGGGCACGATGGCCGTCGCCGTCTACAGCCACCCCAGTTGCGCGCTCCACGACGCGGGCCCCGGGCACCCCGAGGCCCCGGCGCGGATCGTGGCCGTCATGGAGGCACTGGGAGCGCTTCCCGGCGTCGAATTCCACACCGCCGCCCCCGCCACTCCCGACGTGCTCCTCACGGTCCACACCCCCGCGCATCTCGAGCGCCTGCGGGAGACCCACGCCGCGGGAGGCGGTCGCCTCGATCCAGACACCGTGATGAACGTCCACAGCTGGGAGGCGATGCTCGCCGCCACCGGCGCCGTGCTCGAGGCGGCGGGCCACGCGCACGCCGGGGCGGGCCACGCCTTCGCGGCGGTACGGCCCCCCGGGCATCACGCCCTGGCCGACCGCGTCATGGGGTTCTGCCTCGTCAACAACGCGGTCCTCGCGGCTCGGCGCTTCCAGACGCTGGGGCGCCGCCGGGTGCTGATCGTGGACTGGGACGTCCACCACGGCAACGGCACCCAGGCGCTGGTCGAGCACGACGCCGAGGTGCGCTTCGTGTCGCTGCATCAGTCGCCGTGGTGGCCGTTCACGGGGGCGGCGTCGGAACGGGGCGTGGGCAACGTGTTCAACGTGCCGCTGCCCGGGGGGCTGGAGCCGGAGCAGTATGTGCGGGAGCTCTGGCTGGCCGTCGAGGCGGCCACCCGGGAGTGGACGCCTGACGCGATCATCGTCTCGGCGGGGTTCGACGCGATGGCGGGGGATCCGCTCGGCGGGTTCACGCTGCAGCCGAGGCATTACCGCATCCTCACCGAGCGGCTCAGGGAGCGGATGCCGGCGGCGCCGATCCTCGGCACCCTCGAGGGGGGCTATGTGCCGGGACGCCTCGCGAAGGGCGCGGCGGCGTTCGTGGCGGCGCTGGCGTGATGAACCGCAAAGCAGCCACGAAAGCACGGAATCACGAAAACACGAAAACAGGCACTGCCCTGTGTGCTGGCGGCTGCTTTCAGGGTCAGCAGTCACTGTTGAAGTTGTTTGATTTGCAGTTGCTGTTCTTTCGTGTTTTCCTCTTTCTTCGTGCTTTCGTGATTCCGTCTTTTCGTGTTTTCGTGAATGCAGTTAAGTTACGGCCACCAACTTTCCCCGGGTCATCACATGCTGCGTCTCCAGGCTGAATACCTCCTCCTCCGCACCCGGCACCCCTTCATCATCGCCCGGGGCGGGCAGAGCGACTACAGGACCGTCTGGGTGCGGCTGACCGACGGCGAGGGCAACGAGGGCTGGGGCGAGGCGGCGCCGACGAAGTTCTACGGCGAGACCCCCGAGACGGTGATGGAGGTGCTGCAGACCTACGCGCAGCACCTCCCGGCCGACCCGTTCGACCTCGAGGAGACCGACCGCCGCCTCGAGACGGCGCTCCGTGGCAACCCCTCGGCGCGGGCCGCGCTGTCCGCCGCCATGCACGACCTGGTCGGCAAGCGGCTCGGCGTGCCGGTGTACAAGCTGTGGGGCCTCGACCCCGCCAGGGCGCCGATGTCCACCTTCACCATCGGCATCGACACGCCCGAGCGGATCCGGATGAAGGTGCAGGAGGCCGCCGAGTACCCGATCCTCAAGATCAAGCTCGGCAGCGAGCGCGACCTGGAAATCCTGCAGGCCATCCGCGACGCCACCGATCGCGAACTCCGGGTGGACGCGAACTGCGGCTGGACCGTCAAGCACACGATCGAGATGCTGCCGGTGCTCGAGGAGTTCGGCGTGACGGTGCTGGAGCAGCCGCTGGTGCCGACCGACGTGGAGGGACTCGGCGTCATCCGCATGGCCGCCTCCATCCCGATCATCGCCGACGAGTCGTGCCGGACGGCGAGCGACATCCCGGCCCTCGTGGGGCAGGTGGACGGCATCAACATCAAGCTGGCCAAGTGCGGCAGCCTCCGCGAGGCGATCCGGATGATCGCGATCGCCCGGGCGCACCACATGACCGTCATGGTCGGCTGCATGATCGAGAGCTCGCTCGCCATCACCGCGGCGGCGCACTTCACCCCGCTGGTGGACATCGTGGACCTCGACGGCGCGGCGCTCCTGGCCGAGGACCCGTTCGTCGGCGCCACCATCGCGGGCGGCCAGCTCCGCCTCCCCACCGGCCCGGGGCTCGGCGTCACGCCGCGATGACCGGACGGTACGCGCAGGTCGCGCTTCCGCTCCCCCTCGCCACTCCCTACACCTACCAGATTCCCGAGACCCTGGCCGACCGCGTGGCGGCCGGGGCGCGCGTCGTGGTGCCGGTGCGCGGCCGCGAACTGATCGGCATCGTCACCGCCGTCGACGTCCCCGCCCCCGAGATGACCGCCCGCCCCATCCTCGCCAGCCCCGACGACGAACCGGCGCTGACGCCGGCGCTGCTCCGCACGGTGGAGTGGATGGCCGGTTACTACGGCGCGCCGATCGGGCTCGCGCTCAAGGCGGCCCTTCCGTCGGGCCTCTGGGGCAGCAGCGAGGTGGTGGTGGAAGTCGCCGCGACCTGCCGGGTGCCGGGCGGCACCGGTGCGGAGATCCTCCAGTGGCTGGACCGGAAGGGAGGGTCGGCCTCGGTCACTTCCATCGCGCGCGGAATGAAGCGCGGCGTGTGGGACGCCGTGGACCGACTGGCGCGTGTCGGGGCGGTGACCCTCCGGATCGTGCCGCCCGACACCGGCGGCGGCGCCGTGACGGAGCGGCTCCTGGCTCTTCCCGACCGGCGGCTCACCCTGCTCGAGCGCCAGCAGGCGTTCGGGGGCAAGCCGAGGCAGCGCGCGCTGTACGAAGCGGTGGAGCAGCTGGGCGGCAGCGCACCGGTCACGCACCTGCGCACGCAGCTCGGATTCAACGCGGCGCTGATCCGGGCGCTGGTCGGTGGAGGCCACGCCGCCGTGGAGGAAGTGGAGCGGGTGCGCGATCCCTTCGCCGGCGAGGTGGGGACGCCGCCGCCCGACGGACTGTCCGGCGACCAGCAGCGCGCGCTCGCCGCCATCGAGGTGCTGTCCGCGGGGGAGGGGGCGCTGCTTTTCGGGATCACGGGCAGTGGAAAGACGTTCGTGTACCTCGAGGCGATCCGTCGCGGGCTCGCCCACGGACGGGGCGCCATCATCCTCGTCCCAGAGATCGGCCTCACGCCCCAGACGGTGCGGCGGGTGCGGGGGATGTTCGGCGACGACGTGGCGGTGCTCCACAGCGGGCTTTCCGACGGCGAGCGGGCGGACGCCTGGCGCGCGCTCCGGCGCGGTGAGCGGCGGGTGGCGGTCGGGGCGCGGTCGGCCATCTTCGCGCCGGTGGTTTCTCCCGGCGTGATCGTGGTGGACGAGGAGCACGAGGCCACCTACAAGAACGGCGAGTCGCCGCGCTACCACGCGCGGGAGGTGGCGGCGGTCCGTGCCCGGCTCGAGGGGGCCCGCCTGGTGCTCGGCAGCGCCACGCCCTCTCTCGAGAGCTGGTCCGAGGCCGGCCCGGGCAGGCGGCTCACGCTGGTGCCGCTGCCGGAGCGGGCCGGGGCGGGGAAGCTCCCGCCCGTCGTGCTGGTGGACCTGCGCACCGCGCCGAAGATTCCAGGCTCCGGCGCGATTCCCTGGTCCGAGGAACTGGACGGGGCGGTGAGCCGGGTGCTGGCCCGTGGCGAGCAGGGGATGCTCCTCCTCAACCGGCGCGGGTTCGCCGCGTTCCTGCAGTGCCCCGACTGCGGCCACGTGCCCGAGTGTCCCTCGTGCAGCATCAGCCTGACGGTGCACCAGTCGCCACCGGCGCTTCGCTGCCACTATTGCGCGCACGAGGCGCCGCTCACGGAACAGTGCGCGGCCTGCGGACACGCCGTGGCGCAGATGCGCGGCATCGGCACGCAGCAGCTGGAGCGCTGGCTGGCGGAGCGCTTTCCCGCGGCGCGGCTGGCCCGGATGGACCTCGACACCACCAGCACCAAGTGGGCCCATCACCGGATTCTCGGCACCGTCGAGCGGCGGGAGGTGGATCTCCTCCTCGGCACGCAGATGATCGCCAAGGGGCTCGACTTCCCCAGCGTCACGCTGGTGGGGGTGGTGGACGCCGACACCGCGCTGCACCTGCCCGACTTCCGGTCGTCCGAGCGGACCTTCCAGCTCATTGCGCAGGTGGCCGGGCGCGCGGGGCGTGGCCCCGCGGGGGGGCGCGTGGTGGTGCAGACGCGGCAGCCGACGCATCATGCGCTCGCGCGCGCCGCCCGGCACGACGCGGAGGGATTCCTCGGGGAGGAGCTGGCGCTCCGCGCGTCGCCAGCCTATCCACCCGCCACGGGGCTCGTGAACCTCGTCGTTTCCGGTCGGGACGAGACAGCGGTCGGTCGCGTGGCGGCGGAAACCGCGGAGTGGGCCGCGGCGCTCGCCGAGCGGCACGGGCTGGAACTGACGGTGCTCGGGCCGGCCCCCTGTCCCCTTGCCCGGATCAAGGACCGCTGGCGCTGGCACGTGGCCCTCAAGGGGGAGGGCAGCGTCCTCGGCCGCGTGGTGCGCTACGCCGCGACCCGGCTGGCCGGGTCGGGGGAGCCGCGCGTGACGATCGACCGCGACCCGGTCAGCTTGCTCTAACCGCCGGCGGCGTGCAGGTTGGCTCCTCCCCACACCTTTCCACCCCGGAAGGACCAGATGACGAATCCGCCGGCCGCCCGCAGGGGATCCCGCCCGCTCTCGTTGCTGCTCGGGGGCGCGGGCATCCTCGTGGTGGCGGCCAGCCTGCTGATGCTCTATGTCGGCAGGATCCTGCTCCGCGACGACAGCTTCGCCGACCGGGTGGACGCGAGCCTCGAGGACCCGCGCGTCGGGGAGTTCATCGCCCTGCGGATCACCGACGCCGTCATCGGCCAGCAGCCGGACCTCACCGCCTTCCGGCCGATCCTCGTCGTGGTGACGCGCGGCATCGTCACCTCGGCGCCGTTCCGCGCGCTGCTGCGGCCGGCGGTGGCCCGGGCACACCAGGCGGTGATGTCGTCCACCGCCGAGAACATCCTCCTCGCTATTCCCGACGTCGGGGTGCTCATCCAGGAGGCGCTGGCCACCGTCGGCCCGGAGGCGGCGGAGCGGGTACCGGCCACGTTGCAGCCGGTGCTGCAGCTCGACCAGGCGGCGCCCACGGTGCGCGCGGCGGCGCTGGTGCTCGGCTCGCTGGACGCCCTCCGGTCGTTCGGACGGCTCGGGCTCCTCGGCGGCATCCTTTGCCTCATCGCGGCGGTGCTCGTGGCTCCGGGTCGGCGCTCGACCGCGCTGTCGCTCGGCGTGGGCGTCGCGACCGTCGGCCTGGTGCTCGCGCTGATCGTCCCCGCCGGCCGGCTGCTGGCCTGGGCGGCGATCCCCGATGCCGGCACGGCGGGCGCCGCGGACGCGCTGTGGCTTGCCTTCTTCGGCCCGCTCCGGGCGGTCGGGCTCGTGGTGGCCCTCATCGGGGCGGCGCTCGCGCTCATCGCGGTGCCCGGCGACGGCGCGGATCCCGCCGTGCTTCGTCAGCAGGCGTGGGCGCTCGTCGCGCAACGCCGGCAGAGCAGCCTGGCGGAAGTCGGGCGCCTGCTCGGAATCGGCCTCACCGGGCTGGTGTTCGTCCTCTTCCCCGGGGTGGCGCTGACGGTGGCCGCCACCGCCGGCGGCGCGCTGCTACTCCTCCTGAGCCTGGCGGGATGGCGGCGGTTTGCCGCGCCGCACCTTCCGGAGGAGCTGCGCCATTCGCGTGAGGCTGTACAGGTCTGGCCGACGGCACTCGCGGGCATCCGGATCGTGGGGCTGCTGTCGCTCGGGGTCCTCGGCGCAGCCGCGCTGCTTCGTATCCGGCCGGCGGCGCCGCCGGAGGTCGTGGCGAGCGGCGGTGCATGCAACGGTGCGGTGGAGCTCTGTGCGCGGCCCCTCGACAAGGTCGTCTTCCCCGGTGCGCACAACGCCATGGGCTCGGCCATGAACCCCGCCTGGCTGTTCCCGAACCAGGACATCGACATCAAGTCGCTGCTGGACCGCGGCGTGCGGGCGTTCCTCCTCGACCCGTACCGCGGGAACGTGATGGGCGACAAGGTCAAGACGGACTTCGACGCCACGCCGAACGCCAAGCTCAAGACCGCGAACGTCATCGGCAACGAGGCCTGGGCGGCGGGGATGCGGATCCGCGATCAATTCACGGGTGAGCTCGGGCCGAGCGGCCTCTATTTCTGCCACGGATACTGCGAACTCGGCGCCCTCCCGATCGTGCCGACCCTGCGCATCTTCACCGACTTCCTCGCCACGCACCCGGGCGAGGTCATCATCATCGACTTCGAGGACTACGTGGTGCCGGCGGACATCGATGCGGTGTTCACGGCCAGCGGGCTGATCGACTACGTGTACAAGGGACCCATCGAGCCGAGCTGGCCGACCCTGGGCGAGATGGTGGAAAGCGGCGGCCGGGTGCTGGTGCTCGGGGAATACGACGTCGGCACCCTGCCGTGGTACCACCTTGCCTGGGGCGGCCTCATGGCGGAGACGCCGTACACGTTCCACACGCCGGAGGAGTTCTCCTGCCGGGCCAACCGCGGCACGCCGAGTGGCGACCTCTTCCTCATCAACCACTGGATCGAGACGACCCCCACGCCGAAGCCGAGCAACGCGCAGATCGTCAACCAGAAGGACGTGATCGTGAAGCGGGCGCGGCAGTGCCGGCGCGAGCGCGGGATGACGCCGAACATCCTGGCGGTGGATTTCGCCGGGATCGGCGACGTGGTCGGGGCGGCACGCGAACTGAACGGATTGCCGCCGGTCACACCGGCGCCCTGAGCCCCGAATCGGGGCATGGCCGAGGGGGGATTCGACTTGAATCCCCCCTCGGCCACCCCTAAGATTCCCCTTCCTATGGCCACCCCCCGTTACACGCCACCCGACTTCACCAAGGCCCCCTTTGCCGGCGCACCCGCGGCGCGGTTCGCGCCCCTGCCGGCCGACGGCGTCCTGCCCGAAGACTTCTTCTCCACCTCGAACCTCCCGACCTACGTCCATTTGGGCGGCGGGAAGTGGGTCATGCCCACCCGGCCCCGGATGGACTGCGTCATCGTCCGGCGCGGGGACGAGCTGACGATCGCCGAGCCCCGGCGCCTCAAGGCGGGGGAGCAGATCGTGATGGGCGAAGCGGAGGACGGCAGCCAGGGGGTGTACGTGCACTCCGCCGGCTTCCTGGCCGGCGCGCACAGCGGCAACGAATTCCGCTTCATGTCCACCGAAGTGAGCCGCGAGCGGCCCGTGAATTACGAGGAGCTGGCGGCCCGGATCGGCGAGGAGAAGCGCCGCGGCGGGTACGTGATCTGGGTGGTCGGGCCGGCGCTGGTGCACTCCCGCGCGCGGGCCGACTTCGAGTGGTTCATCCGGAACGGCTACGTGCAGGCGGTGCTGGCGGGGAACGCGGTGGCGGTGCACGACATCGAGGCGGCCATCTTCGGCACGACCCTCGGGATGTCGAACACCGGCCAGCCCACCGACGGCGGCCACGGGCTCCACATGCGGGCCATCAACCGTGTGCGCGCGCTCGGCTCAATCGAGCGGGCGGTGGACAAGGGGCTCATCAAGAGCGGCATCATGCACGCGCTGGTCACCTCCAAGGTGCCGTACGTGCTGGCCGGCTCGATCCGCGACGACGGCCCCCTTCCCGGCGTGGTGCAGGACTCGCTCGCCGCGCAGGACGCCATGCGGGAGCACGCCGTGCGCGCCACCGGCGCCATCTTCGTGGCCACCGCGCTCCACGCCATCGCGGTGGGCAACATGCTCCCCGCCTTCCACACCCATTACGACGGCGTCCCCAGCGAGCTGATGACGATCTGCGTGGACCAGACCGAGTTCGTGGTCAACAAGCTGAAGGACCGCGGCACCCACCAGGCCTACGGCGTGGTGACCAACGCCCAGGACTTCATGCACGTCCTCCGTCTCTACGTGGAAAAATGGGAACAGGCTACCCGCTAGCCGCGCCGGCGGAGCCGGGCGTCGGCGCCGGCTGGGCGCTCCTCGCCGAGGCGGTGGCCACGCGGCTGCCGGTGGCGGACCTGCACGGACTCTGGGTGTTCCGCCCGTTCCGCCGCGAGGGGAAGGAGTACGGCACCGCCATCCTCTCCCGCGTCGAGGGCGACCGCCTGGTGATCTACACGGCGCGCTACGCCCACACCCTCAAGGGAAAAAAGCGGGGCGAGTTCGTCTCCGAGTTCGCCGAGGTGGGCCGCGGGCCGCTCGAGGCGCTGGACGAGCTCGTGGCCCTGGTGCCGAAGCGCACCGAGGAGGAGCCGCCGGTCCAGATCCCGCTGGAGCGGTGGTATCCCGTCGAGGCCGATGGCGCACCTGACCTCGGCTGAGGCCGCCGACCTCCTCGAGCGGTTCCGCAATTACCTCCGGGAACACCGGCTCCCCGTCACGCAGCAGCGCGACCTCGTCGCCGACGCGGTGTTCACCTCTCCCGACCACCTGACCGCCGCGGCCGTGCACCAGCGCCTCTCCCGGCAGGGGAAGCAGGTCGGCATCGCCACGGTGTACCGGACCCTCGACCTCCTCGTCGAGAGCGGGCTGATCCGGCTGCACGAGTTCGGCGACGGCTTCCGCCGGTACGAGGGGGCCACGCCGCAGGGCTCGCACGGGCACCTGGTCTGCTCCTCGTGCGGCGGTGTTGAGGAGTTCACCACCGAGCGCCTGGAGCGAATGCTCCCGATCATCGCCGACGAGCATCAGTTCCGCTATCGCACCCACCGCGTCGAGCTCCACGGCACCTGCCGTGACTGCCAGCGACGCGCCCTGGAGGGTCTGTGAGCACTCCCGACCAGCTCGGCTTCCTCGTGGCGTTCGCCGCGGGCGTGCTGAGCTTCCTCTCGCCCTGCGTCCTGCCGCTGGTGCCGAGCTACCTCGGCTTCATCACCGGCATGACGCTGGAGGAGATGGGCGGCCGGCGGAAGATCGCGATGGTGCACGCCCTCCTCTTCGTCTTGGGGTTCGGGCTCATCTTCGTCATCCTCGGGGCGAGCGCCACCGCCCTCGGCTCGGCGCTGAAGTACTACCAGGTCTGGCTGCAGCGGGTGGGCGGCGTCCTCATCATCCTCTTCGGCCTGTACGCCCTCGGCGTCTTCAAGTTCGCCTTCCTGCAACAGGAGCAGCGGGTGCACCTGGACCGGAAGCCGCTCGGCTACCTCGGGTCGGTGCTGGTCGGAATGGCGTTTGCGGCGGGGTGGACGCCCTGCATCGGGCCGATCCTGGGGGGGATCCTGGGAATGGCGGCCACGCAGGGCGACGTGGGGCGGGGGATGGCCCTCCTCGGCACCTACTCCGCCGGACTCGCGGTGCCGTTCCTGGTGGCGGCGTGGGCCATGGAGAGCTTCCTCGACTGGTTCCAGCGCTTCCGGAAGTACCTGCCGTGGGTCATGCGGGCCAGCGGCATCCTGCTGATCTTCGTGGGGCTCTTGATGGTGACGGGGGAGTTCACACGGCTGGCGGGGTGGCTGCAGAGCCTGACCCCGGAATTTCTCAAAGGTCGACTCTAGAGAAGCAGGACTGAGGACTGGGGACTGAGGACTGAGAGGGAGCGGTGTCGCCCTCAGTCCTCAGTCCTCAGTCCTTTGTCCTCGTGTTAGTTCCCCTGCTGCCCCGCGTTCACGAGTGCCTGCAGCGCGTTGTCGATCGAGAAGCTGCCGGCCTTCTGGCGCGGCGGGAAGTCCTTGAAGGTGCCCAGGAACCTCGCCACATAGGCTTGCGCCGGCACCAGGACGTACACGTGCTCGATGCGCCACCGATCGTAGCCGATACTCTCGCGATCGCCGATCTCAAACGGGTCGGAGCGGAGATTGAAGAGCTTTGGCAGCCGAAGTGGGGTGAAGGGGTCCTGCCAGACGGCGAAGCCCTCCGAGCGCTGCTCGGAGAAGACGATCTTCCACTGATTGAACCGCAGCCCCACCAGTGATCCGTCATCATTGAAGTAGAAGAAGTCCTTCCGCGGATCCGGGCCCTTGCCGGCGAGGTAGTCCGTCAGGTTGTACCCGTCGAGGTGGACCTTGAACGGCTTCCCGCCCACCGTGGTTCCCGCCAGCAGTTGCTCGGTGACGTTCGGGTTGCCCGCTGCCGCCACCAGGGTCGGCACCCAGTCCTCGTGCGATACGATGTCGTTCAGCACGGTGCCGGGCTGGACGGTGCCGGGCCAGCGAATCATGCCCGGGACGCGGAACGCGCCTTCCCAGTTGGTGCCCTTCTCGTTGCGGAAGGGCGAGGTACCCCCGTCGGGCCAGGAGAACTTCTCGGCACCGTTGTCGGTGGAATACATGACGATGGTGTTGTCGGCGATTCCCAGGCTGTCCAGCAGGCGCAGCAGCCGGCCGACCATCGCGTCGTGTTCCACCATGCCGTCGGGATAGACGCCGAGCCCGGTGACGCCCACGCTCTTGGGCTGCAGGTGGGTCCAGATGTGCATGCGAGTGGAGTTGAACCACACGAAGAACGGCTTGTCGCCCTTGGCGGCGTTGGTGATGAACCCCTTGGCCGCCGCCTCGAACTCCTCGTCGATCGTCTCCATCCGCTTCCTGGTGAGCGGGCCGGTGTTCTCGATTCGCTGGCCGCCGCCCGGGAGCGCCCAGGTGTGCAGCACGCCGCGCGGCGCGTACTTGGCGCGGAAGGCGGGATCCTTCGGGTAGTCAGGGTCTTCCGGCTCTTCCTCGGCGTTGAGGTGATAGAGTGAGCCGAAGAACTCGTCGAAGCCGTGCATGGTGGGGAGCATGGCGTCGAGGTCGCCCAGGTGGTTCTTGCCGAACTGGCCGGTCACGTACCCCTGCGGCTTGAGCAGTTCCGCCAGGGTCGGGTCCTGCGGCTGCAGGCCTTCCTTGGCGCCGGGGAGCCCGACCTTCAGGAGCCCGGTGCGGAAGGGGCTCTGGCCGGTGAGGAAGGCACCCCTGCCTGCGGTGCAGCTCTGCTGGCCGTAGAGGTCGGTAAATAGCGCGCCCTCACGTGCGATCCGGTCGATGTTCGGCGTCCGGTAACCCATCTGGCCGAGGTTGTAGGCGCTGACGTTCCAGTAGCCCACGTCGTCGCCCCAGATGACCAGGATGTTGGGTTTCTTGCCGGGCGCCTTCGCCACGGCCCTCTGGGCGTGCGCGGCCGGTGTGACGGCCAGCGCGGCGGCGAGGAACAGCAGGGAGATCTTTCGCATCGGGCGGGCAGCTCCGTGTAGAGGGTAGGCTAGAAACTTACCACCGCGAAGAAACTGAGCGTGCTGCGTGTGACCGTCGGCTCCGAGTCGAAGCCCAGCAGTGCCGCGTTCTCGAACGACACCCCCAGCTGGCTCGAATAGGACCCCCACTCGCCCTTGAGGCTCACGTCGATGCCCCGGGGCAGCGGAGCGTTGCTCTGCAGCAGGAAGAACTCCAGTCCCGCCCCCCAGTGCCAGGTGTTCGGCCACAGGTTGCTGCCCGGGAAGAAGGTGGGTTGCCGGATCCACGGCCCGTCCGGGTCAGTCAGCGGCACGCCGTCGGTCGCCATGTCCACCACCTGGTACCAGCTCCAGCCATATCCTCCCTTGATGTACGGTTTGAGCCCGCCGGTCAGCAGGTTGTACCGGATGCTGCTCGACAGCTCGTAGAACTTGAGGGTACCGGTCACGTCGAACGGGTCGTCCGCCGGGCGGCTGGCGAACGGCACCGAAATGCTGAGCCCGCTGCTCGAGCTGTGTAAGGTGTTCTCCGTCACCCAGCGCTTGCCGAGGTAGAACGCGATCTGCACGGCGTAGGAGGTGGCGTTCTCGGCCACGTCACTCTCCTCGCCGACCACCTGGAGGGTGCTGTCCACCGCGTACGCGCGCTCGAGGATCTCGTTGAGCTGTGGCCCGGAGAGAAGCAGCGCCGTCCATTCAGGCTTCATGTCGGCGGTCAGGACGCCGCCGGCCACCGAGAGCGTACGGACCGGGAGCTCGGCTTTCGGGACGTACTGGCTGGGGAACTTGCCGAAGAGCCGACGGACCGGGAGCAGGACGATCTTGTAGAGCACGTCGACCGGCGGCAGGGTGATCAGCGCCACGATCGGGGCGTTGAGGAAGCCGAGGTTGTTCTGCACCTGGTCCAGTGGGGACGAGGTGATGATGGCGTGCAGCCGGTGCGGATCGTAGAGGTGGTACCCGCCGGAGGCGCCGCTCCGGTTCCAGCCGCCGTTGTACGTGACGGTGAAGGGCGCGAGGTTGCCCGTCTCGGCGTGGCTGATGATCCCCGCGAAGGGCGACGCGGCGGCGGGGTAGCCGGAACGGATGGGGAGCACGAACCAGGCCCAGTCACGGCGGTACTCGGGATCGGCGTACACCTGCGCGTACACCCGCTCCCAGTCGGGCAGGAGCTTGACCCGCCCCGCGGAATCGAAGGGCTCCACCCAGTCCGGCAGGGGCGCCCCCTCGGACAGGTATGCCTGGTGGTCCCACTCCTTCCGGACCTCCTCGGCGGCGTCGGCCGGTCCGATCCCCTCGTAGATCCCCGCGAACGGATAGGTACCGTGCCCGTCCTGGTTGTGAGCGCCTGGTGAATAGAGGAAGAGGTCGAGCCCCTTGCTGTTGGCTCCGATGTATCCGATCGGGTGAGTGTTGATCCGCGTCTCGCCGGTGTCGGCCCAGGCCCGGAACCGGACGACCGCCGCCACGGCGGCGGCGCCCACCTTGTCGCGCGACAGCGCCTGGACCTGGCGGCGCCATTCCTCGCGGGGGGCGTAGGCGTTCGGCGCGCCGAAATCCACCGGCATAATGTTTTCGTGGAAGTAGTAGTCGATCCGGCGGATCACGAGCGGGTCGGGGCCGTCGAGCTGGTCGGGGGCGCGGCGGAGCAGCGCCTCGACCTGGGCGGCGGTCTGCGGCGCCGTGACCTCGGACCGCGCGCTCACCACGACGTTGATGTGCTCCCAGTCGCCCTCGTGCTTGTTGCCGGCGTCGTTGTAGGGGTAGAAAAACCAGTACTGCAGGATGAACTCATACCGGGGCGTCTCCTCCCCGACGACGGTGACGGGCGAAACAAATGGATGGACGTAGACCGAGACGGCCGGCGTCAATTCTTCGCGCAGCCGCCCCGTGGCGGGGCTCTCGAACGCCGCCTTCCAGCTGTCGGGGCCCGCGCCGGGCCAGTTCCAGTACATCACGGAGAAGGGGTCGTACCCCGCGTCCACCGCGGCGGTATTGAACCGCTCCTCCAGCGGATGGTTCGGGTCGAACTCCCGGAGCAGCTGCAGGACCCGGCAGTCCTCGATCGGCGTCTCGGCGCGCAGCAGGGCCAGGAGGCTGTCCCGGGAGACCGAGCCGGCGGGGCAGGGCTGGGTGCCAAGCTTGGCGAAGTCGACCGTCTCGGTGCCGACCACCCTGGCGCCGGCGTGGATGTCCCAGCGGTCGATGGTGAGGGTGCTGGAGCCGGTCAGCTGCTGGGCCTTCTGCATGTCCAGCGGCACGTTGCCGGTGTTGCGGATCATGAAGGGCGCGAAGCGGACGCCGAGGGCGTGCAGCAGCCGGCCGCGGTCGTCGTCAACGCCGTCCTTCGGCGCCTGGTCGCGGTAGGCGGCGGAGCCGGCGCCGTAGAGATCGAAGAGGGTGTCGGCCGCCGTCTGCCGCACGATGCGCGGATACGCGAGCGGCACGAACCGGAAATACTCCTGCTTAGTCATCTCCGTGTCCTGCGCGCGGAGCGGACCGGCGGCCAGGAGCACGGCGGCGGCGACCTCACCGAGGAGCAGGATCCGGGCGAACGACGTCATTGATGAGCGCCTTTCAGTCCTTCAGGAAGTACTCCACGGTGCTCACCACGCGGACCTTCTTGGCGATCTGTCCCTGCTCCTGGATGCCCGGCGCCTGGTCCCGTGCCAGGATCTCGAAGACGCCCTGGTTGGCGCGGCGGATGCCGCCGAGGTGGCTCTTCGAGTCGGTGGCGAACTGGTCGGCCGCCTCGCGGGCGCGGGCGGTGGCCTCGGCGATCATCTGCGGCTTGAGCTCGTTGAGCCCGGAATAGACGAAGGTCGGCCCGCCCATCCCGTACTCGGCCCCGGACGAGAAGACGACGCCGGCCTGCACCAGTTCCCCCACCTTCTGGCTCGCGGCGAGCACCTTGGCCGGCTCGCTGCTCCGCACCATCAGCGTCTGGTTGATGACGTAGCGGGTGACGACGTCGGAGTTCCGGTACTGGTTGGTGAAGGCGTCGGTCACCGAGAACGACTGCAGCTCGGTCAGCGCGGTGTCGATGCCCTGGCGGGTCAGGAAGACTCGCACCTGCTGCAGCTGCGTCTCGAGCCGGGCGTAGGCGCGGCCGAGGTCGTTGTCGCTCACCACGAGGCGCAGTGGCCAGAGCGCCAGGTCGGCCTGCGCGTCACGCTCCGAGATGCCCTTCACGGTCACGTAGCGGTCGGCGGTGCGGCTCCGCGCCAGCCCCGCGCCGGCCAGCCACCCCGCGGCCGCCAGGCCTAGGGCAAGAACGATCGCGCTCTTCACTCCTGATTCGAACTGCTTCACGGGACTCTCCTCGGGGTGGGTTCGCGCACGGGGTGGGCTCACGCCCACCCCTCGCACAACGGTTTCGCAATTCTAGCCGGTGATGAAATACTCCGATGACTATCCCGGCCTCCCATGGGAACTCCGGAGACGCATCGAACTTGTCGTCCGGCACTCCACCTCACCCCCTGTCCCCCTTTCCAGCAAGTGGAGAGGGGGGACGCCCGTCAGACTTCGAGCTGTGCTTCGATTTCCTGCCGTCGCAGCAGCTCCCAATACCTCCCGCCGGCGGCCAGCAGATCGCCGTGGACGCCCTGTTCCACCACCTTGCCGCGGTCGAGGACGATGATCCAGTCGGCGTCGCGGACCGCCGCGAGGCGGTGCGAGATGATGACGCTCGTCCGGCCGGCCAGCGCGTCGCGGAGGCCGGCCAGGATCCGCGCCTCGGTGTGGGCGTCCACCGCGCTCAGGGCGTCGTCGAGGATGAACACGGGGGGATCCTGCGCCAGCGCCCGCGCGATGGCGGCGCGCTGCTTCTGGCCCCCGGAGAGGTTGATACCCCGTTCCCCAAGCATCGTATCATACCCGTTCGGAAGGTCGGGAAGCGCCTCGGTGAGCTGCGAGACCTCGGCCACCCGTTCCAGCCGGCCGTCGTCGGGCGCGCCGAGGAGGACGTTCTCCCGCACCGTGGCGCTGAAGAGGAAGGTCTCCTGCGGCACCACGCCGAGGTTCTGCCGCAACTCCTCGAGCGAAATCGTGCGGATGTCGAGGCCGTCGAGGAGGACGCGCCCCTTGTCGGGGTCGTAGCTCCGGGCCAGCAGCTCGGCCACGGTGGACTTGCCGGAGCCCGTGGCCCCGACGATGGCCAGCGACTGCCCCGGCCGGACGTCGAACGAGACGTCCTGCAGCACCCAGCCGCGGTCCTCCGCCCCTGGGTACTTGAACCAGACCCGCTCTAGCGCCACGCCCCGCGCGCCGCGGCGCGGCGGGAGCAGGGCGGGGTTGGTGGGCGAGGTGATGGCCGGCCGCTCCCGGAAGATCGAGTTGATGCGTCCCATGGCGGCCTCGCCGCGTTGCACCAGCGTCACCGCCCAGCCGAGCGCGATGAGCGGCCAGGCCAGCATCATCAGGTAGACGCCGAACGCCACGTACTCGCCGACGCTCACCGTCCCCGCCATGACCAGGCGCCCGCCGACCGCCAGCACCACGACGCCGCCGAGCCCCGCGAGGAGCGCCAGCAGCGGGTGAAACGCCCCCTGCGCCTTGGCCAGGGAGATGTTGCGGAGCCGGTACTCGTCGTTGAGCCGCCGGAACTCGGCCGTCTCCGCCGCCTCCTGCCGGTAGGCCCGCACGATGCGGAGGCCGGAGAGATGCTCGTGGACGTGCGTGGTGATGGTGCCGAACTGGTCCTGGATGGCCAGGGTACGGATGTGGATGCGCTGGCCCAGCGAAATCATGACCACCGGCAGCCCGAGGAGCGGCAGCAGCGCCAGCGCGGTGAGCCGGGGGCTCATGGAGAGCATGGCGGGGAGGACCATCGCGACGCGCACCGCCGTGTCCACCATGTACATGAGCGCCGGGCCGGCGGCCATCCGCGCGGCGAGCAGGTCGTTGGTGGAACGCGCCATCAGGTCGCCGGTGTTCGAGCGATCGTAGAACGAGGGGGAGAGCCGCTCGAGCTGGCGGAAGAGGTCGTTCCGGAGGTCGTACTCGACCCAGCGGCTCCCGCTGTTGAGGAGCTGCCGCATCCCGAACCGTGCGATGCCGCCCAGCATGGTGACGCCGACCAGGAGGAGGGCGGCGCGGGCGACGGCAGCGTTGGCGGCCCCGCCGTCGATCAGGTTGATGCCCCGTTCCAGGATCTTGGGGCCGAGCGTGATGAGCGCGTTCGAGACGACCGCGCACGCCAGCCCGACGGCGTACGCGGACTTGTATTTTGTGATGTAGGGCACAAGCGCCCGGAGGGACTTCAACATATATTTGAGATTGCCATTTGAACCAATTTCGTCTGGTGCAGGCGCACCGGGCAAGCCGTCTCAACAGGAGCTACACCATGCGCCACGTTCTCACCGCCCTCTGCGTCCTGGGCCTCGCCGCCTGCGGCGGCGGCGAAAAGTCGGATGCCGCCGTCGCGGACAGCCTGAGCCGCGACCTCCAGCTCGCCCAGCAGGACTCGACCAACCCGATGGCGGACACTGCCGCCACCCCGGCCGCGGCCCCAGCCGCCGCACCGACCACCACGCCGCAGGCGGCTCCCGCGAAGCCGAAGCCCGCGGCCCCGAAGCCGGTCGCCCCGGCGCCCCCCCCGGAGCTTCTCGCCGGCGCCACTTTCTCGGCCACGGTCCCTGACACCGTCAGCTCCCGGACCACCAAGTCGGGCGCCATGATGCAGGCCAAGGTCGGTGCGGACGTCAAGGACACCGACGGCCGGGTCGTCATCCCCGCCGGCTCCACCGTCAACATCCGGCTCGACCAGTTCAAGTCGGCGCCCACCAAGGGCGGCAAGGAAACCTTCTCCGCCTCGCTCGTGTCGGTCATCATCAACGGCACCAGCTACCCGATCGCGGGCAAGGTGGACCACCTCGACTACACGTTGAAGGGTCGGGGCATCACGGGCGGGACGGTCGCCAAGGTCGGCGGCGGCGCCGCCGCCGGCGCCATCATCGGCAAGGCGATCGGCGGGAACACCACCGGCGCCATCATCGGCGGCGTGGCGGGCGCGGCGGGCGGAGCGGCCGTGGCGAACGAAACCGGCGACCAGGACATCACCGTCCTGCCGGGCGCCAACGTGACGATGACGGTGACGGAGACGTTCGTCAAGAAGTAAGTGCTGAGGATTTGGGCAAAGAAGGACTGAGGACTGGGGACTGAGGACTGAGTGGGCGCCGATGCGACCTCAGTCCGCAGTCCTCAGTCCTTTAGTAACCCGCCCCTCCCCCTCCCAGCCGCGGATCGCTGACGCCCTGCCATCCCGTGGGCGTCCGGATGATCGCCTCGATGTCGCCGGTGTAGCCCCCCTCGTTCACCTCGTGTCCCATCTTCCTGAGCTGCTCCAGCGCCGCCGGCTGGAACCCGCCACGCTCCACGCGGATCACATCCGGCAGCCCCTGGTCGTGCAGCCGTGGGGCGGTGACCGCGTCGGCCAGCGACATCCCGTGGTCCAGCACGTTGCTGATGACGTGATAGACCATCGTGATGATGCGCGGGCCACCCGGCGTGCCCACCACCATCCTCAGCTGTCCGTCGGCACCGACGACGATGCTGGGCGTCATGGCCGAAAGAGGCCGCTTGCCGGGCTGGATGGCGTTCGAGTCTCCCTGCACCAGCCCGTACATGTTCGGGCGGCCGGGCGCGCTGGCCAGGTCGTCCATCTCGTCGTTGAGCAGGAAGCCGGCGCCCGTCACCGTCACGGCGCTGCCGTAGCTGTTGTTGAGCGTCGTCGTGATGCTGGCCGCGTTCCCCTCGGCGTCCACGATCGAGTAGTGCGTGGTGGAGGGGCCGTCCTTGAGGCCGGGGCGCAGGTCCTCGGGGGGCGTGGCGCGGCGCGGGTTGATGGTGGTGCGCCGCTCGGCGGCGTACTCCTTGGACAGCATCTGCTCCACCGGGTTGTGCACGAAGCCGGGGTCGCCCATGTAGGCGTTCCGGTCCATGAATGCCCGCGCCATCGCCTCTGATTCGAGATGCATGAGCTCAGCAGATCCAAACGGTGGAAGGGGGGAAAAACCCTCCATGATGTTGAGGATCATCCCCATGGTGGTGCCGCCCGAGCTCGCCGGCGGCATCGAATAGATCGTGTCGCCGCGGTAGGTCAGGACGATCGGGTCCCGCCAATACGTCTTGTAGTTGGCCAGGTCGGCGTGGGTGATGAGCCCGCCGCTCCGTTCCATTTCCGCCACGATCAGGTCGGCCGTCGTGCCGGTGTAGAAGCCGGCGGCGCCCTTGTCGCGGATCCGCTCCAGCGTCTTCCCCAGGTCCCGCTGCACCAGCGTGGTGCCGACCTCGGGCGGCTGGTCGTTCGGGAGGAACTGTGCGCGCGAGGCGGGGAAGAGGTAGAGCCGCGACATCTCACCGCCGATGGACCTGCGGCGGAACAGGTCCACCACGTAGCCCTCGTTGGCCAGCCGGATGGCGGGATCGATGACCTGCGCGAACGGCAGCCGCCCGAAGCGCTGGTGCATCTCGAGCAGGCCGGCAGGGGAGCCCGGCACCGCCGCCGCCAATGCGCCGGTCACGCTCAGGTCGTTCGGGTCGCCGTCGGGATCGAGGTACATGTCGCGGGAGGCGCCCGAGGGGGCCATCTCCCGGTAGTCGAGCGCGTAGGTGGCGCCCTTCGCCTCGCGGTAGACCAGGAATCCGCCGCCGCCGATGTTGCCGGCCTCGGGGTGCACCACCGCGAGCGCGAAGCCGACCGCCACCGCCGCGTCCACCGCGTTGCCGCCCGCCCGCAGGATGTCGAGCCCGACCTGGCTCGCGATCGGGCTGCCCGAGACGACGACGGCACTGTCGGCGTCGGTCACGATGGCCTTGCCGGCGAACTTCCACCCGTCCGCCACGCCCGAGGGCTGGGGACCGGCACAGGCGGGGAGACAGACCAGCAGCGCGACGGCGGAGTGGCGGAGGCGCACGGGGATCCTCTGTGGTGGGAAGTGCCCGGAGTGGAGGTTGCCCCGGAGCGAAAGGCTGACCTAATTTAGCGATATCTCTCCCGTGGCAAGTCGGCCTCCTCCTCACCCGGTCCAGGTGCCCCCGTGCGCGATCCCAGGCTCACCGAGCGGCGAAACCCGCGCACCGCGGCCATCGACACCGCGACCAGCCTCGAGATCGTGGACCTGATGTCGGCCGAGGACGCCGCCGTCCCCGCGGCGGTCGCGGCCGCGCGCGAGCCGATCGCCCGGACCATCGACCTGATCGAAGCCGCCTTCCGCGCCGGGGGGCGGCTCTTCTACGTCGGCGCGGGCACCAGCGGGCGGCTCGGCGTGCTCGACGCCTCGGAATGCCCGCCCACCTTCGGCTCGGAGCCGGAGATGGTGCAGGGGATCATCGCCGGCGGACTGCCGGCCCTGGTCAAGTCCATCGAGGGGGCGGAAGACGACCTCGATGCCGGCACCGCCGCCGTGGACGAGCGGCGCGTCGGCGCCACCGACGTGGTGGTCGGCATCGCCGCCAGCGGCACAACGCCGTTCGTGCGCGCCGCGCTGGCGCGCGCCCAGGCGCTCGGGGCGCGCACGGTGTTCCTGAGCTGTACCGCGCCGCCGCCCCTGATTGCCGACACCTGCGACGAGTGCATCACCGTGCTGGTGGGCCCCGAGGTGGTGACCGGCTCCACCCGGCTCAAGGCCGGCACCGCCACCAAGCTGGTGCTCAACCTGCTCACCACCGGTGCGATGGTCCGGCTCGGGAAGACGTACGGCAACCTGATGGTGGATCTCCAGGTCCGGAACCAGAAGCTGGCCGACCGCGGCGAGCGGATCGTCATGGAGGTGGCCGCGGTGGACCGCGCCGCCGCGCGCGGCGCGCTCGAGGCGGCGGGCGGCAGCGTGCGCACCGCCATCGTCATGCTGCGCACCGGGAGCGACCGGGCCACGGCGGAACGCCGGATCGCCGACGCCCAGGGCCGCCTCCGCGCCATTCTCGGCGACCCGCCCCCGGTGGAGCCCTCCTGATGGAACGCCCGTCGCTCATCGTCGGCCTCATGTCGGGCACCTCGCTCGACGGCATGGACGCCGCCCTGGTCCGCTTCAACGGGCCGACCCGCGCGGAGCTGGTGGCGTTCTCCTCCCGCCCCTACGACAAGGACGAGCGCGCCAAGGTGCGCGCGGCGGTGGAGGGGCGCGCCGCCGCGCCCGCGCTGGCCCGCCTGCACGTGCTGATCGCCGAATGGGCCGCCGAAGCAGTGCAGGCGGTGCTGCACGCCGGCGGGGTCCGCGCCGACGAGGTGGACGGCATCGCCTTTCCGGGGCAGACCATCTGGCACGAGCCCCCGTTCGTCAGCTGGCAGCTCGGCGAGCCGGCGGTGCTGGCGGAGGCGTTCGGGGTGCGGGTGGTGAGCGGGTTCCGTGCGCGCGACGTGGCGGCCGGCGGGCAGGGGGCGCCGCTGGTGCCGATGGCCGACCTGCTGCTCTTCTCGGACGCGGAGCGGAACCGCGTCCTCCTCAACCTGGGCGGGATGGCGAACATCACCCTGGTGCCGGGCGGGGGCCGGGAAAGGGGCGCCCTCGCCTTCGACACCGGCCCCGGCATGGCCATCATCGACGCCGTGGCGCATCGGGTGGATGAATCGCTCACCTGCGACCTCGACGGCGCGCTGGCGGCGGCGGGCAAGGTGAACGAGGCGGTGCTCCGCGACCTCCTGGCCGATCCGTACTTCCACGACACGCCCCCCAAGAGTACCGGGCGGGAGCGCTTCGGCGACGCCTACGCCGGCGCCCTCTACGCGCGCGCTCCCGGTGCCGACGCCGTGGCCACTGCGGTCGAATTGACCGCCCGCTCGGTGGCGGACGCCGTGCGCCGCTGGGCCGGCGACGCCGGCGAGGTGGTGGCGTCAGGCGGTGGCGTGCACCACCCCGGACTCATGGCGTCGCTCGAGCGGCACCTGGCGCCGATACCGGTCCGCCGCTTCGACACCCTCTTCTTCGACGGCGACGCCAAGGAAGCGGTGGCCTTCGCCCTCCTCGGTTACCTGACGCTGCACGGCCAGCCCGGCAACCTCCCCGCCGCCACCGGGGCGCGCGGCGCCCGGGTGCTCGGGTCCATCACCCCTCCATGACGCACGGCCGCCTGATCCTCCCTGCGCTCCGCTGGCGGGACGACGGCGGCTTCGCCCACGAGGCAGGCGTGATCGACGCCGCGCTCAAGTTCGGCGCCGGCGGGTTCGTCTTCTTCGGCGGCAGGCCCGAGGCGGTGCGGTCGCTCACCACGGAACTCCAGGAGCGCGCGGAGCGCCCGCTCCTCTTCGCGTCCGACCTCGAGCGCGGGGCGGGGCAGCAGTTCCCGGGACTGACCGAGTTCCCGCCGCCCGGCGCGCTCGCCTCCCTGGACGAGCCGGATGTCATCAGCGCCGCCGCGACCACCACCGCGCGCGAGGCGCTCGACCTCGGCATCAACTGGGTCCTCGCGCCCGACGCCGACCTCGACATCGAGCCCCGCAATCCGATCGTGCAGACCAGGTCGTTCGGCAGTGACCCGGAGATGGTCGGGGTGGATGCCGGGACCTGGGTGCGGCGCTGCCAGGAAGCCGGCGCCCTCGCCTGCATCAAGCACTTCCCCGGGCACGGCCGCACGACCCGCGACAGCCACGATGAAGTCCCCACGGTGGGTGTCGACCTGGCCACCCTCGAGGCCACCGACCTGGTGCCCTTCCGGATCGGGATCGGGGCGGGAGTGGCCACCGTGATGACCGGGCACCTCCGGGTGCCTGCGCTCGACCCCTCGGGCACACCGGCCACCTTCTCCGCGCCCATCCTCCACTACCTGCGGACCAAGCTCGGCTTCAACGGGTTGATCGTCACCGACGCGCTGATGATGGGCGCCGCGGTCAAGGATGCAGCCGGCAATCCGTCGGTCCGCGCGCTGGCGGCCGGCTGCGACCTGCTCTGCTATCCGGCGGACGCCCAGGCGGCGTTCGACGCGATTGGCGAGGCGATTCGCCGGGGGGCCTTGTCCGAGGAGCGTGTGGACGAGGCGATCGGCAGGTACGGGGAGGCGTTGCTGCGGGCGGCCGGGGGTGAGGCGGGGCGGCGGGGCAGCGGGGCAGGGTGGCAGTCGGTGTCCATTGCGGACCGATTGTTGTCCCAGGGCCTGATCCGAGGGAATCCACCGTCGCTCCGCGCTCCCTTTGAGCTCATCGTCATCGACGACGACCAGGGCGGCGCGTGGCCCGCGTCGCCGAACGACTTCGTGGAGCGTTCGCTGCGGGGCGCCGGCGTGGCGCTCGGCCCGGGCGGGAGCCGGGTGGTGCTGGCATTTGCGGAGCCGCGCGCGTCGAAGGGGCGTGCCGGGTTCGGGTCGGCCTCGCTGGGGGCGCTGCAGGCGTATGCCGAGTCCGACGCCGTGATCGTCTTCGGCCATCCGCGGCTCGCCGCCGAGGTGCCGGGGAGTGCGCCGGTTCTGGTGGCGTGGCACCGACAGCGACTCATGCAGGAGGCGGCAGCGCGCTGGCTGGTGGGGCGGATCGGGTGAGGGCGCTGGACTGGGGCGTCGTCGTCGTGTACCTGGTGGGCACCCTGGTGCTGGGGCTCTGGGTGGCGCGGCGCGGGGCCAGCAGCCTGACGGAATTCTTCGTGGGCGGACGCGCCATCCCGTGGTGGCTCGCCGCCACCTCGATGGCGGCCACCACGTTCAACGTGGACACGCCGCTCTACGTGGCGGGCCGCGTGGCGCGGGACGGCGTCGCGGGCAACTGGGAGTGGTGGTCGTTCGCGCTGATGCACGTCCTGGTGGCGGTGGTGCTCGCCAAGCTCTGGCGCCGCGCAAGGGTCCTCACCGACGTGGAGCTGACGGAAATCCGCTATGGCGGGAAGCCGGCCGCCGGGCTCCGCGCCTTCCGCGCCTTCCTGATCGCCGTCCCCTTCAACTGCCTGAGCATCGGGTACGGCATGCTCGCCATGCGAAAGGTGGTCGTGGCGCTCGGGGTCTTCGACGGACTTCCGCCCCTCCCCGGCGACGAGCGGCTCTGGGCCATCCTCCCCATCCTCCTCATCGTGGTCATCTACACCGCCGCCTCGGGGCTCTGGGGCGTCGTGGCGACCGATTTCCTCCAGTACATCCTTGCCATGGCCGGCGCCTTCACCGTCATGTTCTACGCGCTGGCGGAGGTCGGCGGGCTGTCGGGCCTCACGGCGGCGCTCCGGGAGAGCGGGCAGGCCGACAAGCTGAATCTCCTGCCGACCGGCCCCGACGCCACACTGCCGCTCAGCACCTTCCTCGGATACCTCTTCGTGCAGTGGTGGGCGTTCCGGAACAGCGACGGCGGCGGGATGTTCGTGCAGCGGCTCTCCTCGACTGCCGACGAAAAGGAGGCGGCCAAGGCGGCCCACCTGTTCAACATCCTCAACTACGTGGTGCGCACCTGGCCCTGGGTGCTCGTCGGCCTCGCCGCGCTGGTGGTGCTGCCGCAGCTGGCCGACCCCGAGCTGGCCTACCCGATCATGATGGTGCGCTACCTCCCGACCGGCGTGCTCGGGCTGGTGTTCGCGAGCCTGCTGGCGGCGTTCATGTCCACGGTATCCACGCAGGTCAACTGGGGCGCCAGCTACGTCGTGAACGACCTCTACGCGAGGTTCGCCGGCCAGCGCGACGAGGCGCGGCTCATGCGCGCGGCACGCTGGGCGTCGGTCCTGCTGGCGGTGATCGCGGGGGTGGTGTCGTTCTTCATGGACAGCGTGGGCGGGGTGTTCAGGTTCATCATCCTGATCGGCACCGGGCCAGGCCTCGTGCTGCTGCTCCGCTGGTTCTGGTGGCGGGTCAACGCCTGGGCGGAAATCGCCGCCATGGCCGCCGGGCTCGTCCTGGCGGTCCTCGGCTCCACCAGCGCCTTCACCGAGTTCACCTTCGGGCAGCGGCTGATGCTCTCCGCGTTCGGCTCGATGGCGGTCTGGGTGCCGGTCATGTTCCTGACGAAACCGGAGAGCGCCACAGTGCTCGACGCCTTCTATGCGCGGGTACGCCCCGCCGGGGCCTGGGGCCCCGTCCGCGCGCGGACGAACCTCACCGCGCTCGACGATGGGGTGCGGGATGCACGGAGATGGCTGGGATGGTCGGTCGTGATCTTGGGGGGGACGCTACTTATTGGGTGGGTGGTACTTTAGGGGAGAAAGGACTGAGGACTGGGGACTGAGGACTGAGAGGGCGCCGATGCGGCCTCAGTCCTCAGCCCCCAGTCCTCAGTCCCGTGGTTCCCCGGTCCTCAGTCCTTCCTATTGCAACTGATCCAGCAACTCCAGCGCGAACTTCATCGGCACAGCGTCGTAGAGCCGTCCGCCGGCCGACGGCGCCGCGGTGGCGATGATGCCGGCCACCAGTCCCTCGGCGTCAATGACGGGGCTCCCCGCGCCGACGCTCGACCCCCACCCGTCCACCGTGACGAACTCCGCCGCCACGCGCGCTGCCGTGCCGGTGGCGGTCGTGACCGAGACCGCGGCCTTCCGCCAGTCGCCGTCGGCCGGGGGAGTGATGGGGGGGGCGTAGCCGACGATGGCCAGCGGCGTGCCTGCGGCTACCGGGGGTTCCTTCCACGCCAGTCCCTGGACGACCTGGATTCCACCGCGGAGCGACACGCGGAGGAGTGAGACGTCTTCCGTCGAGTGGGTGGCGACGACCTGGGCGGTGAGGGGTTGCGCCACGCCCGGCATCAGCAAGAGCACCTGCACCGGCGCGTTGCCCTGCGGATCCACCACCACCTGGCGGGTGGTCAGGAGGACGCCGCCGCTGCCGTCCCGCCGCACGCCGAAGCCGGTGGCGAGCGCCGTGCTGCCGTCCGCGTACCGGGCGACGACGAGCCCCACTGCGGCCTGGCTGGGCACCGCGACGGCGACGGCGTCGAACTCCGCCGCCCGGGCGATGTCCCGCTCCCGGGTGATCGCCGAGTCGAGCCGGGCCATGATCGCGGGGCTGTCCGGGGCGCCGGGGCCCGCTTCCTCCAGCGCGGCGCGGAGGCGCGTGGCCGCCTGGCGCGACGAATCGAGCGAGGCACGCATGGCCGGCACCATCACCTGCAGCTCCGCCACGCTCGCCATCATGCTGTCCGCGGTGGCGAGCAACAGGAGGTGCGCCTCGCGGGCCGCACGCTTGGCCACCTGTTGCCGCCAGAGGAAGAGCGCCGCCGAGACCACGAGCACCGCGCCCGCGACGGAGGACACCAGCCGGATGACCTGGCGCCGACGGGCGGCACGGGCCGCGTCGCGCGCCAGCTGCCCCGCATGTTCCTCTTCCATGATCCGGTTGAGCTCTTCCGCACTCAGCGCCGGCTTGGCCGGCTGGAACGCCACCGGCTCTCGGGTCGGCTCGGCCACCGGCGCGCGGTCCGAGACGAGGAACTGCAGTTCCGGTCCCGACGCGCCCAGCCGGAGCAGGTCTCCGTCGTTGAGGGGCTGCTCCGCGGAGATCCGGGTGCCGTTGAGGTAGGTCCCGTTGATGCTGCCGAGGTCCCGCACCGTCCAGACGCCGTCCTTCTTCTGGATGACGGCGTGGCGATTGGACACCTCGGTGTCCTGGTCGGCGTCGAGCCGCACGCGGCAGGTGGCGTGGCGTCCGATGCTCGACACGGCGCCGGTGAGCGGCTCGACCGTGCCTGCCCGGCCGCCGGAGAGGATGGCGAGGCGCGGATTCATCGTGTGATCAGGAAGTACAGCAGGGCCGCCGCCAGGAGGATTGCAGCGCTGATGAGGCCGACCGGCGGGCGGGGGCGGAGCGGCGGCGGTGCCGGTGCCGGGGCCTGTACCGGCTTCGGCAGCGGGGGGAGCTCGACCTTGCGGGGCTGGACCCGGATGCCGCCGGTCTGGAAGCCGACCCGGAAGTCCTCCTCCGCCGGCTCGTCGCCGGGCAGCTGCACGACATGGTGCCCCGGCTCCGGTGCCGAGGCGCTGAGCGGGAGGCCGTCGCCGTCGAAACGCGCCGCCACGACGGTGATGTTGTCGGGCCCGCCCCGGCTGTTGGCCAGGTCGATGAGCGCGCTGCACAACTCGGCCAGGTCGGAAATGCGCCCGGCGTATTCGGCGAACTCCTCGCGCTTCACCTGGCCGCTCAGGCCGTCGGAGCAGAGGATCAGGACGTCGCCGCGGCGGAGCTCCTCGTAGGTGAGGTCCACCCGCACGTTCGGGTCGGGGCCGAGCGCCTGCAGGATGATGTTCTTCCGCTCGCTCTTTTCGGCCTGCTCCTCGGTCATTTCGCCGGCGTCCACGAGGCGCTGGGTGAGCGACTGGTCCTTGGTGAGCTGGGTGGCCACGCCGCGGCGGACCATGTAGGCGCGGCTGTCGCCGATCTGCGCCAGGTAGAGGTCGGATCCGTACACGCCCGCCGCGGTGACCGTCGTGCCCATGCCGCGGACGTCGGGGTTGGCCTGGGCGTGGGCGTGGATCTGCCGGTTGGCCTCCTCCACCGCCTCGCGCACGCGGAACGCGAACCTCTCGCGGCTGGCGTCGGTGTCGGTGGTCCACGTCTTCATCAGGTGCTGGTGGATCGTCTCGGCGGCCAGCGCGCTGGCCAGTTCTCCCGCGGCGGCGCCGCCCATCCCGTCCGCCACCATGAAGAGCGACCCGCGGGGGCCGATGTGGCAGACCTGCGCCTCGGAGGCGTCGCAGAGCTTACCGGTGCTGAGGTCGGCAACGAGGTAGGTGTCCTCGTTGTGCTCGCGGGTGCGGCCGACGTCGGTGCGCCCTGCCACCGACACATGGACGGAGGGAGTCGTCACCGGCCGGGGCAGTTCTTGGGGCTTGCGGTTACGGTGGAACTGCGCGCCACGAGCGCTCCGAGGCCGAAGAGGATGGGGGAGGCGGAATCTAGGCCTCCACCGGGAGGCCGTCAATCGCTCGGACCGCTCCCGGAAGGGTCCGAGGGTGCTTGTCGCAAGTCGTGTTCTGGAAGTACCTTCCGCCGATGCGCCTGCGTTTCCTCCCACTGCTCGTCCTGGCCCTCGCCGCCGCGCCGCTCGCCGCGCAGCAGGCCCGTCCGAAGGCCAAACCGAAAACGGCCGCCGCCCCGGTGGACCCGAACCGTGGCCGGCTCCCCGCCATCAAGCCGGTGACGGGCCCGCTCGACCTCAAGGTGGTGTACCCTGCCAAGGGAGACCTGGTTTCGGCGGGCGAGTGGTCGTTCATCCTCGGCAGCACCGGCACCGGCGACGCACGGCTCACCATCAACGGCGACTCGGTCAAGGTGTGGCCGAACGGCGCCTTCCTGGCCTGGCTCCGCTTCCCGCCCGACAGCGTGATGGCGTTCAACCTCGTAGCCGTACGCACCAACGGCGCCCGGGATTCGATGACCTACCGCGCGCGCCGCGCGCCGCGTGCCGCCCCGCCGACCACGCCCCTCTGGATCGACACCCTCTCCTTCAGGCCGCAGGGCCGGGTCTGGTGGCCTGCCGACGAATACCTGCCGCTCTCCGTGCGCGCCGCCGAGGGCTCCGAGGTGCGGCTGGTGCTTCCCGACGGCACCGTAGTCCCACTCGCCAATTCGGTGGGCTACGACGACGTCTCGTGGGGGGTGCGGGCCTTCGACCGGGACACCGCGAGCCTGGCGCGGTCGGTGCGCGCCGACCGCTACGTGGGCGTCCTCCGCGGCCGTGCATTCGGCGCCGACCCGGGGCCGCTCCTGGGCGCGGAACCGGCACCCGGCTGCCCCCGCTGCCGGCGGCGGAGCGCCGAGGGCGCCGACACGCTGCTCGCGACGGTCGAGGCCATCAAGGGCGCCGACACGGTGCGCGCCCGGTGGCCGCTCCGGGTGTCGCTGCTCGACAGCCTGCCGGTGGTGGTCGAGATGGACGACGACACCTCCGGCACCGGCAAGACCGACCGGCTGACGGTGGGCCGCGCGGCGCCGGGGGCCACCTACAACTGGTTCTTCCCCTCCGGCACCCGGGCGAACGTGTCGGGCCGCCTCAACGGCGACCTCCGCCTCCACCTGTCCGAGACGTCGCTGGCCTGGATCAACGCCGCCGATGCGCACGCCCTCCCGGCCGGCACGCCACCGCTCGAGGCGGTCGTCGGGTCGGTCGTGCTCAGCTCCGCACCCAAGGCGGCCACGCTCCGCATTCCACTCAGCGCGCGGGTGCCGTATCTCGTCACCGAGACCGAGTCGTCGCTGACCGTCCGGCTCTACGGCGCCTCGGGCGACGTGAACTGGATGCGGTACGGCGGGGCCGACTCGCTGGTGGAGCAGATGACCTGGGCGCAGGCGACGGCGGACGAGGTCACCATCACCCTCGACCTCACGAAGCAGGTCTGGGGGTACCGCACCCGCTGGGACCGGACAGATCTGCTCCTGGAAATCCGCCGCCCGCCCGCCATCTCGCCCACGCGCCCGCTGGCGGGGCTCCGCATCGTAGTGGACGCCGGCCATCCACCCGGCGGCGCCACCGGCCCCACCGGGTACCGTGAGGCCGAGGCCAACCTGGGCGTGTCGCTCAGGCTGCAGGCGCTGCTCGAGCAGGGCGGGGCGGAGGTGCTGATGACCCGGACCACCGACACCCCGGTGGACCTGGCCTGGCGGCCGATCTACGCCGACAGCGTGGACGCCGACCTCCTGATTTCCGTCCACAACAACGCGCTCCCCGACGGGGTGAACCCCCTCACCAACAGCGGCACCAGCGTCTTCTACAACCAGCCGCGGAGCGCCCCGTTCGCCAGGGCGGTGCAGGCGGCCCTCGTCAAGCGACTCGCCCTCCGCGACCTCGGCGTCGGCCGAGGGGACCTGGCGCTCGTCCGCCCCACCTGGATGCCCTCCATCCTGACCGAGGCGATGTTCATGGCCATCCCCGAGCAGGAATCGGCGCTCCGCAGCCCTCTGGGCCAGCGGATGTACGCGGAGGGGGTGTACGCAGGGGTTTTGGAGTATTTGAAGGGCATCGGGAAATAGGCGGGGAAGCGGGGAAGCGGGGAGGTATGTGAAGTCGAAGGCACCTCGGGCGTCTCCTGTCGGAGAATCCCCAATGACACAGGTCCGATGACACTCCGTTCCATTCTCAAACGCGTCCCCGCTTCCCCGCTTACCCGCCTCGGCGCGCTGGTCGGGCTGCTAGTGTTGCTCGCCGCCCCGGTCCGAGCTCAATCGCCCGAGCAGCGCGCCGAACTCGAAGCTTGGCGCGACACCCTCTCCCAGATCTCCGACACCATCATGCTGCTCCGCCGGGAGCGCCTCATGATCACCGAGGCGAAGGCGGACCGCGACAACACGATGCTCCACCTCCGGCTCGGCTTCCTCTCGCTGCGGTACGGCGACCTGGCGGCGGGGCCCCACTACGAGGACGCCGCCTCCGAGTTCGAGTGGGCCACCCAGCTCGAGCCGGCCTGGCCCTACGCCTGGTACGGGCTCGGCATGGCGGAGCTGGCCATCGGCGACTCGCAGGTGGCCATCGTGACGGGGCTCAAGACGATGGTGGGCAAGGACGCCATGGCGCGGGCGGCGGACGCCTACGCCCGCTCCGCCGAGGTGGACCCCGGCTTTGTGCAGGGGCTGGTGGAACTGTCCAACACGGCGCTGGCGCAGCGGGTCAACATCCGGCTCGACGTGGCGCTCGACGCGCTCCGGCAGAGCGCCGGCACCCAATCGGCTGCGAACCCGCAGGTGCTCCTGGCGCGCGGCCGCATCGAGCGCGAGGTGGGGAGCCCCGATTCCGCCATCGCCGCGCTGACCGCCTACCTGGCCAACGGCGGCGACAAGGGGCTTGGCTACCTTGAGCTCGCGCGCGCCCAGCTCGGCGTCGGGCTCGACGCCGGCGTCCCCAACTACTACGGCGGCGCCGGGTACGACGACACCCTCAGCGTCCCGCTCTACCGCCAGGACCTCGCCTACTTCGCCACGCCCGAGGAGCTGGCCGGCTTCGACTCGACGGCGGGGCAGGGCCGCTCCGCCTGGCTCCGGGATTTCTGGACCGGCCGCGACAACCTCAGCCTCCGGAGCCCGAACGAGCGGCTCAAGGAGCACTACCGCCGGCTCTACTACTGCCGACAGAACTTCCGCCTGGCCAGCGTCAACCGGCACTACAACATCGAGGAGATCTACCACTCCGGCAGCCAGGAATTCGACGACCGCGGCATGATTTACATGCGGCACGGGACGCCGTCGGACCGGTCGTTCTACGCCGCGCCGGGAATCGAGCCGAACGAGACCTGGGTGTACCGCCATCCCGACGGGGACCTGGTCTTCCACTTCGTCTCGCGGGAGGACGTGCAGGACTTCAAGCTGGTCGAGAGCCTGCTCGACATCTTCGGCTACTCCACCGCCGTCCAGCTCCAGGGGGCCACCACCTCCCTGTCGAACAACAGCACCACCGAGGCGCTCCTGACCTCGCGGGAGAACATCTCGCCGCTCTACACAAAGATGAAGGGGGCGGGCGGCGCCAGCATCAGCCGGTACATGGCCGAGGAGCGGAGCACCGGCCGGCAGAGCTACCAGCGCGGGACCACCACGGACAGCTACGAGCTGCGGTTCGACCGGCCCATCAGCGCCAAGGTCAAGGTGCTGGCGGTCGGGCGGGACTCCGCAGGCGCGCTGGTGCAGGTGGCGTACGCCATCGCCGGCGGGTCGCTGACTGGGATCTCCACCTCGCGGGGGCAGGTCTACCCGGTCCGGGTCCGCTTCTCGGTGCTCGACTCCGCCGGCAAGGCGGTGGCCTCCCTCGACACCACCCGCTTCTTCCTCTCGCGCACGCCGGTGCCGGTCACGGAGCACCTCGTGGGGCGGGCGCAGGTGCACGCGCCCCCGGGGGTGCACCAGTACCGGATCATGATCCAGCAGGGGGAAGCCGCCGGGCTCATCCTCCCCACCGACACCGTCCGCATCAGCCCCGACACCCGCCTCTCGGTCAGCGATCTGGTGCTGGGCCGGCGCGCCAACAACCTCGCCTGGGTGGCGGCTCCCGAGGACACGGTCTACTTCAACCCGCTCGAGACCTTCCGGCGCACCGAGGAGATGCAGCTCTACTACGAGGTGTACGGCGCGGCGCCGGGCACGCCGATGAAGACGGAGATCGTGGTCCGGAAGGGAGGGAGTGGAGGGCTCTTCGGGAAAGGCGGCTCCGCTATCAGCCTCAAGTTCGACGAGGTGTCCAGCGGTTACACCGACCGGGAAAACCGGACCATCGACCTCTCCCGTCTCAAGGCCGGCACCTACACCCTCGGCGTCAAGGTGACCCGGGGCGACAGCTCGAACGACTACCGGACGCAGCAGTTCACGATTGTCGATCCGTAGGAACCCCTCACCCCCCAGCCCCCTCTCCCTCCGGGAGAGGGGGTGGGTCGCTTCAGCCCCGCTTCCCCGCTTCCCCGCTTCCCCGCCAGCCTGTAGCTTTGCCCCATGCACTGCGCCAACTGCGGCCACAAGCTGGAGGACGCCTGGACCGCCTGCCCAATCTGCGGGGCCAGGGTCGGCGGCGGCGCTGATCCGCGCGCGGTGGCCGCGGGGGACCTCTCCCAGACCAGCCTGATCCGCGACACCCTGGCCGCCGAGTACGAGATCCTCGAGGAGCTCGGCCGGGGCGGGATGGCCATCGTCTTCCGGGCCCGTGAAAAGGCGCTGGATCGCGAAGTGGCCGTGAAGGTCCTGCCGTTCTCCCTCGCCTTCGACGCCGAGTTCGTGGAGCGGTTCCAGCGCGAGGCCCGCACCGCCGCCCAGCTCGAGCACCCCAACATCATCCCGATCTACCGGGTCGGCCGGAGCGGCCAGGTCATCTTCTTCGTGATGAAGCTGGTGCGGGGTGGCTCGCTGGCCACGCTGCTGCAGGGGGGCGGGCGGCTGCCGCCGGCCGACATCCGGCGGATCCTGGTCGAGTCGGGGCGGGCGCTCAACTACGCCGCGGAGAAGGGGATCGTCCACCGCGACATCAAGCCCGACAACATCATGTTCGACGAGCACGGCGCCTGTGTCATCACCGACTTCGGCATCGCCAAGGCGGCGAGCGGCCAGCGGCTGACGGGCACCGGGATGTCCATCGGCACGCCGCACTATATGAGCCCGGAACAGGCGCGGGCGCAGGAGACCGACGGCCGGAGCGACATCTATTCGCTGGGGGTGGTGGCGTACCAGGCGCTGCTGGGGCAGGTGCCGTACGACGGGGAGGATTCGTTCTCCATCGGGTACAAGCACATCATGGAGCCGATCCCGGAGCCGGTGCTCAACACGGCGGACGAGCGGCGGCTCTACGCCGTCATCCGGAAGATGATCGCCAAGGACCCGGCCGACCGGTTCCAGACGGGGCTGGACCTGGTGGAGGAGATCGAGGGGCGGCCGGCGGCGCCGAGGAGGATTTCGGGGGCGAGCACGCGGGAGCGGCTGGCCGCCATGCCGACCACGCCGATCCCGGCGGTCACGGTGGACGCCACCGGCGCCCGTCCGGCGCGGACCTCCGGCCCCAGTCGGCCCGCCATGCAGCGCTCGGCGGCACAGCGCGATCTCAGCCAACGGAAGAGCCCGCTGGGGTGGATCCTGTTGCTAGTCGTCCTTGCCGCTGGTGGCGTTTTCGGGGCCGGGCAGCTCGGATATGGACCGATGGCGAAGGACGACAGCGGGGCAGCGGGGCAGCCGGGCGGTGGAATAACGGCTGTGTCAGACTCCGTTCGTTTGGACAGCGCGACTGCCCCGCTGCCCACCGGCCCCGCTGACACCGCCCCGCTGCCCAGCGGCCCCGCTGACACCGCCCCGCCGCCCAGCGGCCCAGCTGATACCAGCCCCGCCGTTACTGCCCCGCTGCCCCCCGGCCCCGCTGCCCAGCCGTCGGGGCCCCCGGGATTCCTTCGCATCCTCGGCCTGCCGCGTGGGTCCACGGTGATGGTGGATGATGTCGCCCCCGCCGAGACGCCGATCAAGCTGTCGCCGGGGCCGCACGTCGTCGCCATTTCGGCGCCGCTGCATGTCTTCTACGTGGATACCGTCAACATCCGCTCGGGGCTGGAGCTGACCTTCACCCCCGACCTGACGCCGGTGGGGGAGCCGCTCCGGCCTCGGCGGCGGGCGGCGCAGGGGCTGGGGCCGGTGGACACCACGGTGGTCAATTGCGAGCGGCCCGGGCCCGGCTACAACAAGGACCGCGCCTGCTGGGACGTCCGGGCCGCCCCGGTGGCGCCGCCCCGGGTGCCGGTGCCGGCCACGATGACCCCGCTGCCGGGGCCGGTCAACCTGGCGGTCAAGGTCAATCCCGACGGCACGACGGCCGAGGTGGCCATGCTGAGGCCGTCGGAGAGCGCCGAATTCAACGACCTGGCCAACCGGTACGCCCTGACGATGCGCTGGACCCCGGCCACGAAGGACGGGGTGCCGGTGGTGGGGTGGACCCAGATCCGCCTGGAGCCGATTTCTCAATGAGCCGAGGGACGTCCGTGCCGAAGATCGACAAGACCGCCTTCGTGGCGCCGACCGCCGTGGTCATGGGGAACGTGACCCTGGGGCCGGAATCGAGCGTCTGGTACACCTCCGTCCTCCGGGGCGACATGGCGCCGATCGTGATCGGGGCGCAGACCAACATCCAGGACGGGACGATCGTCCACGTGGACGCCGGGTTCCCGTGCACCATCGGGGAACGGTGCGGGGTAGGGCACAAGGCGATCCTGCACGGCTGCACGGTGGAGGATGAGTGCCTGATCGGAATGGGGAGCATCTTGCTCAACGGGGTCCGGATCGGGACGGGGAGCGTGGTGGCGGCGGGGGCGGTGGTGCCGGAGGGGATGCAGGTGCCGCCGGGGAGCCTGGTGATGGGGGTGCCGGGGCGGATCGTGCGGCAGGTGACGCCGGAGCTGGCGGAGCGGATTACGGGCACCTGGCAGCATTATGTCGCTCAGGCCGAAGATCATCGATCAGGCAAATATCCGATGCACGCCTGAGCGAGGCGGGCCAGCGGGGAGGCTGGGAGGTCTTCCCCGCTTCCCCGCTTCCCCGCCGTGACGGCGCAGCCGTCATCTTTGTGATGTGAACACCCAATTCTCCCGCCACTCCGGCGTTTTTTCGCGCATTGCTTCGCGTCATCCTTTTGCCTACTTTGCATCCCACTCTGCGTCACCGTCCGGTTATCTTCTCGTAAGATTCCGAACCACCAAAAATTTCCCTTCATATGAAGGGATGGGGCCCGCATGACTCAATCCTCGCCACGGGGCGCGCTCGACCTGTCCCCGAACGCCTTGACTGTCCTCGAAAAGCGCTACCTGGTCAAGGACGACGCCGGGAAGCCGGTGGAGTCCTCCGAGGACCTCTTCTGGCGTGTGGCGAGGACCATTGCCGGTGCCGACAAGAAGTACGGCGCCTCCAGCGGCGCCATCGAGGAGCTGGCCACGGCCTTCTACGGCTCCATGGCCCACCGCGAGTTCATGCCGAACAGCCCCACCCTCATGAACGCCGGCCGGCCCCTGGGCCAGCTGTCGGCCTGTTTCGTGTTGCCGGTGGAGGACAATCTGTCCAACGGCAAGAACGGCATCTACGACACCCTGCGCTCCATGGCGCTGGTGCACCAGTCGGGCGGCGGCACCGGGTTCGACTTCAGCCGGCTCCGGCCCAAGAACGACGTGGTCCGCTCCACCATGGGCGTGGCCTCGGGTCCCGTTTCCTTCATGACGCTGTACGACGCCTCCACCGAGGTGGTCAAGCAGGGCGGCACCCGCCGCGGCGCCAACATGGGCATCCTCCGGGTGGACCACCCCGACATCCTCGAGTTCATCGAGTGCAAGTCGGACACCACCAAGATCACCAACTTCAACATCTCGGTGGCCATCACCGACGCCTTCATGACGGCGGTCGAGGCCGACGCCGAGTATGAGCTCTTCCACCCCCGCTCCAAGGCGGTGGTGGGGAAGCTCCGGGCCCGCGAGGTCTGGCAGAAGATCATCCACGGCGCCTGGGCCACCGGCGAACCGGGGGTCTTCTTCATTGACAAGGCCAACCACTACAACCCGGTGCCGCACCTGGGCGCCTACGAGGCCACCAACCCCTGCGGCGAGCAGCCCCTGCTCCCGTACGACGTCTGCAACCTCGGCTCGATCAACCTCGGCGTGTTCGTGGAGAACGGCAGCCTCGACTGGGACCGGCTCCGCCAGACGATCCACCTCTCGACCCACTTCCTCGAGAACGTGATCGACGCCAACAACTACCCCCTGCCCGAGATCACCGACCTGGCCCAGCGGATCCGCCGCATCGGCTTAGGTGTAATGGGCTGGGCCGACGTCTTGATCAAATTGGGGATCCCTTACGACTCTGAAGAGGCTGTTACTCTGGGGGCCCGGGTCCAGGCCTTCGTGGACAACGAGGCCAAGGTGGAGTCGGAGCGGCTGGCCGCCATCCGCGGCACCTTCGCGGAGTGGGAAAAGAGCATCTGGGGTCCGGACGCCACCTGCGCCCGCGATGCGGCGGGCAACCGGATCCGCCCCATGCGGAAGCTCCGGAACTGCAACGTGACCACCGTGGCGCCGACCGGCACCATCTCCATTATTGCGGGGTGCAGCTCGGGCATCGAGCCGCTCTTTGCCGTGGCGTTCATGCGGAACCAGGCCGGCGTGCTGATGCCGGACGTGAACGAGGACTTCGTGGCCATCGCCAAGCGGGAGGGGTGGCATTCCGAGGACCTGATGACCCGGATCGCCGAGGCGGGGCACATCAACTTCGAGGAAGTGCCGGAGAAGTGGCAGCGGGTGTTCGTCACCGCCAACCACATCAAGCCGGAGTGGCACATCCGGATGCAGGCCGGCTTCCAGGAGGCGAATGACAGCGCCATCTCGAAGACCTGCAACTTCGCCAACGACGCCACCGAGGCGTATGTGGAGGAGATCTACCGGCTGGCGTACCACCTGAACTGCAAGGGTGTGACGGTGTACCGGGACGGCAGCAGAGATATGCAGGTGCTTAGCACCGGCGCCACAGCGCAAAAGGTGCATGCCCAGGCCATCGCGACTGGCTCATCCCAGGCTCGGAGTGATCTGGCGCCGGTTGGCGGGGAAGCGGGGAAGCGGGGAGGCGATGTGGAGGAGGGTGTCGCTGACCTGATGGGTGAGATGGCGGAGATTCGGGCTGAGAACGAGCGTCTCCGGAAGATGGTGCACGACCTGGAGGCCGAGAACCTGCAGCGGCGCCAGAAGCGGAGCCGTCCGGAGGCCCTGAAGGGCACCACGCGGCGGGTGGAGACGCCGCTGGGCACGCTCTACGTGACGATCACGGAAGACGACAAGCACCAGCCGTTCGAGGTGTTCATGAGCCTCGGCAAGGCGGGTGGGGCGCTCATGGCGGACGTGGAGGCGATGGGCCGCCTGGTGTCACTGGCGCTCCGCTCCGGGATCCCGATGAAGGAGATCCACCGCCAGCTCCGCGGCATCAGCTCGGACCGCACGATCGGCCTGGGGACCAACAAGGTGCTCTCGGTGCCGGATGCGGTGGGCATTGCCATCGAGAAGTGGATGCAGGACAAGGCGGGGGTCCAGCAGGAGCTGATGCCGACCGGTCAGGTTCAGGCCGAGGTGGCGCCGACGGTCAAGGTGACCCAGGGGGCGCAGCAGTTCGAGATGATCAGCCACCACGAGCCGATGTCTGGCGCCTGCCCCGACTGCTCCTCCCAGCTGGAATACGCCGAGGGGTGCATGAAGTG
>JACDJC010000435.1_pt1 | contig 49521 bp, 42 predicted proteins | sample 7454191 | NCBI WGS metagenome assembly JACDJC01 (sample SAMN14253291, study PRJNA609438) | sludge metagenome | isolation source: sludge after 25d culture with pyrite and EDTA | collected 2018-12-20 | reverse complement strand
GCTCCGGCGCGGGCGCTGTCGACGCAAGGCAATGAAGGCGCCGCCCCCGCCGCGGCCGTCTCGACGCGCGACGCGGCTTCGCCCGACGCCGTGCGCGCGGCTTTTGGCGAGCGCTTTCCCGGCATAGAGGTGTCGTCGGTCGAACGCACCCCCTTCCCGGGCTTGTTCGAAGTGCGCATCGGCATGGACTTCGTCTATACCGACGCCCAGGTCGAGTACATTCTTCAAGGCTCGCTGATCGACGCCAAGTCGCGCCGCGACCTGACCGCCGAGCGCAGCGAGGAGCTCTCGCGCGTGGCCTTCGCCGACCTGCCGCTAGAACTGGCGATCAAGCAGGTCAAGGGCGACGGTTCGCGCCGGATGGCCGTCTTCGAAGACCCCAATTGCGGGTATTGCAAGCGGCTGCATCAAACCCTGAAAGAAGTCGACAACACCACGGTCTACACCTTCCTGTTCCCCATCCTGTCCCCCGATTCGTCGGTCAAGGCGCGGAACATCTGGTGCGCCAAGGACCGGGCGGCCACCTGGCGGGCATGGATACTCGACGGCAAGACGCCGCCGGAAGCCGAATGCGACACGCCGATCGACACCGTGCTGGCCCTGGGCCGCAAGCTGATGGTGCAGGGCACGCCCGCCATCATCTTCGCCGACGGCAGCCGGGTCAACGGCGCGCTGCCGCTGGACGCGCTCCAGAAGAAGCTGGACGCGCTGTAGGCAAGCGCCGCTATTGCATGTGCCGCGCGAAATCCAGCCCGCGGATGATGTCCGCCGTGGCATGGGCCAGGCGCTGGTTGCTGCCGTTCACCGGCAGGGCCAGCGTCAGGTTGTTGCGTATGACCGGCTCGACGATGCGTGAATAGCTGAGCTCCACGTGGCCGGCGGAATCCGTGACGGCGGAACGGGGAATGATGGTGAACACATTGCCCTGGGCCGTGGTCTCCACGATGGAATGCACCACGTCCACCTCCGCCACCACATTCAATTCCACGTTCAAGTCCCCGCAGGTGCTGTCGACCAGCGCCCGTATCGTGTTGGGCGCGCTGGGCAGCACCAGGGGATAGCGGGCCAGCTCGGCCACCTTCACCTGGGCGGGCGGCGCGGGCCGGCAGTCGCGGGTATAGGCCAGCACCAGCTCTTCCCGGTAGATGGTCTCGCAAGTCATGAGCACCGACGGCGGCGGCTCGTAGAGCAGGGCGAGATCGATGCGATCCCTGATGAGCCATTCGCGCATTTCCGTGCTGAGCCGTTCCGCAATCGTGATCGACGAATTCGGGAACAGCAGCCGGAACTGCTTGACGATGTGAGGCGTCAGCCGGCGGGCGATGCGCGGCGGCAGGCCCAGCTTCACGCGGCCCTGCACGGTTGAGCGGAAATCCAGCAAGTCCTGCTTGGCATGGACCGCCAGGCTGTGGATGGCCTTGGCGTGGTGCAGGAAGCGCAGCCCGGCCTCGGTGGGCTCGACGCCGCGGCCGGTGCGCCGCAACAAGTGCTGTTGCAGCTCGGTTTCCAGCAATTGAACCTGGCGGCTGATCGAAGGCTGGGCGACGTCCAGGACGTCGACCGCGCGCGAAAAGCTGCGCTGCTCGCACACGACGATGAAGTAGCGGATCTGCTTGAGGTTCATGCCTTCATGATATACGAAAATTCTATATCTGAAGTCAGCATGGCGGTCTTGTTCCGGAAGCCGGCGCGGCCCATCATGGCCGCATGAACCAGCACAGCACCACGGCGGACTGTCCGCCCCCATTGCCCCTGGACCGGATACGCCGGCCCGCCCGCCGCCTGCCCGCCGGCGCCTGCGATACGCATACCCATATCTTCGGGCCGGCGAGCCGCTTCCCGTTCGCCGCCGACCGCCCCTACACGCCTCCGGATGCGTCGTTCGAAGACCTGCGCGCCCTGCACCGGAAACTGGGCATCGACCGGGGCGTCATCGTTCAGCCGGGCTGCCATGGCTTCGACATGTCGGCGGTGCTGGACGCCCTGGAAAAAGGCGGCGGGCGGTATCGGGCGGTGTGCCTGCTCGGGCCTGGCGCGGGGCTCGAGGACGTCCGGGCGCTCGATGCGGCGGGCGTGCGGGGCGTGCGCTTCAATTTCGTGGCCCATCTGCGCAATACGCCATGGGCGGAAGTCCGGCGGGTCGCCCGCCTGATCGAGCCGCTGGGCTGGCACCTGTGCATGCACAGCGACGGCCGGTCGCTCCCGGGCCTGCTTCCCTTGCTCAAGGACCTGGGCCTGCCTTTCGTGCTGGACCACATGGGCAGGGTGTCCGCCGCCGACGGCGTCGATGGCGCCGAATTCCGCGCAGTGCTCGGCTTGGCCGGCCACCCGCGCGCCTGGGTGAAGGTGTCGGGCATGGACCGCATCTCTTCGACCGGGCGGCGCCCCTACGACGACGGCCGGCCGTTCCTGCGGGCCTTGATCGACACCATGGCCGACCAACTGCTATGGGGCAGCGACTGGCCGCACCCCAACGTGCGCGGCGACATGCCGGACGACGGCGAACTGGTGGACGCGTTCACCGAACTGTGCCCGGACCCCGGCCTGCTGCAAGCGATACTGGTGCGCAATCCCCAGGCCTTGTACCGCTTCGCCGAGATCGCCGATGAACACACCGCGGAGCGCCGGCCATGAACGTCTTGCTGATGAAGTTTCCCGGCTTGGCCGTGGACCGGGACCGGATCGCCGGCATGCTGCGCCTGGGCGTGCCCGAGCTGGACGCCTGCGCGCTCGACGTGATGCATGCCGTCGACGGCGTCGAGACCTACGCGTATCTGGAGCCTCTCGCCGCCGCCGGCGGGCCGTCGCTCGACACGCTGCGGCGCATCGTCGCCGGCCAGCTGGGCGCGTTGTTCCCGCGGGCGAGCCTGCTTGCGCTGCGAGCCACGCTGGACCTGCCCGGGGCGTCGGCGGACCAGCCGGCCCCCTGGCATTACGTGGTCGAAACGGACGTGCTGCCCGCGGCCGAAGACGATTTCAACCAATGGTATGACACCGAGCACCTGCCCGGCCTGGCCGCCGTGCCCGGAACGGTGCGGGCGCGGCGCTATCTGGCGGCGGACGCCTCGCCCCGCTATCACGCCGCCTACGACCTCGCCAGCCGCGAGACCTTCGGCTCCGAGCCCTGGCTGGCGGTGCGCGCGACGGACTGGAGCTCGCGCGTGCGGCCGAATTTCACCAATACCCGGCGCATCATGTTCAAGCGCGCCGATGTGCAAGGAAACTGAAATGCCACGACTGCTTCCCCCCGATCCGCAACAAATGGACGACCACCAGCGCCGCGTGCACGACGCCATCGTGGCGGGCCCGCGCGGCCGGGTGCGCGGGCCGCTGGCGGTCTGGCTGCACCGCCCCGGGCTGGCCGAGCACGCCCAGGCGCTGGGCCGGTACTGCCGCTACGATTCCAGCCTGTCGCCGGCCTTGTCCGAGCTGGCGATACTCACGATCGCCGCCTGGTGGAAGTCGGACTTCGAATGGTGGGCCCATGCGCCCATCGCGGTGCAGGCGGGCGTGCCGACGCAAGCCGTCGATGCCATGCGCCGCGGCATCCGGCCGCAGTTTCCGGATGCGGAGCAGGCCATGGTCCACGAGTTCGCGAGCACGCTGCTGCGCCGCCGCGAAATCCCCGACGAGCTGTACGAGCGCGCGCTCGCCTTGCTGGGTCGCGACCGCGTGGTCGACCTGGTGGGCGTTTGCGGCTACTACACGCTCATTTCCATGACGCTCAATGTTTTCCGCATACCGGCGCCCGAAGGCGAGGCGCCGCGTTTCGAATCGCAGGATGGGGAGGTTTGAATGAAAGGACGTTTGCAGGGCAAGGTGGCGATCGTCACGGGCGCGGGCAGCGTGGGCCCGGGCTGGGGCAACGGCCGGGCGATCGCCTATCGCTTCGCGCAAGAAGGCGCCAAGGTATTCGCCGTGGACCTGAACGAGCACGCCATGGTCGAGACCGTGGAGCGCGCCAAGGAAGCCGGGGGGCAGATCGCCACCTGGAAGGCCGACGTCACATCCGGCGAGGCCGTGCGCGGCATGGTGCGGGCCTGCGTCGAAGCATTCGGCACGGTGGACATCCTCGTCAACAACGTGGGCGGGTCGATGAAAGGCGGCCCGGTGCAGCTGGACGAGGCCGACTGGGACCGCCAGATCGACTACAACCTCAAGAGCGTCTACCTGGGATGCCGGCATGTGCTGCCGGTGATGGCCGAACGGGGCAGGGGGGCGATCGTGAACATATCGTCCACCTCGGGCATACGCTGGACCGGGTCCGCCCAGGTGGGCTATGCGAGCGCCAAGGCGGGCGTCATACAGCTGTCCCGCGTGGTGGCCATCGAATATGCGGCCAGGAACATACGCTGCAACACCGTCATTCCGGGGCAGATGCATACGCCCATGGTCGAAACCCGGCTGGCCGGCCAGCGCGCCGGCGGCGACGTCGAGCGCCTGCTGGCCGAAAGGCAGGCCCGCATCCCGCTGCCCTTCATGGGCGACGGCATCGACACCGCCAACGCCGCGCTGTTCCTGGCGTCGGACGAAGCCCGCTTCATCACGGGAACGGAACTCATCGTGGACGGAGGCATGAGTGCGCGCTGCGGCTGACATCCTGAGCGATCGCTATCCCGATCCCGCCGTGGTCGCGCTGGACGATCGCTTCCACCGGCTCGTGCTGCCCTTGGCCGCCGTCGAGCGCATCGCGGGCGGATCGCGCTGGGCCGAAGGGCCGGTCTGGGTGGGCGACGGGCGCTATCTGCTCTGGAGCGACATTCCCAACGACCGCATCATGCGCTGGGACGAGATCTCCGGCCAGACCCACGTGTACCGCCATGCCTCGAATCACGCCAACGGCAATACGCGGGACCGCCAGGGCCGGCTGATCACCTGCGAGCATCTCGGCCGGCGCGTGACGCGCACCGAGCATGACGGACGCATCACCGTGCTGGCGGACCGCTACCAGGGCAAGCGGCTGAATTCGCCCAACGACGTGGTCGTGAAGTCGGACGGGTCGATCTGGTTCACCGATCCGCCCTTCGGCATCGTGGGCTTCTACCAGGGCGAGAAGGCGGAGCAGGAGCTGCCGGCCAACCTGTACCGCCTGGACCCGGACAGCGGGGAGCTCGACGTGGTGGCGGGAGACGTGCAAGGGCCCAACGGCCTGGCGTTCTCGCCCGATGAAAGCCGGCTTTATGTGGTGGAGTCCCGGGCGCGGCCGCGCAATGTGCTGGTGTTCGACGTGCAGCCCGGCGGCCGGACGCTGGCCGGCGGACGCGTGCTGTTCGATGCGCAGGACGGCACGCCCGATGGCTTGCGCGTCGACGTGGAAGGCAATCTTTGGTGTGGCTGGGGCATGGGCACCCCGGAGCTGGACGGCGTGCGCGTTTTTTCGCCGGAAGGAAAGCTGATAGGCAGGATCGCTCTGCCCGAGCGCTGCGCAAACCTGTGTTTCGGTGGCAAGCACCGGAACCGATTATTCATGGCGTCTTGCACGTCGATTTATTCGCTTTATGTCAATACGCAAGGTGTCGCGGGTGGCTGAAGCGGACCGGAGAACCAAGGAGTCATCCATGTCCATTCTAAAAAATACAGTAGTGATCAAATCGATTCTGGCGCTTGCGCTGGGCTTTGCCGCCACGGCCGCCGCGGCGGCCAGCACGCCCACGACCATCGTCGTGGCGTTTCCCGCGGGCGGGCCGGCGGACACGCTGGCGCGCGTCGTCGCCAAGGAACTGGAAGCCAGGCTGCAGTCTCCCGTCGTCGTGGAAAACAAGCCGGGCGGCAACGGCGCCATCGCGGCCAGCTATGTCGGGCGCGCGGCGCCCGACGGCAATACGCTGTTCCTGAGCTCGGCGGGCGCCATTGCCATCAATCCGCCGCTGTATCCCAAGCTGGTCTACAACCCGAAGAAGGAATTGCAGCCCATCACCATGCTGGTGTCCACGCCCGAGGTGCTGGTGGTGCCTGCCGACGGCAAGGTCAATGACCTGAAGCAGTTCCTGGACAACGCGGCGAAGAAGCCCGGGTCCGCGACCCTGTCGTCGTCCGGCATCGGCAGCATGCCGCACATGGCGATTTCGCTGCTCAAGGCCGCCACCAAGGCCGAGATCCTGCACGTGCCCTATCGCGGCGCGGCGCCCGCCATCAACGACACCGTGGGCGGCCAGGTGGGCGGCTTCTTCGGCGATATCTCCGGGCTCATGCCTTTCATCAAGGACAAGCGCGTGCTGCCGATCGCCATCGCGGCGCCCAAGCGGTCGGCCCTGCTGCCCGAGGTCCCGACCTTCGACGAGCTGGGCTACCGGAACGTGTACGCCAACAATTGGTACGGCATGTTCGCTCCCATGGGCACGCCGGCCGACAAGGTCCAGGCCCTGAACAAGGCGCTGCGCGAGGTGATGGACAGCGAGCCGCTGCGTAAATACGTCGGTTCCACCGGCATCGAGGCCACGCCGACTTCGCCCGAGGAATTCGCCGCCATCATAGACGCCGACACCAGGAAGTGGGCGGAGGTCATCAAGTCCGAAGGCATCACGGTCAACGAATGAGCGTGCCGGCGCGCCGCGCCGGCGCCGGCTAGCCCTGGGCGTCGGCGGGACCGAAACGCAGGCTGACGCGCAGCCCGGGGTTGCCGTTGGCCAGCTCGAAGCGCGCGCCGTGCAGCCTGGCGATGGCCATGACCGTGGTCAGGCCCAGGCCGTAGCCCGGCACGTCGGGGCGCAGCCGGTAGAAGCGTTCGCCGATGCGCGCATGCTTGTCGGGCGATATGCCGGGCCCGTTGTCGGCGACCGTGAGCACGGTCTCGTCGCCCTGCCGTTCGATGGAAACCTTGATCCGCGCCGGGCTGCCGGCGTATTTCAGGGCGTTGTCGACCATGCAGGCGATGGCCCCGGCGAGCAGGTCGGGGTCGCCATGGACGGTCACCGGCGCCGCCGACGCGACCACCAACCTGGCCTTTTTTTCTTCCGCCAGCGCTTCATAGAGCTCCACGACGTCGGATGCGATGACGTCCAGCCTGGACGGTTCGAACCGCTTGCGCATCGCTCCCGATTCCAGCTCGGATATCTGCAGCAGCTTTTCCGACACCTTGGCCAGGTCTTCGATCTCGGTGACCAGGCAGGCGATGCTGGCTTCGAGTTCCCGGCGTTCGGCCTGCGCGAGATCGATGGTGCGCAGGCGCGCCAGCATGCGCGTGAGCGGCGTGCGCAGCTGGTGCGCGACGGCGTCCGACACGTTGCGCACCCCCAGCATCAGGAGTTCGATGCGGTCGAGCATGTTGTTGATGTCGTGGGTCAGCAGGGCGAATTCGTCGGGCTTGCGCTCCATGGGCACGCGCTGCGTGATCTGGCCGGCGCCGACCTTGGCCGCGGTGCGGCGGATGACCTCCACCCGGCGCTGCATGGCGCGCCGGAACAGCAGGGCGCCCAGCAGCACCAGCACGGCCGTCACGCCCACGGCCGCAAGGCTGGCATGCTTGATCAGCTGCGTGATCTCGTGCAGGTCGCGCAGATCGTGGCCGACGATCAGGCGGGATCCGTCCGGCAGGGCGTGCGCCACCACATAGCCGTGGGCCGGCCGGCCGCGCAGCAGGACGGTGAGGTCGGTTCCTTCGGGGCCCAGCGCATCCAGCGCCGGAGCCGGCTCGATGTTGCCGGCCAGCGCCCGGCCCGCCGGATCGAGCAGCAGGAACATCTCGGTGTCGGTATTGACCTGGTCCGCGAGTTCCAGCTCGATCTCGCGGACCAGGCCCTGCAGGCCGCCCTGGTTGTAATGGGCGCCCAGGCGCTGGGCCGTGATGGCGACCTGCCGCGAGAACTGCGAAGCCTGTATGCCGGTGGTCTGGTAATAGACGATGCTCAGCAGGATCAGCGAGGTGGACAGCGCGAACAGGCTGTAGTTGAGCGTCAGGCGGAATGCGACCGAATTCCAGACGGCATGCAGGGCGTTGCGCAGGCGATGCTTCATGCGGCGCCGGACGGCTCGTCCTGCGCGAGCATGTAGCCCGTGCCGCGCACCGTATGGATGAGGGAACGGTCGGCGGGGCCGTCGACTTTCTGGCGCAGGCGGCTGATGTGGACGTCGATCACATTGGTTTGCGGGTCGAAGTGGTAGTCCCAGACCGCGGCCAGCAGCATGGTGCGGGTCAGCACCTGGCCGGAATTCATCATCATGTAGCTCAGCAGCTTGAATTCGCGGGGCTGCAGCAAGATGTTGCGGCCGGCGCGGCTCACGCGGCGGCTGATCAGATCGAGCGACAGGTCGGCCACCTGCAGCTGCCGCAGGTTGTAATCGGCCGACGCCCGCCGCACCAGGGCTTCGAGGCGGGCGGCGAGTTCGGGAAAGGCGAAAGGCTTGCTGAGGTAGTCGTCGCCGCCGGCCTTCAAGCCGCGCACCCGCTCGTCCAGCGCGGTCAGGGCGCTGAGCACCAGCACCGGCGTCTGCTTGCCCAGGCCGCGCAGGGTGGCGAGTATGGACAGGCCGTCCACGTCGTTGGGCAGCATGCGGTCCAGCACGATGACGTCCCAGTATTCGCCGGTGGCGCGCTGCAGGCCGGACGCGCCGTCGGCGCAGGTCGTGACGGAATGGCCGAGCTCTTTCAGCCCCGCCGCGATGTATCGCGCGTTGTCGATGTCGTCTTCAATGATCAGGCAGCGCCACATGGCTCGTATGCCTGCGCGGCAGGCACTCCTCTTTCGGGTACGGACGGTCTTAAAGAATGCTATGCGGGCGCGGAATGGTCAAGCGCGCAAGATTACCAAACGGTAATGCCCCGGTAATCCTGGGCGCCGCGCTTTTTACCTACCATTTGGCACTGGCCCCATCGCGGTGATGGCGTGCCGCGCGGCGTTCGCGAAGAAGAGGCGCCGCGCCGATTCAGCAAGCAGCGAGGGGATGAGGAAAGGATGAGAATACGCTCTAAGCAGGACTTTTGGTCGGGCCTGATGTTCGTGGGCATCGGCCTGTTTTTCGCATTGGAGGCGACCCACTATCAGATGGGCACGGCGGCCCGCATGGGGCCGGGCTATTTCCCGTTCTGGCTGGGCGTGATCCTGGCGGTGATGGGGGCCGGCGTGGCGCTGGGCGCGCTGTCGATCAAGGCCCAGGAAACCCGGGTGGAGAAGTTCGACTGGCGCGTCACCGCGCTCATCATCGGGTCCGTCATGCTGTTCGGCGTGCTGCTGAACTTTCTCGGCGTGTATCTGTCGACCTTCATCCTGGTGGTCGTGAGCAGCATCGCGGGCCACGATTTCAATTGGAAAGTGGCGGTGGCCAACGGCGCCTTCCTGGTGTTCTTTTCCTATTTGGCGTTCATCAGGGGGCTAGGTCTGATCTTCCCCCTCTGGCCGAGTTTCAGCTGAGGAGCCGGCCATGGAACTGCTTGAACATCTGTCTCTGGGCTTGTCGGTCGCCTTCACGGCCGAAAACCTGATCTACGCGAGTTTCAGCTGAGGAGCCGGCCATGGAACTGCTTGAACATCTGTCTCTGGGCTTGTCGGTCGCCTTCACGGCCGAAAACCTGATCTACGCCTTCATGGGCTGCCTGCTGGGAACCTTGATCGGCGTGCTGCCGGGCATCGGGCCGGTGCCGACCATCGCCATGCTGCTGCCCATCACCTACATCCTGCCGCCGACCGCCGGCTTGATCATGCTGGCCGGCATCTACTACGGCGCGCAGTACGGCGGCTCGACGACGGCCATACTGGTGGCGCTGCCGGGCGAGACCTCTGCGGTGGTGACGGTGCTGGACGGCCACCAGATGGCGCGCAATGGTCGCGCCGGCTCGGCCCTGGCGATCGCGGCGCTGGGCTCCTTCTTCGCCGGCTGCGTCGCGACGATATTGCTGTCGGCCTTCGCCCCGCCCTTGGCCGAAGTCGCCTTCAAGTTCGGCCCCGCCGAGTATTTTTCCCTGATGGTGCTGGGGCTGGTCGGCGCCGTGGTGCTGGCTTCCGGCTCGCTGCCCAAGGCCATCGCGATGATTCTCCTGGGCCTGTTGCTGGGCATGATAGGCACGGACGTGAACTCCGGCGTGGCCCGCTACGATTTCGGCATCCCCGAACTGCAGGACGGCATAGACTTCGCCATCGTCGCCATGGGCGTCTTCGGCTTCGCCGAAATCATGAACAACCTGCAGCAGCGCGAGAACCGGGTCGACATCACCGACAAGGTCGGCACGCTTTACCCCAACCGCAAGGAGTTCCGCGAAGCCTATCCCGCGGTCCTCCGCGGCACGGCGCTGGGGTCGGCGTTGGGCATCCTGCCGGGCGGCGGGGCGGTGCTGTCGTCGTTCGCGTCCTATACGCTGGAGAAAAAGCTCTCCCGCGAGCCCGAGCGCTTCGGCAAAGGCCACCCGGCGGGCGTGGCGGGACCCGAGTCGGCGAACAATGCGGCGGCGCAGACTTCGTTCATTCCCCTGCTGACCCTGGGCATACCGGGCAACGCGGTGATGGCCTTGATGGTCGGCGCGATGACGATACACAACATCCAGCCCGGCCCGCAGGTCATGAGCAGCCATCCGGAGCTGTTCTGGGGGCTGATCGTGTCGATGTGGATCGGCAACCTGATGCTGCTGGTCCTGAACCTGCCTCTGATCGGGCTGTGGATCAAGCTGCTCAAGGTGCCGTACCGCATCCTGTTCCCGGCGATACTGGTATTCTGCACGATAGGCGTCTATTCGCTCAATTACAACGTGTTCGACATCTACATGACGGCGGCGTTCGGGGTGATCGGCTATCTGTGGACGAAGCTGAAGTGCGAGGGCGCGCCGTTGTTGCTGGGGCTGGTGCTGGGTCCGATGATGGAGGAAAACTTCCGGCGGGCGCTGTTGCTGGCGAGGGGCGAATACACCACCTTCGTGACGCGCCCGCTCTCGGCGTCCCTGCTGGTCCTTGCGCTCATTCTGGTGCTGATCGTGGCCTTGCCGTCGATACGGAAGAAGCGGGAAGAGACTTTCGTGGAAGAAGACTGAATGGCTTGACGGGTTGCCGGCCGCACCTGGGGTTTACACCTAATTCCCCTCGCAAAGGCTGGCGCCCGCAAGAATTTTCATTTACATTGACTGGCCTGACCACTAGACCACTGCCCGTCAATCGAATGATTCCTCTCCAAGCCGTCAGCGTGCCGCGCCTGTATCGGGTCATCGCCGGACAAATCGCCGGCCGGATCCGCGCGGGCGAATTCGCGCCCGGCGAACGACTTCCCTCCGAAAGAGACTTGGCCGAGCACCTTCAAGTCAGCCGCGCCTCCGTGCGCGAAGCCTTGATCGCGCTCGAACTGGAAGGGTATGTAGAAGTCCGCGTCGGAACCGGCGTGTTCGTCACCCATGCGCCGGCGGAGCGCGCCGAGCCGCAGCCGGCGCCGCCCAGCCCCGATCCCGGCGGCGACGACATCGGGCCCTTCGACCTGCTCGAAACCCGCTTGCTGCTGGAGCCCGAGTGCGCCGCGCTGGCGGCGCAGGTGGCGCTGCCCGCGCAAATCGCGGCGATCGAGGCCGCGCACCGGGCCATGAACACCGTAGACGAACCCGGGCGCCATGATCGCGCGTTCCATCTGGCGATTGCCGACGCTTGCGGCAACGCCGCGCTGGCGTCCGCGATCGCCCACCTATGGAACCTGAGCCAGGGCAGCCCCGTCTATTCCCGCATGGAAGCTCATTTCGTGACGCAGCACATATGGGAACAGGCGCGGCGGGAACACGAACAGATACTCGGCGCCATCTCGGAACGCGATGCCGGGCGGGCGCGCCATGCCATGCACGACCACTTGGTCGGCATCCTGGCCCGCCTGCGGGCGGACTTCGGCCGAACGTCCTTGTAAAGCGTGTATTCACCCCGACACATGGATCCGAATCATGCCGCTTCCTAATCCCTCCGGCAATCATTCCAGCCTCCTCTGCCAAGAGGCCCGCGCCCGCCCGCCCGCATTTCCGGCATCCAGGCGCCGAAGCTGGCTGTTCGTGCCGGGGCTGGACAGCGCCGCGCAGCGCCGGGCGCTGGCTTCGGGCGCGGACGTGCTGGTCGCCGACCTGGAAGAGCTGACGGCGCCGCAAGACAGGGCGGCAGCGTGCATACGGGTGGTCGACTTCCTGGGGGAATGCCGCCAGGCGGGCGTGGCGGCGGCGGTCCGCATCAATTCGCTGCGGCATGGCGGCCAGGTCGAGCTCGAGAAAATCATCGAAGGCGCTCCCGACGCGGTGCTGACGTCGCAGGCCGACGCGGCGCGGCATATCGAAGAGCTCGATGCCTTGCTGGCCGCGTGTGAAACGCGGCTGCGGCTGCCGCCGGGCCGCACGGCCGTCGTTCCGGTGCTGGCCTCGCCCCTGGCCATCGTGCGCACCTTCGACGTGCTCACGGCCAGCGCCCGCATCAAGGCGGCCGTGCTGGCGGGCGGCAGGCTGGGCGCGGCCCTGGGAATGGAAGACCCGGGCGACGCGACGGCGCTCAGGCCCATCCGCGGCCGTTTCGCCCTGGAATGCGCGGCGGCCGGCTGCCTGGCCGTCGACAGCGGGCATGCATACCCGGACGCCCGGGCGCAGGCGGACGATCTCGCCTGGGCGCGCGGCGCCGGCATCAAATCAAAGTGCGCGGTCTTCGAAGACCAGGTGGCCGCGCTCAATCGGGCGCTGTCGCCGTCCATATGAAACAAAGGAGAAATCAGCATGAAAGCTCGGTCTGACGTGGAACGCAACGGCGGCCAGATTCTGATGCAGCAGCTTCGCATTCAGGGGGTGCGCCGGCTGTTCATGGTGCCGGGGGAAAGCTATCTGCCCTGCATCGACGCCCTGAACGAGCACGTGGACGCCATCCAGGCGGTGGTCTGCCGCCAGGAAAGCGGCGCGGCCTACATGGCCGAAGCGTACGGCAAGCTCACCGGCGAGCCCGGCATCTGCTTCGTGACGCGCGGCCCCGGCGCCACCAACGCCTCCATCGGCGTGCATACCGCCTTCCAGGATTCCACGCCCATGATTCTGTTCATCGGCCAGGTGGGCAACGATTTCTACGAGCGCGAGGCGTTCCAGGAAATCGACTACCGGCGCATGTTCGGGCAGATGGCGAAGTGGGTCGCCCAGATCGACCGTACCGACCGCATACCCGAATACATCGCCCGGGCGTTCGCGGTCGCGACCAGCGGCAGGCCGGGGCCCGTGGTCCTGGCGCTGCCGGAAGACACCTTGTGGGGGCGCGCCGTGGTCGAAGACCTGCCCAGGTATCAGCGGGCGCTCAGCCATCCGGGCGTGGGCGACATGACGCGGCTGAAAACCTTGCTGGACGAAGCCGAGCGTCCGTTCCTGCTGGTCGGCGGCAGCGGCTGGACCCAGGACGCCGTCGAGCGCATAAGCGCTTTCGCGCAGCGCTTCGAGCTGCCGGTGGGCACCGCCTGGCGCCGGCTGGAATGCTTCAACCAGCGCCATCCCAACGCGGCGGGCCACGTCGGCTGGGGCATGACCGACGAACTGCGGAACCGCATCCTGGATGCCGACCTGATTCTGGCCGTGGGCACACGTCTGGGCGAGGCCACCACGCTGGGCTATACGCTGGTCGAAAGCCCGCGGCCGCGCCAGAAACTGGTGCATGTCTACCCCGACAGCGCCGAGCTCGGCCGGGTCTTCATGCCCACCCAGGCCATCGTCGCCGGCGTCGCTGGCTTCGCGCAGGCGCTGGAGTCCCTGCAGCCCGGGCATGCCGTCCCGCGCGGCGCGGCGGTCCAGGAGGCGCACGCCCAATACCTGGACAGCCTCAGGGCGCTCGACTTCCCCGGCCCCATGAGCCTGGACGCCGCGGCCGAGCACCTGGGGCGCAGCCTGCCCGACGACGCATGCCTCACGGTGGGCGCGGGCAACTATGCGCTTTATCTGCATCGCTATCGCTCGTTCAACGGACTGGGCACCAGCCTTGCGCCCACGGTGGGCTCCATGGGCTATGGGCTGCCGGCCGCCATCTCGGCCAAGCTCGAGCACCCGGACCGCATCGTGGTGTGCGGGGCGGGCGACGGCTGCTTCCAGATGAACATGCAGGAACTCGGCGTGGCCATGCAGTATCGCCTGGGCATCGTCGTACTGGTGTTCAACAACGGCATGTGGGGCACCATACGCGCCCACCAGGAACGCGAATTCCCGGCGCGCCCCATCGCGCTCGATTTCGAGAACCCGGACTTCACCCAGGTCGTCCGGGCCTACGGCGGGCTGGGCATCGCGGTGGAAAAAACCGAGGATTTCCCTGCCGCGCTGGACCGCGCGCTGGCATTCGCGCAAACCGAAAACCTGCCGGCCCTGCTCGAAATCCGCTATGACGCCGACGGCATCGCGCCGGGCGAGACCTTGTCGGCGATACGCGCGGCCGCGCTTGCGCGCGCCGCCGGGTGACATGATTCCATGACCCTCCGTCCTTTAACCTGAAACCTTGGATTGCAGATCGACGTGAACATCATTTTTGCCTCTACCCTGGACCTGGACGACGACGCCTGGATCAATCCGCTGCAGGCGGCCATCCCTTCCGCCCGCATCCACGCCTGGTCCGACCAGGGCGCCTCCGTGGGCGCGGAACTGGCCATTGCATGGAATCCGCCCCAGAACCTGTTCCAGCGCGAACCCGGGATCAAAGCGGTATTCAATCTGGGCGCGGGCGTCGACGCGCTGTTCCGCCTGCCCGGCCTGGGCGCGGACGTATCCGTGGTGCGCGTCGAGGACGCCGGCATGGCCGTGCAAATGGCGGAATACGCGGTGTACGCGCTGGTACGGGCATCGCGCAACTTCGACGAGTACGAGCGGCTGCAAAAGCAGAAGCGCTGGGAGCCCCAGCCCGACATCCAGCGTTCGAAATGGCCGGTGGGCGTGCTGGGCATGGGCGTCATGGGGACGCGCGTGGCGCAGACGATCGCGGGCCTGGACTACCCCGTGGCGGGCTGGTCGCGCAGCGGCAAGGATTTGCCCGGCGTGCAAAAGTTCGCCGGCATGGACGAGCTCCCGGCTTTCCTGGCGCGCACGCGCGTGCTGATCAACACGTTGCCGCTCACGGACGAGACGCGCGGCATCCTACGCCGCGAAACGCTGCGGCAGCTGCAGCCGGGCGCTTATCTGATCAGCATGGGGCGCGGAGGCCATCTGGTGGAAGAGGACTTGCAGCCGCTGCTGGACTCGGGCCACCTGCTGGGCGCGACGCTCGATGTCTTCCAGCAGGAGCCTCTGCCGGAGGATCATCCGTTCTGGTCGGATCCGCGGATCACGATCACGCCTCATGTGGCGGCGGCCAGCCTGCGGGAAGAGACCATCGAGCAGGTGTCGGACAAGATCAATCGCTATCTGCGCGGCGAGCCGCTGACCGGCGTCGTGGCGCGGGACAAGGGGTATTGATTTCCGGCCGCCGGGGGCCTGGCACCCCGGCGGCCGCCCAGCCGACTACCCTAGGCTGATCCAGGTCGTCTTCAGCGAACTGTACTTGTCCAGCGCGTGCAGCGACTTGTCGCGGCCAAAACCCGATTGCTTCACCCCGCCGAACGGTACGGTCACGTCCCCGTCGAAATAGCAATTCACCCACACCAGACCCGCGCGCAGCCTGCGCGACACCCGGTGCGCGCGTGACAGGTCGGCCGTCCACAAGCCCGACCCCAGACCATAGATCGACGCATTCGCCTGGGCCAGCGCCTCTTCCTCCGTGTCGAAACGGCTGGCGGCGAGGACCGGGCCGAAGATTTCCTCGCGGACGATCGTGAGCGACTGCGTGCCGCATTCGAAGATGGTGGGCTCGACATAATAGCCGCCGGTTTCGCTGCGCACTTGGCCGCCGCCGACGCGCAGCGTCGCGCCTTCACGCTTTCCGCTGTCGACGTACTGCAGCACGCGCGCCAGTTGGCGCTCATCGACGATGGCGCCCATCTTGGCGTTCGGGTCCAGCGGATCGCCGGGCTGCATGGCGGCGGCGTGCCGCTCCAGCTTGCGCATGAACTCATCGTAAATGCCCGACTGCACATAAAGCCGGGAACCGGCGATGCATACTTCGCCCTGATTGTTGAAAATGCCGATGGCCGCGGCCAACGCGGCGCGGTCCAGGTCGGGGCAGTCGTCGAAGATGATGTGGGGCGATTTGCCGCCGCATTCCAGCCAGATCTGCTTCAGGTTGGACTGGCCGGAATATTGCATGAAGCGCTTGCCCGTCGCGGTTGAGCCGGTGAAGGCCAGGCAGTCGACGTCCGGATGCAGGCCCAGGGCCTGGCCCGCCACCGGCCCGGTGCCCGGGACGATGTTCAGCACGCCCGGAGGGATGCCGGCTTCGAGCGCCAGCTCGCCCAGCCGGATGGCGGACAGGCAGGATTGCTCGGCGGGCTTCAGCACGACGCTGTTGCCCATCGCCAGGGCCGGCGCCACCTTCCAGGTGGCCATCAGCAAGGGGTAGTTCCAGGGCACCACCGCCGCGATCACCCCCAGGGGCTCGCGCGTGATGGTGGCGAGCGCGTGCGCGTCGGTGGGCGCGATTTCATCGTACTGCTTGTCTATGGTCTCGGCATACCAGGCGTAGGTCCGCGCGGCTTCCGGAATGTCGTATCCCAAGGTGTCGGAAATGGGCTTGCCCATGTCCAGCGTTTCGATGAGCGCCAGTTCTTCGGCATGCAGCGTGATCAGTTCGGCCAGCTTGAGCAGCCGCTTCTTGCGCTCGGCGCGGGGCATGCCGGACCAGACGCCGGATTCGAAAGCGCGCCGGGCGGCGCGGACGGCCTGGTCGATGTCGTGTTCGTCGCACGACGCCACTTGCGCCAGCGTCCGGCCCGTGGCGGGGTTGACCGCGTCCAGCGGGGCGCCGCAGCCGGCGTGCGTCCGGCCGTCGATGATGGCCTGAGTGCTCGGCTTGAGCTTGCTGGCGCGGGCCTGCCAGTCTTGCAGCGTGAGGGTCGATGTCATGTGTCCGCTCCGTATCGGGATCAAGCCGGCGGCTTATTGCCGCGCGGCAGGGCGAGGAAAACACCCGCCGAGGTGATCAGGGCGATGCCCGTCATGGCCAGTGCGTCGGGTGGCTGGTTGAATAGAAAGGTGCTGAACCCCACGGCCATGAGCAGCTGGCAGTAGTTCAGCGGCGCCAGGGTGGATGCGGCCACGCGCTGGAAGGCCGCGATCAGCAGCAGATGGCCGGCGCCGTTGCAGACGCCCAGGCTCAGGATGAACAGGAAGTCGGCCAGGTCGGGCCAGGGGTCCGGCAGGAAGAAGGGCGCGGGCAGGCCGGTGATCACCACGCACACGAAGGCGGTGTAGCTGTACTGGATGTGGCCGGGGACCTTGCCCGCAAGCTTGCGCGTCAGCAGCTGGAATATGGAAAAACAGATGGCGGACGCCACCATCAGCGCCGTGCCCAGCGCCGGCAGGTCGTTGCCGGGCCGCACGACCAGCAGCATGCCGCCGAAGCCGGCGAAGACGGCCAGCCATTTCGCGAGCCCGACTTTTTCTTGCAGAAACCAGGGGGACAGCACGACGACGATGAGCGGCGACGTGAAGTAGATGGCCGTGGCCTCGGCCAGCGGCATCCAGATGAGCGCCGTCATGAAGCAGGTGCCCACCGTGCCCAGGGCCACGCCCCGCCAGATCAGCAGCCCCTTGTGCGGCGCATCGCGCAGCCTGGGCCCCCCGTGCCTCACCAGCATCGCCACGGCCAGCAAGGCCACGGTCGCATAGCGCATGATGTTCAGGAAGGGGGCCGGGTAGGTTTCCAGCAGATGCTTGGACGACGCATCGAAAATGGCGAAGGTCATCAAGCCGCACAGAAACAGCAGGACGCCCGCCTTCTGGGAGGCGGGCGGCGACAGCGCCGGTGCGGGGACGGAGCTCATGGACTCAGGCCGACGCCACGCCGGCATGCGTCAGCATGGCGCCCAGCAGCACATTGGCGCCGGCTTCCAGGTGCTCGGGCCTGGCGTCTTCCACTTCATTGTGGCTGATGCCGTCCTTGCAGGGAACGAAGATCATGGCGGTGGGGCTGACGGTGGCCATGTAGACCGCGTCGTGGCCGGCGCCCGTGACGATGGGCATGTGCGCGTAGCCGCGCGCCTGCGCCTGTTCCCTGACCGCGTCTATCAGTTCCGGCGCGAAAGGCGTGGGCGGGAAATGCTGCACGTCCTGCAGGTCGACCTGGACCGCATAGCCGCAAAGATCGCCGCTGGACAAGGCCTTGACGGCCCGGCGCAGCCGGGCGTCCATCTCGGCCAGGCGGTCGGCGTTCTCGTGCCGCAAGTCGACCGTGAACGACACGCGGCCGGGGATCACGTTGCGGGACGACGGGAAGACGTTGGCCACGCCGACCGTGCCGCGCCCTTGCGGCGCGAAGTCCAGCGCGATCTTGACGACTTCCTGCATGAGGTGGGTGGCGGCGTACAGCGCGTCGCGGCGCAGGGGCATGGGCGTGGGGCCCGCGTGCGCTTCCATGCCGGTCACGGTCACGTCGTACCAGCGCAGGCCGAGCGAGCCCGTGACCACGCCGATGACCTTGTCTTCCGCTTCCAGGATGGGGCCCTGCTCGATGTGCGCCTCGAAGTATTTTCCGATCTGGTGCGAAGGAACCGGCGCCGTGCCGGCATAGCCGATGTTCACGAGCTCGTCGCGCACCGCCTTGCCGTCGACGTCCACCGCGGACAGCGCGGTTTCAAGCGGAAAGACCTTGCAGAACGCGCCCGAGCCCATCATAACGGGCACGAAGCGTGTGCCCTCTTCATTGGTCCAGATGACCAGTTCCAGCGGGGCGTCGGTTTCTATGCCTTTTTCGTTCAGCGTACGCATGACTTCCAGTCCCGCCATCACGCCGAAACAGCCGTCGAATTTTCCGCCGGTGGGCTGCGTGTCGATGTGGCTGCCCGTGGCCACGGGCGGCAGCGACGGCCGGCGCCCGGGGCGGCGCCCGAAGATGTTGCCGATCTGGTCGACGGTGATCTCCAGGCCGGCTTCCTTCATCCAGCCCACCACCAGGTCGCGCCCCTGTCCGTCCAGCGGCGACAGCGCGAGCCGGCAGTTGCCGCCCTTGGGCGTGGCGCCGATCTCGGCCAGTTCCATCAGCGAGCGCCACAGGCGCTCGCCGTTTATCGTCAATTGGGAAATATCGCTCATGCCGGTTTCCTTTCGAATGTTGATGTTGACGGGCCTCAGGACTGCTTGGCCTTCAGGCCTCGCAGCAGCGAGCCCAGGGCTTGCCCGAGGATGTCCACCATGTAGCCGCCTTCCTGGACCACGACGGTGGGCAGGCCCAGCGCGCTGATGCGTTCGCCGATCTGCCGGTAGGCGTCCAGGTCCAGCTTCAGCACGCTGATGGGATCGTCGCGGTAGGTGTCGAAGCCCAGCGCCACGACCAGCGCCTGCGGCCGGAAGTCGCGCAAGGTGACCAGGACTTCGTCCAGGGCGCCGATGAAGCCCGCGGTGGTCGTGCCGTGGGGCAGCGGCACGTTGACGTTGTAGCCGTGTCCGCTGCCGTATCCGCGCTCGTGGGCGTAGCCGGTGTAGAAGGGGTAGTAGCCGGCGGGATCGGCGTGCAGGGACACGGTCATGACGTCCGAGCGCTGGTAGAAGATGTTCTGCGTGCCGTCGCCGTGGTGGGCGTCGACGTCCAGCACCACGACGGACGAGAAGGTCTCGCGCAGGCGCTGGGCCGCGATGGCGCTGTTGTTCAGATAGCAGAAGCCGCCGGCCCGGTCGTAGTGCGCATGGTGCCCGGAAGGGCGGCACAGCGCATAGGCGATGTCCTTGGTGGCGCTGACCCAGTCGGCCGCGGCCACGGCGCAGTGCGTGGAGCGCAGGGCGGCCTGCCAGGTGTGCGGGCCGATGGGGCAGGCCAGGTCGCTGATGTAATAGCCGGCCTGCGCGATGATGGAGTCCGAAGGGCAGGGGGGGCGCCCGGCCTGTTCGACGCGCCCGTTATGGTACGGAGACATGTTGGGCAGGACTTCCGGGCCGGGCTCCAGCCCCGGCTGCTTCATGGCCTGCCACCGGGAATAGGCGTTCTTCAGGAACTCCACGTATTCCAGGCTGTGCACCGCCAGCATGGCGTGCCCATAGTCCGGCGGGGTTTCGCTGGTGATCCCGGCCTGGGCCAGCATGCCGTTCAGGATTTGCGCGCGCGCGGGCACGTCGGCGGGTGCGCAGATGCGGCCGGCGCGCATGAACTGCTGGGGCTGGTGCAGCAGTTGTTCTTCGGAAAAAAATGCTTTCATGTCGGTTCCGGTTTACTTGATTTCGACCTCGACGAACACGAATTCGCTTTCTTTCGACGGGTTGATGACGTTGTGCTCCACGCCCACCGGCCTGAAGTAGGAGACGCCCGCCGTCAGCTGGCTGGTGACTTCGCCGTCCGGAGTCTCCAGCAGCAAGGGGCCGCTGGTTTGCGGCACCACCACGTAATTCATGCCGTGGCGATGCCACCCGGTTTCTCCGCCGGGCGGAAAGCGCCATTCCGTCACCTTGACGGTGTCGTTGTCTATCTGCACGGTGGGAATTGCTGCTGGGCGCGTCATGGTTCACTCCTGATGTTCAAGCGTAATACTGGTGGGTTCTAAGCCCTATACCGCTATGCCGTTTCCGCCTGGGTCGGATCCCAGTGCTTGCCCGGCACGGCCGCGATCAATTGCTGTGTATAAGGATTCTGGGGCGCATCGAAAATCTGCGACGGCCGCCCGTATTCGACGATCTTGCCGCGGTGCATGACCACGACGGCGTTGCAGACCTGGGCGGCCACGCGCAAGTCGTGCGTGATGAAGATCATGGCGATCTGCAGCTTCTGCTGCAGGGTGCGCAGCAGCTCCAGCACCTGCGCCTGCACGGAGACGTCCAGGGCCGATACGGATTCATCGGCCACCAGCAGCTTCGGATCGAGGGCCAGGGCCCGCGCGATGCCGATGCGCTGGCGCTGGCCGCCCGAGAATTCGTTGGGATACCGATGGTAGGCCGAGGCGTCCATGCCGACCAGGTTCAGCAGCTCGCGTGCGCGCGCCTCGGCCTGGGCGCGCGGCTTGCCGTTGGCGACCGGGCCGTCGGTCAATATCTTGCCGATGGTGTGGCGCGGATTGAGCGACGCGAACGGATCCTGGAAGATCATCTGGATGTTGTTGCGCATGGGGCGGAACTCGCCTTCGGACAGCGGGGCGATGTCCTTGCCCTGGAACAGCATCTGTCCGCCGTCCAGGCCGATGAGCTTGAGCAGGCATTTGCCTATCGTGGACTTGCCCGACCCGGACTCGCCCACGATGCCCAGGGTCTCGCCGTGGCCGACCGTGAAGCTGACGTCGTCGACCGCGTTGACGACGCGCTTCTTGCCCAGCATGCCTCCGCCGGTGACGTAGGTCTTGCGCAGATTGCGCACCTCCAGCACGGGCGCGGGCTTTTCCGCCTGCGCGCTTTCATCCATGCGGCGATGGGGCACCGAGGAAATCAGCCGCTTGGTATAGGGGTGCGCCGGCCGGTTCAGCACCTGCTCGGCGGTTCCCTGCTCGACCAGTATGCCTTTCTCCATGACGGCGACGCGATGCGCGATCTCGGCGACCACGCCGAAGTCGTGCGTGATGAACATGACGCCCATGCCTTTTTCCTTCTGGATGCGGGCGATCAGCGCGAGTATCTGCGCCTGGTTCGTCATGTCGAGCGCCGTGGTGGGCTCGTCGGCGATCAGCAGGTCGGGCTCCAGCGCCAGCGCCATGGCGATCATCACGCGCTGGCGCTGGCCGCCCGACAGGCGGAAGGGATAGACGCCGTAGAGCGTCTCGGGATCGGGCAGGCCCACGAAGTTCAGGAGATCGAGCACGCGCTTCTTGCGCTGTTCCCCGGGGTACTTGTCGTGCACCTGCATGACTTCGCCGATCTGCTTGCCGACGGTCATGAGCGGGTTCAGGGCCGATAGCGGCTCCTGGAAGATCATGCCGATCTCCTGGCCGCGCATCGCCTGCAGCCGGCTTTCCGGCTGGGTGAGCAGGTCGGTGCCCTTGAACAGGATGCGGCCGCCCGTGGGCTTCAGGTAATCGGGCAGCAGGCCCATGATGGCGTTGGCGCTCATGGATTTGCCCGAGCCCGATTCGCCGACGATGCACAGGATTTCGCCCGGGAAGATTTCATAGGAAACGTTCTCGACGGCGTAGGGGCGGTCGCCGCCGGCGGGCAGCGGAATGGAAAGATTCTGTATCGAAAGCAGTGGTTTCTTGCTGTCCATGTCGCGCTCCTTATTCGCCGCGCTTGCGCAGTTGCGGGTTCAGGGCGTCGCTGAGGCCTTCGCCGATGAGATTGATGGCCAGCACCGTGAGCAGGATGGCCACGCCGGGCCACACGCTCATCCACCAGGCTTCGCGGATCATGGTGCGCGAAGCGCCGATCATGAAGCCCCAGCTCATCATGTTCCGGTCGCCCAGCCCCAGGAAGGACAGCGCCGATTCCGTCAGAATGGCGGTGGCCACCATGAAGGACGCGGACACGATGATGGGGGACATGGCGTTCGGAAGGATCTGGGACCACACGATGCGGGCCGGCTTCTGGCCGATCACGATGGCGGCCAGCACGAACTCGCGCTGCTTGAGGGTCATGAACTCCGACCGCACCAGGCGCGCGGCGGGAGGCCAGGACACCGCCGTGATGGCGCCCATGATGGAATAGATGGACGGGCTCAGCACGGCCACGATCACCACCGCCAGCGCCAGTTGCGGAATGGTCTGGAAGAACTCGGTGAATCGCATCAGGGCGTCGTCGATGCGGCCGCCGCAATAGCCGGCGGTGGCGCCGATGGCAATGCCGAAGACCAGGGCGATGGCCGTGGACAGCAGGCCGACGATCAGGGAGACGCGCGCGCCCCAGACCAGGCCGGCGGTGATGTCGCGGCCCAGCATGTCGGTGCCGAAGGGGTAGGCCGGGTCGGTGAACGGCGGGATGAGCGGCGCATCGACCATCATCCAGGGCGAGTCTTCGTAGATGTAGGGCGCGCCCACCGCCAGGGCGGCCACCACCAGAATGATGCACAGCCCGAATACGGCGCCGTAGTTGCGCGCATAACGCTTCGCGAATTTTTTCATCATGCGGCTCCCGGTTCGCCGCCCGCCGAGATGCGCGGATCGACGAGTCGATACGTGATGTCGGTCAGGAGGTTGAAAACGACGACCATGGTCGAAGTGACCAGGAAAATGCCCAGCAGCAGCTGGTAGTCGCGCTGCAGCAGCGCATCGAACATCAGCCGGCCGATGCCGGGCCAGGCGAACACCGTTTCAGTCAGGACGGCGCCGCCGGCCATCTGGCCGAGCTGTATGCCCGCGAAAGTGATGACCGGCAGCAGGGCGTTGCGCAGCACGTGGATGCGGATGATGCTGCCCGGGGGCACGCCTTTGGCGCGGGCGGTCTTGACGAAATCCATGCCGATCACTTCCAGCATGGAGGCGCGCGTCAGCCGCACGTAGAAAGCCATGAAGAAGCAGCCCAGGGTGACGGTGGGAAGAATCAGGTGCATGGCGATGTCCTGCGCGCGCGCCAGACCGGTCAGGTTGGAGCCGACGGACTCCATGCCGAAGGCGGGCAGCCAGCCGAGCAGGACGGAGAACAGCAATATGCCCATGAGCGAGAGCCAGAACAGCGGCGTGGCGTACAGGATCAGCGCGCCCGTCATGACGGTGCTGTCCAGCCACCGGCGCTTGTTGCTGTAGCGGGCCTTGGCGGCCACGACGCCCAGCAGCACGCCCAGGGTGATGGAAAACAGGAAGGCGCAGATCATGAGCAGGAAGGTGGCGGGCAGCCTTTCCAGGATGAGGTCCAGGACCGGCACGTGGTTGCGGTACGAAAAGCCGAAATCGAGCTGGACGACGCCTTTCAGGTACAGAAAGAGCTGGGTGAGGACGGGCTCATCCAGGCCGAAGGATTCGCGCAGCCTGGCGACGTAGGTCGGGTCGCTGGCGCCGGCCTGGCCGGCCAGGACCGCGGCGGGATCGCCGGGCGCGAGGCGGATGAGAAAAAAATTGACGACCACGACGCCCAGGATCACGAAGATCGCCTTGGAAAGCCGGGAAGCAAGGAACAAAAGAAATTTCATGGGCGAGGCACCGATATACGAGGAAGGCGGGTATTCCCGGCCGGCGGCGCAGCCATGGCGCAGCCGGCCGGGAAGGGCTTACTTCTCTATATACACATCGTCAAAGGACTCGTTCAGGCCAATGGCGGTCTTCACGAGGTTCTTGACCTTGCTCCGTGAAAGAGTGGGGAACTCCATGTCGACCAGATAGCCCAGCGACACGTCCTCGACCAGTTTCTTCTGGATCTGGGTGTAGAGCTCCTGGCGCTTGGCGGGATCGGTTTCCGATGCGGCGGCGCTCCAGACCTTGTCGAGTTCGGGGTTGCTATAGCCCTGGACGTTCGCGAAAGGCGAGCCCTTCACGATGTTGGACGTGATGTGGAAACGCTCGACCCCCAGCGCCGGATCGCCGTACTGGTAGGCGTAGGTGGTGGTCAGGTCGAAGTCCCAGTTGCCCGTGCGGCTGGCCCAGCCCCCGGCGTCGGTGGCTTCCAGGTTCACCTTGAAGCCCAGCTGTTCCAGGCTCTGCTTGGTGTATTCGTCCAGCCGCTCCCAGGTGGCGCCGTAGGGGAAGCTCAGGTGCCGGATGGTGTAGTCGCCCGGGTTGATGCCGGATTCCTTGATGAGCTGGCGCGCCTTCTTCATGTCGAAGTCCAACGAGGGCATGTTCTTGTCGTAGAACATTTCCGTGGCGACGAAGGGGCCGGTGGAAATCTGGCCCAGGCCGAAGAAGATGTTGTTCACGATGAGCTTGCGGTTCATCGCGGCCATGACCGCGCGCCTTACCTTGACGTTGTCGAAGGGCGGCTTGCGCTCGTTGAAGATCAGGTAGGCCTGGGGCGAGAACATTTCCCAGCCCTTGGTGGTGTAGTCGACGTTGGGCAGGGCGCGCAGGCGCTTGATGTCCACGTTGTCGACGTCGCCGCCGCGCAGGACGTCGACCGTGCCTTGTTCAAAGGCGACGGCGCGCGAGGCCGAGTCGGGGATCACGTTGAAGATGAGCTCGTCGAGATAGGGCTTGCCCTGCTTCCAGTAGTTGGGATTGCGTTCCAGCTTGATGTATTCGCCGCGCTTCCATTCCTTGAACATGAAGGGGCCGGTGCCGACGGGCTTCTGGTTGGCCGGATTGGTGGCGTAGTCGGTGCCCGCGTATATGTGCTTGGGCATCATCGGGGCGAAGCCGGGCTCGAACATGATCATGAAGGCCGAGAACGGGCTCTTGAGCTTGATCTTGACGGTCAGGTCGTCGACTTTTTCGACCGAGTCCACATACTTGGCCAGGATGACGCGGGCGCGCCCGTGCGTCTTGGGCAGCATGTCGGACAGCGAGAACACCACGTCGTCGGCCGTGAACGGCTTGCCGTCGTGCCATTTCACGCCCGAATTCAGGTGGAAGGTGTAGCTCATGCCGTCGGGCGCGACTTCCCAGGACTTGGCCAGCCCGGGCTGCGGCTTGAGGTCGTGCGAGTAGGTCAGCAGGCTTTCATAGATCTTGCCCGCCACGTATTGGGTCGGGGCCTGCTGATTGAGCGCGGGGATCAGTATCGGCGGTTCGGGTTGAACGATCATGCGGAGCGAGCCGCCCTGCGTCTGGGCGATCGCGCCGTTGACGGCCAGGCTCATCGCCAGGGCGCCCAGGCTTAGCTTGAACCATTTTTTAATTCTCATGGAGGTCTCCTTCTGGAATCCAGCAAGTGGTGTGGGTGGATAAGACAGCTTGTTGCGGTACTTCGAGTAAGGGTTTCAGCTGTGTTTCAATTTTTCAATTCTTGGACGCCGCACCAGTCGACGATGAACTGGGCCATGGCGGCGGCGACGCGTTTCATGCTGTCCAGCGACACGCACTCGTCGATGCCGTGGATGTCCTTGGCGAGCGGGCCATAGCAGGTGACGGGCATGTCGGTCATGAGCCGGAAGTGCCGCGCGTCGGTGCATGCCGTGCAGGCGATGCGCTTGGGCTCGGCGCCGGTGATCTTGGCATGCGCCTGCGCCAGCGTGCGCATGGCGGGCGCTTCCAGGTCGAATTCGCAGCCGGGCGCGAACTGCCCTTCGAAACGCAGGTTGAGGTCCAGCGAGCTGTTCAGGCGCGCGACCGTTGCGCGCACGCGTTCACTGACGATGCGCTTGGCTTCTTCGGGATCCATGTCCGGGAAGAAGCTGATGCGGGTGCCGAGCGTGCAGGTGCACGGAACCGATGAGTTCCATTCGCCGCCTTCTATCCTGCCCAGGTTGAAGTTGATGGGGTGGGGTTCGTCCTTGAACAGGGCGGGGCGGTTCTCCGGCGCGTTCCATTCGGCTTCCAGCTCCTTCAGGTCGGCCATGACGGCGATGCCCGCTTCGATGGGATTGACGCCTTTGGTCATGTAGGCCACGTGGGCGGGACGGCCGGTCAGTTCGACGAACATCCAGAACACGCCCACCTGGGCCGACAGCATGGTTTCGCCGAAGGGCTCGGGAATGATGGCCGCGTCGAAGTCCTGGAGCTTGGCTTTGGCCAGGGCGTTCTTGAGCGCATGGATGGTGGCCAGGGAGCCATTGCCGCCGTCTTCCTCGTTCAGGACGGCGTTGAAGCCGACCGTGGCGGCCGGTTCCACGCCCAGGTTCCTGAGCGCCTTGAACGCGGCCAGCGAGCAGACGATGCCCGCCTTCATGTCGCCGCTGCCCCGGCCGTAGAGCCATCCGTCCTTGACCACCGGGCTGAACGGCGGGTTGGACCACATCTTCTCGGGGCCGGTGGGGACGATGTCCAGGTGGCCGTTGAACAGCACGGAGCGGCCGGTGGCCTTTTCAGGCACGTAGCGGGCCAGCAGGTTGTAGCGGCCGTTGTCCGGCGAGCACGGGCAGGCGAACAGCGGCAGGTCCTTGAGCAATTCATTGTCGAGCTTGATGCGCTCGGGCTCGAGCCCCAGATCGCGCAGGGCCTGTTCCATGAATTCCGCGGCGGGCTCTTCCGCGCCCGAAGGGCTTTCCGCCCTGACGAAGGCCGAGAGCGTGTCGATCATGTAGGGCTCGAGCGCCTCGATGGCGGCCGTGATTTGTGTGGTTTCCAGCTTCAATGCCTGTCCCCAAAAAAATTGTTCTTCGTGTTGCGATGCCGAGACGCAAAGGTAGATGACATTTGGTACTCTATAAAGGTCCATTAATTAAATTATTTAGGGTGCCATTATGCGCGAAGTGATTTTGTCAGAGTTTTTGCTGCAAAAACTGGAGCGCAATGGAACCGTATCGCTGGCCCGGCAGCTGTACGACACCCTGCGCCAGCTGATTTTGTCCGGCGATCTGCGCGCAGGCACCAAATTGCCGGCCAGCCGCGTGCTGTCGAAAGAAACCGGGCTGTCGCGCAACACGGTGCTGGGCGCATACGAACAGCTGCAATCGGAAGGCTACGTGGTGTCCACGACCGGCAGCGGCACCTTCGTTTCCGATACGGTGCCTTCCCTGCCCGTGCGCGACGCCGGCCGGACCGATGCCGCGGCGGTGGTGCCGCCGCATCTGGCCTTGTCGCGGCGGGGCGCCGAGCTGGTGCGCAATGCCCAGGCGTCCAGCATGCAGTGGGGCGCGTTCACCCCCGGCGTGCCCGACGTCTCGCTGTTCCCGCACGAGGTCTGGTCGCGCCTCCTGAGGCGGCGCTGGCGCAAGACGGATCCCGGGCTGCTGACCTATTCGCACGGGCCGGGCTACCTGCCCCTGCGCACCGCCCTGGCCCAGCACCTGCGGCTGGCGCGCTCGGTGGACTGCGAGCCGGACCAGGTCGTCGTGACCAACGGCATCCACCAGTCGCTGAGCCTGATCTCGGTCCTGCTGGGCGACGGCAATGAAGTGGCCTGGATCGAGAACCCCGCCTACTGGGGCGCGCGCACCGTGCTGAAGGCCAACGGCATCCGCGTCCTGCCCATAGACGTGGACGACGAGGGCATGGCGCCCAGCGAAGAGCAGATGCAGACGCCGCCGCGCTTCATGTTCGTCACGCCTTCGCACCAGTATCCGCTGGGCACGGTCATGAGCCTGAGCCGCCGCCGCATGCTGCTGGAATATGCGCATCGCAACAACATCTGGATCATCGAGGACGATTACGACAGCGAGTTCCGCTTCGACGGGCGGCCGATCGCATCGCTGCAGGGGCTGGACAGCAACGACCGCGTCATCTATCTGGGCACTTTCTCCAAGACGCTGTTTCCCGGGCTCAGGCTGGGCTTCATGGTGCTGCCCAAGGTATTGAGCGCGCATTTCGGCACGGGCTTGTCGGAGCTGTACCGGGAAGGCCGACTGATCGACCAGGCGGTCCTGGCGGATTTCATGAACGACGGGCACTATGCCGCGCACATACGGCGGATGCGCGCCCAATACGCGCGCCGGCAGGCCCTCTTGCGCGATGCGATACTGGAGCACTTCGGCGCCGACTGGCCCATTTCCACGCACGAGGCTGGGCTGCACCTGGTGATGCACCTGCCCGAAGGCGCGGACGACGTGGGCATCGTGCTGGTGGCGCGCTCGCTGGGCATCGCGGTCAGGCCGCTGTCCCGCTACTACGCCGGGGGCGGCGGCCGGCCGGGCCTGATTTTCGGGTATGCCTGCGTGCCCGACGATGCCATCGGGCCCGTGTTCCAGAAGCTGGTGCCCGCCATCATGCCGGCCCTGGAGCACCTCAGGCGCTCGCGCCAGCAGCAGCCTCGCAGGCCCAGCAGCAACATGATCAACGAAGGCGCCTGGAGCGGCGCATGAGGCGGCGGGCCGGGCCGGCGCCCGGCCACGCAACGGGCGCGGCGCCTAGGCGCCGAGGTCGATGCACAGATACTTCAGTTCCAGGTATTCATCGATCCCGTACTTGGAGCCTTCCCGGCCCAGGCCGGACTGCTTGACGCCGCCGAAGGGGCCGACTTCGTTGGAGATGATGCCGGTGTTGATGCCCACGATGCCGTATTCCAGGCCTTCGGACACGCGCCAGATGCGGGCGTAGTCGCGCGTATAGAAATACGCGGCCAGGCCGAAGATGGTGTCGTTGGCCATGGCCAGGACTTCCTGCTCGTCCTTGAAGCGGAAGATCGGCGCCACCGGGCCGAAGGTTTCCTCGCAGGAGAACTTCATGTCGTGCGTGACGTCGCGAACGATGGTGGGCTCGAAGAAAGTGCCGCCCAGCGCGTGGAGCTTGCCGCCGGTGACGATTTTGGCTCCTTTTGCCACCGCGTCGGCGATGTGTTCCTGGACCTTCTTCACGGCGTCGCCGTCGATCAGCGGGCCCTGCGTCACGCCCGCGCCGAAGCCGTCGCCCGTCTTCATGCCCTGGACCTTGGCCGTCAGGCGCTTCAGGACTTCTTCGTAGACGTCGTCATGCACGTAGATGCGGTTGGCGCACACGCAGGTCTGGCCGGTGTTGCGGTACTTGGACGCCATGATGCCGTCGACCGCGGCGTCCAGGTCGGCGTCGGCGAACACGATGAAAGGCGCGTTGCCGCCCAGTTCCAGCGACAGCTTCTTGATGGTGGGCGCGCACTGCCGCATCAGGATGCGGCCCACTTCGGTCGAGCCGGTGAAGCTGAGCTTGCGGACCACGTCGCTGTCGCACAGGGCGCCGCCGATTTCACGGGCGTCGCCGGTGAGCACCTGCAGCACGCCGGGCGGCACGCCCGCTTCTTCCGCCAGCACGGCAAGGGCCAGCGCGGTCAGCGGCGTCTGTTCGGCCGGCTTGACGATCATGGTGCAGCCCGCCGCCAGGGCGGGGCCCGCCTTGCGGGTGATCATGGCGGCCGGGAAGTTCCAGGGGGTGATGGCGGCGCACACGCCTATGGGCTGCTTGAGCGCCATGAGCCGTTGCCCGGCCTTGGGGCTTTGGAAGACGTCGCCTTCGACGCGCTTGGCTTCTTCGGCGAACCATTCCAGGAAGGACGCGGCGTAGGCGATTTCGCCCACCGCCTCGGCCAGCGGCTTGCCTTGCTCGGAGGTCATGAGCGCGCCCAGGTCCTGCTGGTGCTTCAGCATGAGCTGGGCCCACTTCATGAGAATGACCGCGCGCTCCTTGCCGGTCTTGGCCGACCATGGGCGCAGCGCCGCCTGGGCGCCGGCGATGGCTTCCTCGGTTTCCTTGCGGCCCAGATTGGGGACGGCGGCGATGACGGCGCCCGAGGCGGGGTTGTTCACGCTGATGGAGCCGGCGCCGGCGGGCTGCCACCGCCCGTTGATGTAGCAGGCCTGCCGCAGGAGGTCCGGGCGGTTCAGTGACGGAACCTGTTGTGTCATGGGGAATCCTTGTATGTATGTGTATGGACGGCGGGGCGCGCCCGGCGACGGGCGCGCCCCGGTTCCGGGTTCAGGCGGTCAGGGTGTTGGCCAGGATGTCCAGTGCCCGGTCGAATTGCTCGTCGGGGATGGTGAGCGGATACAGGAAGCGCAGCACGTTGCCGTAGACGCCGCAGCTGAGCAGTATCAGCCCTTGTTCGATCGCCTTGTCCTGCACCTGCTTGACCCGCGCGGCATCCGGCGCGCCGGTGCTCGGGTCGTTGAGTTCGAGGGCCACCATGGAGCCCAGCCCGCGCACGTCGGCGATGGCCGGGCACGTGGCGCGCAGGTCGTTGAGGCGGTTCATGAGTTTCTGCCCCAGCCGGTTCGCGCGTTCGCACAGCTGCTCTTCCTGGATGATGTCGAGCACGGCGTGCGCGGCGGCGACGGCCAGCGGGTTGCCCGCATACGTGCCGCCCAGGCCGCCGGGCGAGGGGCTGTCCATGACTTCGGCGCGGCCCACCACGCCGGAGATCGGCATGCCGCCGCCCAGGCTCTTGGCGATGCACATGATGTCGGCCTGCACCGAATGGTGCTCCATGGCGAACAGCTTGCCGGTCCGCGCAAAGCCGGTCTGCACTTCATCGGCGATGAGCAGGATGCCGTGTTCGTCGCAGATCTGGCGCAGCGCCGTCATGAGTTCGGGAGGCGTGATGTTGAAGCCGCCTTCGCCCTGCACCGGCTCGATGATGATGGCGGCGACCCGCTTGGGATCGATGTCGCTCTGGAACAGGAGGTTCAGCGCCTTCAGGGAGTCGGCCACGCTGATGTCCTGCGTGGCCGTGGGGAAGGGGACGTGGAAGATGTCATGCGGCATGGCGCCGAAGGACAGCTTGTAGGGCGCGACCTTGCCGGTCAGCGCCATGCCCAGCAGCGTGCGGCCGTGGAAGCCGCCGCTGAAGGCCACGATGCCCGAGCGGCCGGTGTGGCTGCGGGCGATCTTCACGGCGTTTTCGATCGCTTCGACGCCGGTGGTGAAGAAGGCGGCCTTCTTCAGCCCGGAGATCGGGACGATGGCGTTGATGCGCTCGGCCAGCGCCACATAGCTTTCATACGGCACGATCTGGTAGGCGGTGTGCGTGAAGCGGTCCAGCTGTTTCGCGATGGCGGCCTTCACCTTGGGATGGCAGTGGCCGGTGTTCAGCACCGCGATGCCGCCCGCGAAGTCGATGTACTCTTTGCCCTCGGCATCCCATAGCGTGGCGTTTTCCGCGCGTTCCGCATAAAAATTGCACATGACGCCCACGCCCCTGGGCGTGGCGATGGAGCGGCGGGTATTCAAGTCAAGGTTTTTCATGGCGATCTCAACAAGTCCGTGAGTTGCCCCGAAAGGGGCGGGAAATCCTGCCGTCAGCAGGCTTTCGACTATTAAAAGGCAAAATGGCCCTATTAAGTAGATCCACTTTCAAAAAAATCATGGTGCCATTATGCCGTCCGGGCTGAAAGTGGCCCGCGTCCCATGTAAAATCATCGCCGGCCGATTGGGGCCGTCCCTTTCTTTTCCGCTCATTTTCTCATGCCCTCTGCCCACGTAGCCGTGATCGGCGGCGGTCCCGCCGGCCTCATGGCGGCCGAAACGCTGTCCCAGGCGGGCGTCCGCGTGTGCGTCTACGATGCGATGCCGTCCGTGGGGCGCAAGTTCCTGCTGGCCGGGCGCGGCGGGCTGAACCTGACCCACAGCGAACCGTTCGACCGCTTCGTGGCGCGTTACCGCGAGCGCTCCCGCGAGGTGGGCGACTGGCTGCGGCGCTTCAATGCCGACGACTTGCGCGCCTGGACGCATGAGCTGGGCGTGGAAACCTTCGTGGGAACGTCCGGCAGGGTGTTTCCCAGCGAGATGAAGGCGGCGCCCATGCTGCGCAAATGGCTGCATCGGCTGCGGGCGGGCGGCGTCGAAGTGCATGCCCGCCATGTCTGGAAGGGCTGGTCGGACAGCGGCGGCGTGCTGTTCGACACGCCCGGGGGCCGGATCGAGCTGCGTCCCGACGCGGTGATCCTGGCGCTGGGCGGCGCCAGCTGGCCGCGCCTGGGGTCGGACGGCGCCTGGCAGGAAGCCCTGTCGGCGCGGCGGGTGCGCATCGCGCCCTTGCGGCCGGCCAATTGCGGCTTTCTGGCCGAATGGAGCCCCTGGTTCAAGGAGCGCCATGCCGGGCAGCCGCTCAAGTCCATCGCCATGGCGCCTCGGGGCGAGCCGATGCGGCGCGGCGAATGCGTGGTGACGTCCGACGGCCTGGAAGGCGGGCTGGTGTATGCCTGGTCGGCGGTGCTGCGCGATGCGCTGGAGCGCGAGGGCGAAGCCTGGCTGTGCCTGGATCTATTGCCCGACCGGGATCCGGGCCAGGTGCTGGCCGAAGTCTCCCGGCCGCGCGGCTCGCGTTCTTGGTCCAGCCATTTGGCGGGCCGCCTGGGCTTGCGCGGCGTGAAGGCCGGCTTGCTGCGCGAGCGCCTGGATCCGTCGGCCTACGGCCACCCCGGCATGCTGACGCAAGCGATCAAATGCCTGCCGCTGCGCCTGACCGCCACGCGGCCGCTGGATGAAGCGATCAGCACGGCGGGCGGTGTGGATTTCCGTTCGCTCGACCGGGACCTGATGCTGCGCGACCTGCCCGGCGTATTCTGCGCGGGCGAGATGCTGGATTGGGAGGCGCCCACCGGCGGCTACCTGCTGACGGCCTGCTTCGCCAGCGGGCGCGTGGCCGCGCAGGGCGCCCTGCGCTGGCTGGCGGCTACTGGTTGTCCACGATGACCTTCAAGGCCTGTTCGCGCGACGCGTTGCCGAACACTTCGTAGGCCTGCATGAAGTCCTTGAAGGCGAACCGGTGCGTGATCAGCTGTTCGGGCTGCAGCTTGCCGGACTCGACGGTCTTCAACAGCATGGGCGTGGTGTTGGTGTTGACCAGCCCGGTCGTGATGGTGACGTTCTGGATCCACAAATTCTGCAGTTCCAGGTTCACGGCCGCGCCGTGCACCCCCACGTTGGCCAGGTGGCCGCCGGGGCGCAGCACGCGCTGGCAGATGTCGAAGGTTTGCGGTATGCCCACGGCTTCGATCGCGACGTCGACGCCGTCCCGGGTTTCCTTGCGGATCGCCTCGACCGCGTCGCCCTGGCCGCTGTTCACGGTATGGGTCGCGCCGAATTTCTTCGCCAGTTCCAGGCGGGCGTCGTCCACGTCGACCATGATCAGCTTGGACGGCGAATAGAACTGGGCCGTCAGCAGCGCCGCCATGCCCACGGGGCCGGCGCCCACGATGGCCACGGTATCGCCCGGCTGGACCTGGCCGTACAGGACGCCGATTTCGAAGCCCGTGGGCAGGATGTCGCTGAGCATGACCAGCGCTTCTTCATCGCTGCCCGCCTTGATGGGATACAGGCTGTTGTCCGCATGCGGGATGCGCTCGTATTCCGCCTGGGTGCCGTCGATGAGATGGCCGAGGATCCAGCCGCCGTCTTCGCAGTGCGAGTACATCTGCTTCTTGCAGTATTCGCACTTGCCGCAAGCGGTGATGCAGGAAATCAGCACGCGGTCGCCCTTCTTGAAGTTGCTGACCGCGCTGCCGACTTCCTCCACGATGCCCACGCCTTCGTGGCCCAGGATGCGGCCGGCGGTGACGGCGGGCACGTCGCCCTTCAGGATGTGCAGGTCGGTGCCGCAAATAGTGGTTTTGACGATGCGGACGATGGCGTCCGTAGGCTGCGCGATCGTCGGCACGGGAACCGTCGCGAAGGTTTTCTTGCCCGGCGCCTCATAGACGACGGCTTTCATTTGGGATGGCAAAGCCATGACTGCCTCCTTGTACAACACGAGAAATAGGGGGAGTGTGATAATTCAATTATCATATTCTCACATGAACGCGGCATGCGCGTTGACATTGCGCAAGCGACAACCCGCGCTGCGCGGCCTCTTGCTCAGCTCCTATAATGTCCGCCTTCGAGGAATCAGAGCGGGAGGCCGAATTTTGGCGAAATGGGCGATAGGCATTGACATAGGCGGGACTTTCACGGACCTGGTGGCGATCGAATACGTCAGCGGCGCGCTGCACAGTCTCAAGATACTCACGACGCACACCGATCCCGCCACCGCGGTGGTGGACGGGGTGGGCCGCCTGATGCGCGAAAACGGCATCGCGGCGCGGGACGTGCTGAACGTGACGCACGCCACCACCTTGTTCACGAACGCCCTCATCGAGCGGCGCGGCGCCCGCACCGGCATGCTGACGACCCAGGGCTTCCGGGACATCATAGAGATGGGCAACGAGCGCAAATACGATCTGTATGACCTGCGCCTGGACCGCATCGCGCCGCTGGCGCCCCGGACGCTGCGGGGCGAAGTGGCGGGCCGGCTCGACGCCCAGGGGCGCGAGATCGAAGCGCTCGACGTCGACCAGGCCTTGCGGGTCACCGGCGGGCTGGTGGCGGACGGCGTGGTGTCGCTGGCGGTCTGCCTGCTGCATGCCTACAAGTCCGATGTCCATGAGCAGCGTCTGAAGGCCGCCATCGAGCAGGCCTATCCGGGGCTCGCGCTGACGCTGTCTTCGGAGATCGCGCCGGTGATCCGCGAATACGAGCGCATGTCCACCACCTTGGCCAACGCCTACATCAAGCCGATGGCCCAGGGGTATCTGGACACGCTCGCCCAGCGCCTGCGCGAACTCGGCCTGCGCAGCGAGATCCTGATGATGCTGTCCAACGGCGGCCTGTCGCACCTGGAAGACGCCAAGGCCCACCCCATATCGCTGCTGGAATCCGGCCCCGCGGCCGGCGTCGTGTCGGCCGTGCATCACAGCCTGCGCGAAGGCAAGGGCGATCTGCTGGCCTTCGACATGGGCGGCACCACGGCCAAGCTCTGCCTGATCGAGCAAGGCCGGCCCTCGGTCACCTTCGGCTTCGAAGCCGCCCGGCAGCAGCGCTTCGCCGAAGGCAGCGGCATGCCCATCAGCATCACCACGGTGGACCTGATAGAGATCGGCGCCGGCGGCGGCAGCATCGCCCACCAGGACGAGCTGGGCCTGCTCAAGGTCGGCCCGCAAAGCGCGGGCTCGGAACCGGGGCCGGTGTGCTACGGGCGCGGCGGCGAACAGCCCGCGGTGACCGATGCCAATCTGATCCTCGGCTACCTGAACGGCGGCTATTTCGCGGGCGGCACGCTGCCCATAGACATCGATGCGGCGCGCGCGAGCTACGCCGGGCTGGGGGCCGCGCTGGGCCGCCATCCGGACGACGTGGCATGGGGCGTGCACGACATCGTCGCCGAGAACATGGCGGCGGCCGCGCGGGTGCACGTGGCGGAACGCGGCAAGGATCCCCGCAATTTCGTGCTGGTCGCGACGGGCGGGGGCGGTCCCCTGCATGCCTATTATCTTGCCCGCAAGATCGGGGTGAAGACCATCGTCTGCCCCCCGGACGCGGGCGTGGCGTCGGCGTTCGGCCTCCTGGTCTCGTCGGCGCGCACCGACCGTTCCCGCACGGTCAGCTTCAAGCCGGCCACCGACTCGGTGGCGCAGCTTGAAGACATGTACGCGGCGCTGGAGCGGGAAGTGGCCGCCAACCTGGAAACCCTGTCCGGCAGCTTCGGCCCCTGCGTGCTGCGCCGGCGGGCCGATGGCCGGTTCATCGGCCAGGGCTTCAACCTCACGGTGGACCTTCCCGACGGCCCTTATGCCGGCGATCCGGCCTCGGGCGGGCCGGGCGCGGCAAGCTGGCCGGCGCGGCTCGAACAGACGTTCCGCAAGGAATACGAACACAAGTTCGGGCGCACGCCGCCCAACGTGCCGGTGGAGCTCGTGAACCTGCGCGTGACCGGCCTGGCCGCGCCGCGCCGGCCATTCGAATCGTCCCGGCGCGCGGCGGCCGGCGCGGCGGCGCCGGTGGCGGTGCGCGCGGTGTATTTCAAGGAATCGGGCGGCTTCGTCCAGACGCCGGTCTATCGGCGCGAAACCCTGCCCACGGGATTCCAGGCCCAGGGGCCGCTGCTGGTCGAAGAACCGAGCACCACCCTGGTGGTCGGCCCCCTGGGGCATGTCGAGGTGGCGCCGTCCGGCAGCCTGGTGGTCAGCATTGAGGACTTGCAAGCATGAAAAATCCCGTCGATCCGGCGTCCGACGCCATTTTCCTCGAAGTGTTCTGGACCCGCATCCGCTCGATCGTGACGGAAGCGGCCAAGGTGATCGTGCGCACGTCGTTCTCGACGCTGTCCTCGGAGGCCAACGACTTCGCCGTGGTGCTGACCGATGCGCGCGGCCAGACCCTGGCCGAGAACGCCGGCGCCATCCCGTCTTTCATCGGCACTCTGCCGAAAACCGTGCAGGCCACCGTGGCGGCCATCGGCATGGACGCCATGCGGCCCGGCGACATCTTCATCACCAACAATCCATGGATAGGCACGGGCCACTTGAACGACGTCTGCCTGGTCAAGCCGATTTTCCATGGCGAACGCATCGTCGGCTTCGCCGCAACGACCGGCCACGTGCCCGACATCGGCGGGAAGATCCGCTCCGTCGACGCGCGCGAGCTGTTCGAAGAAGGCTTCCACATTCCCATCATGCATTTCCTGCGCGAAGGCAAGGCCGACGACACGCTGCTGAGCCTGCTGCGCGCCAACGTGCGCACGCCGGACCTCACGGTGGGCGACATCTGGTGCCACGCGGGCGCGGCCGAGCTCATCGCGCGGCGGGTGGCCGACCTGCTTCAGGAATACGGGCTGCATGAGCTCGACAGCCTGGCCGACGCCTTGTTCGACCGCAGCGAGCAGGCCATGCGCAAAGCGATCGCGGCCCTGCCGGACGGCGAATACCGCTACGGCATGGACACCGACGGCTTCGCCGAGCCCTTCCGTTTCAACGTGACCGTCCGCATCGCGGGCGGCGAGCTCGAATGCGATTTCGCCGGCTCGTCGCCGCAGCAGCCCCGGGCCATCAACTGCGTGCTGGCCTACACCAACGCCATGGCGGTGTACGCGATAAAAAGCCTGCTGCTGCCCGATCTTCCCAACAACCACGGCCTGTTCCGGCCGCTGCGGGTGACCGCGCCGCAGGGCTCCATCCTGAACCCGGTGCCGCCCGCGCCGGTCGGGGGGCGGTCGTGCACCGGCCATTACGTGCCCACCGTGGTGTTCGGCGCGCTCTATCCCGTGCTGCCCGAACGCGTCATGGCGGGCGTGGGTTCGCCGGTGTGGATCACCAACATGAACGGCATACGCGAAAACGGCAAGCCCTTCGCCACCGTGCTCTTCTACAACGGCGGGATGGGCGCCACGGCCGGCAAGGACGGCGCCTCGGTCATGTCCTGGCCCAGCAATATCTCCCCCACGCCCATCGAGATCGCCGAGCGCGATTCTCCCCTGCAGTTCCGCTACAAGCGCCTGTGCCCCGATTCCGGGGGGAAAGGCGAATTCCGGGGCGGCCTGGGCGAAGAGATATGTTTCGTCAGCCGGCATACCGGTCCGCTGTCCGTGGTCTTCCTGACCGAACGCATCAAGGTGCCGGCGCCGGGCCTGGGCGGCGGCGAGGAAGGCGGCCGCGGCGCGGTCCTGATCAACGGCCGTCCCATCGACTCGCGCGTGCCGCAGGTATTGCAGCCGGGCGACGAGGTCACGCTGCGCACGCCGGGCGGCGGCGGCTTCGGGCCGGCCGAGCGGCGGGCACAGGCGGCGCGCGACCGCGATCGCGAATTGGGTTATACCTGCGCGTGATTAAAAACACTGATTTCCGGCACATGGGTAATATGGATATGATCGATAGGTATTAGACAAAGCGGGTTGCCGCTGCAATACTGCTTTTCCTCTTCTCCAGCAAGAACTCCCGGCGGTTCGCCCGCCGATCATCGTGGTGTCCATCATGTCTATCGCACGTTTCTTCACGGCCGTGGCGCTTGCCGCCGGCATCGGTCTGGCGGCTCCCGCCTCGGCGTCCGGGTTCCCGGACAAGCCCGTCACCCTCGTGGTCGGTTTCTCTCCCGGCAGCAGCATCGACCTGGTGGCGCGCACCGTGGCCAAGAAACTTTCCGAAAAAATCGGCCAGCCCGTGATCGTCGAGAACAAGTCGGGCGCGGGCGGCAACCTGGCGGCCGACTACGTGGCCCGCGGCAAGGCCGACGGCTACAACCTGCTGGTCGTCGCCAACAGCATCGCCATCAGCCCGGCGCTGTACAAAGACCTGAAGTTCGACGTCAAGAAGGATCTGGCCGCGGTGGCCTACCTGGGCATAGGCCCCGTGATCCTGAAGGTGCGCAAGGACCTGGGCGTCGATACGCTGCAGGAGCTCGTCGCCTACGCAAAAGCGAATCCCGGCAAGTTGAACTACGGCTCTTCGGGCGTGGGTGGGACGCCCCACATGGCGACCGTGCTGTTCAACCAGGTCGCGGGCACCAATATGGTGCACATCCCCTACAAGGGCGGCGCGGACGCCCTGGCCGCCCTGCTGGGCGGGCAGGTCGACTTGCTGATCAACCCCTTGCTGGGCGACACGGCGTCCGACCGGATCAAGTCGCTGGCCATCACCGGCGAGCAGCGTTCGGTGCTGGCGCCCGACGTGCCCACTTTCAAGGAGCTCGGGTATCCCGAGTACGACGTGGGCGTCTATTACGGCATCATGGGCCCGAAGGCCATGCCCAGGGACGTCGTGGACAAGCTGAACGCCGGCTTCAATGAAGCGCTGGCCGACCCCGAAGTGGTCGAGGCCTTGAGCACCCGCAGCGGCATCGTCCTGAAGGCGGGCAGCGCGGAAGACTTCCAGCGCTTCCTGGACAAGGACATCGAGCTCTGGCGCGAAGTCGTCGAGCGCAACAAGAACGTCCTGAACTGAAACATCCTCTGGGGCCCGTCAATGCTGACGGGCCCCAGGGCCTTGCAACGTCGACAGTCCTAGGTCACCGGGGCCGGGTTGAACAGCACCAGCGCATTGTGCAGCTTCCATTGCTCGGCCCAGGTCTTCCTGCGGCCGCTGGCGACATCCAGCATGTACCGGAATAGCTCCCAGCCCACTTCTTCGATGCTGGCCGAGCCGTCGGCGATCTTGCCCGCGTTGATGTCCATGAGGTCGTGCCAGCGGCGCGCCAGGTCGCTGCGCGTGGCGACCTTGATGACCGGGCAGGCCGCCAGGCCGTAAGGGGTGCCGCGCCCGGTGGTGAACACATGCAGATTCATGCCCGCCGCCAGTTGCAGGGTGCCGCAGATGAAATCGCTGGCGGGCGTCGCGGCGAAAGTCAGGCCCTTCCAGCGCAGCTTTTCGCCGGGCGCCAGCACGCCGGCGATGGGCGAGGAACCCGACTTCACGATGGATCCCATCGCTTTTTCCACGATGTTCGACAGGCCGCCTTTCTTGTTGCCCGGGGTGGTGTTGGCGCTGCGGTCCACGTGGCCGCGCTGCAGATAGGCGTCGTACCAGGCCATTTCGCGGATCATCGCCTGGGCGATCTCGGGCGATGCCGCGCGCGCCGTGAGCTGCGCGATGCCGTCGCGCACCTCGGTGGTTTCTGAAAACATGACGCTGGCGCCCGCCCGGACCAGCAGGTCGGCGCAGTAGCCCACGGCCGGATTGGCGGTGACGCCCGAGAACGCGTCGCTGCCGCCGCACTGCACGCCCACCACCAGCTCGCTGGCGGACACGGTCTCGCGGCGGCGCGCGTCCAGCCGCGCCAGATGCCGTTCGGCCTGGCGCATGATGGATTCGACCATGGACATGAAGCCGACATGGGCGTCGTCCTGCAGGCAGACGACGTCGGCCTGCGCCGCCTCGCCGCGCTCGTCCCGCAGGGGAATGGAGCCGGGAGGCAGCAGCCGCTGGGGCTGGAGCTTTTCGCAGCCCAGGCTGACCACCATGATTTCCCCGCCGAAGTTGGGGTTCAGGCTGATGTTGCGCAAGGTGCGTATGGGGATGGCGGCGTCGGGCGCGTCGATCGCCACGCCGCAGCCATAGGCGTGTTCCAGCGCCACCACGTCGTCCACGTTGGGAAAGCGCGGCAGCAGTTCGGCGCGGATGCGCCGGACGGCGTGTTCGGTGACGCCGGCCACGCACTGGACGGTCTGGGTAATGGCCAGGATGTTGCGCGTGCCGACCGAACCGTCCGCGTTGCGATAGCCTTCAAAGGTATAGCCTTCCAGCGGGGGCGCCGGGCCGTTCCCGGCGGTGGCCATGGGAAGGCCGTCGAGCCCGCGGGCGCCGGGCATGTCCAGGCGCCGTTCGTGCACCCAGCTTCCGGCCGGCAGGGGCTCGGCGGCATAGCCGATGGGAACGCCGTAGCGCAGGACGGCCGCGCCCTTGTCCAGATCCACCAGGGCGACCTAGTGGCCCTGCGGGACGGCTTCGCGCAGCACGACGCCCGAGGGCAGGGCGGCGCCCGCCGGCAGGCCGCCGTCGTTGGCGACGATCACGACGTTGTCGCGGGCGTGCATCTGAATGGTGAGCGGGCGGGGGCCGGCTGGGGCGGACGGCATGCTGCGGTTCTCCTGCGTAAGCGCGATACCGGATTTGGTAGCGGTACCATTTTATGCCAAGGCGAGTCTTGCGAACGCACTTTTGGTGAAAACCCTAGCAAAGAATCGATTGACGCTTGGTTTTGGTACCGCTACCATCGATTTTGGCTGTGGTAGCGGTACCAGCTTCGCGCGCGGTGCCCGTCCCAATATACTCAGACAGGAGACAACATGAAAAAGATACTATGTGCGCTGGCGGCCACGTTCGCCATGTCGTCGGCGCAGGCATGGCTCGACGGCCCGGTAACGCTGGTGGTGCCGTTCCCGCCCGGCGGCTCCACCGACCTCATCGGCCGCATCCTGGCGCCTGAATTGCAGGAAAGGCTGGGCGGAAACTTCGTGGTCGACAACAAGGCCGGCGCAACCGGCACCATAGGCGCGGGCATCGTGGCGCGCTCCAAGCCGGACGGCAACACCATACTCGTTTCTTCGCTGGGGCCGTATGTGATTGCGCCGCATCTGATGGACAAAGTCCCCTACAACGCGCTCACGGATTTCGATTATCTGACCGTCGCCGTGCAGGCGCCCAATGTCCTGGTAGTGCCGGAGTCTTCGCCGCACAAATCGATTGCGGACGTGGTCGCCTTCCAGAAGGCGCAGCCCGGCGTCATGACTTTCGGTTCGTCGGGTTCGGGCAGCAGCGACCACCTGACGGCGGAGCTGTTCTGGCAGCAGACCGGCACCAGCGGTACGCACGTGCCCTACAAGGGCGGCGGGCCGGTCGTGACGGCTTTGCTGGGTTCGCAGATCGATGCGTCTTTCATGAACATCAACACGGCGATGCCGCACATCCAGGCCGGGAAGTTCCGGGCGCTGGCGATCACCAGCGCGAAGCGTTCGGACCTGTTGCCGAGTGTTCCGACGCTGGAGGAGTCCGGGATCAAGGATGCGAATGTATATTCATGGCAGGCGGTGGCCGCGCCGCGCGGCTTGCCGGCCGACGTGAAGTCGAAGCTGCATGCGGCGCTGGTGGCCGGGCTGAACAGCCCGAAGGTGAAGCCGCGTTTGCTGGAGCTGGGTTTCGAGATCGTGGCGAACACGCCGGAGCAGTTCACCGCGTTTCAGGAGGCTGAGTTCCATCGTTGGAAGAATCTGATTTCCAGCCGGAACATCAAGTCGAATTGATTTCGGGGCGGCGCTCGGGCCACCGGCCCGAGCACGAGTTCCGCGACCGCCCCGACACAACAAACACCGCGGCCCTCACCGATCCAGACAAGGCCGCTTCGGATCGAACCCCCATTCCGGCACCAGATACCGCATGGCCACGGCGTCGTCCCTCGCCCCCAGCCCATGCTTCAAATACAGCTGATGCGCCTTCTCGACCTCCAGCATATCGATCTCCACGCCCAGCCCAGGCTTCGCCGGCACACGTATGCCACCGTCCTGAATGCGTAGCGGCTCCTTCGTGAGGCGTTCGCCGTCCTGCCAGATCCAGTGCGTATCGATGGCCGTGATGCGCCCGGGCGCCGCCGCCGCCACATGCGTGAACATCGCCAGCGAGACATCGAAGTGATTGTTCGAATGAGAACCCCAAGTCAGACCGAAATCCTGGCAGGTCTGCGCAACGCGCACCGAGCCCGACATCGTCCAGAAGTGCGGATCGGCCAGCGGGATGTCCACCGACTGCAGCGACAAGGCATGCGCCATCTCGCGCCAGTCGGTGGCGATCATGTTGGTGGCCGTGGGCAGGCCCGTGGCGCGGCGGAATTCGGCCAGCACCTCGCGCCCGGAGAACACCCCTTCCGCGCCGCAAGGGTCTTCGGCATAGGCCAGCACCCCGTGGAGGTCCCGCGTCAGGCGGACGGCGTCCTTCAGCAGCCAGCCGCCGTTCGGGTCCAGCGTGCAGCGCGCGCCGGGAAAGCGTGCATGCAAGGCGCGGATCGCTTCGATTTCTTCTTCGCCGCGCAGGACCCCGCCCTTGAGCTTGAAGTCCTGGAAACCATACCTGGCCTGCGCCGCCTCGGCAAGCCGGACGACGGCCTCCGGCGTCAGCGCTTCTTCGTTGCGCAGCCGCAGCCAGGCGTCGTCCGCCTCGGGCTCGGATCGATAGGGCAGGGGCGTTTTGCGCCGGTCGCCCACATAGAACAGATAGCCCAGGACGGGCACCGTGTCGCGCTGCTGGCCGGTGCCCAGCAGGGCCGCGACCGGGACGCCGAGGAATTGGCCCAGAAGGTCGAGCAGGGCCGACTCCACCGCGGTGACGGCATGGACGGCCACCCGCAGATCGAAAGTCTGTTGCCCGCGCCCGGCGGCGTCGCGCTCGGCGTAGCGTGCGCGCATGGCGTTCAGCACGGCGTTGTAGGCGCCGATGGGCCGGCCGACGATCAGCGACGAGGCGTCTTCCAGTGTCTTGCGGATGCTTTCCCCGCCCGGCACTTCTCCGAGGCCGATCTTGCCGCTGCTGTCGGACAGCATGACCAGGTTGCGGGTGAAGAAAGGCGCGTGCGCGCCGCTGAGGTTGAGCAGCATGCTGTCATGGCCGGCGACCGGGATGACGCGCAGTTCTGTGATGATGGGTGTGGAATCGGGCATGGGAGGAATGTCGGCAAGCTGGGATGGTACCGCTACCATCGAAAGGTGAGGCAAATGGTAGCGGTACCATATGGAGCAGTCAAGTGGTTTCGCGCTCTATGATCGTGAAACCCACGTCGATCACCGGCTGGTCCACATCCCGGCTTTCGGCCCGGTCGATGAGATGGCCGGCCGCCAGCCTGCCGATGTTGGCGCCCTTGATGTGCACGGTGGTCAAGGCGGGAACCATGTCCGCCACGAAGGGGACGTCGCCGAAACCGATGATGGCGATCTGCTCCGGGACCGAGATGCCGCGTGCCCGTGCTTCCGTGAGCGCCCCGATGGCCAGCAGGTCGGAGCTGCAGAATACGGCGTCCACTTCGGGATTCTGTTCGAGCAGCGCGCGCAGCGCCTCGCGGCCGCTCTTGAGCGAGCGCGAGGCGCCCACGTCGATGTCGGTGATGGGCGGCAGGCCCGCCTGGGTTGCCGCGGCGGCGTAGGCATGGGCGCGGCGGCCGGCCCGTTCGTCGTTCGCGCGGATCATGCCCAGCTTGCGCCGACCCCTGCCGATGAGGAAGCGTGCCACCTCGCGGCCGATGTCCTGGTGCGAAAAACCGATGAGCATGTCTATGGGATTGGGCGTCAGGTCCCAGGTTTCCACCACCGGGATGCCCGAGGCGAGCAGCCGCGTCCGCCCTTTGCCCTGCTGCAGGATGCCCGTCAGGAAGATGCCGTCGGGCCGGCGGCCGATGATGGCCTCCAGCAGGAGCTCTTCCCGCACGGGCGAGTAGCCGGACTGCCCGAGCATCAGCTGATAGCCGGCGTCGAACAGCGTGGCGTTCAGCGATTCGATGGTTTCCATGAACACCGACATGACGGTGCTGGGCACCACGGCCGCGATCAGGCGGCTGCGCGCCGAAGCGAGCCCGCCGGCGAGGCGGTTGGGGACGTAGCCGGTGCGCTGCACGGCATCCAGGACCTTCTGGCGGTTTTCCGGCGAGACGCGCTCGGGCGAGGTCAGTACGCGCGATGCCGTGATGGGCGCGACGCCCGCGAGCTTCGCGACGTCGCGCAGGGTGATGGCGCCGCTGCCGCGCCGGCTTCGCCTGGTTGTTTCTTTTGTGGTCATGTCCGCTCGAATGGTGCCGGTAGCGGCATTTTTACCATTTTCAGGCCATGGCACCAAGCCGCTGCACCTGGGCGCGCAGTTCTTCCTGCAGGGTGGGAGCCAATCCCAGCTTGCGTCCCAGCTCGTCCAGGTAGGCCCTTTCCATGAAGCTGTCGTCCGCAATCACGAGCAGGCTGGCAAGATAGACTTCGGCGGCGATCTCGGGCGTGCTGGCCAGGGCGGCGATTTCGGCCGGATCGGCGGGCTTCTTCAATTCGGCATCGAACCACGCCATATCGGCGGGGCTGCTTGCCAGCTTGGCCACTTCGGCGTCGATCAACTGCCTTTCCGTGTCGCCGATGTGGCCGTCGGCCTTGGCGGCGGCGATCATGGCCGCCAGTATGGCTTTGCTGTGCTGCTCGGCATCGGCGCCCGGCGTGAAGGCCGCGGCGGGCTGCGGCGCATAAGGCAGCGGCTGGGGCTGGGGTGAGGGCGCTGCGGCGCCGGCGGCGGACGGCGCGGACTGCTTGGCCTGCCAATCCTGGTAGGCCTTGAGCGCTACCGCGCCCAGGGCCGCCGCGCCGCCGTAGGTGGCCAGTTTTCCACCCATTTTCCGGAATTTCTTGTTGCCCAGCAGCAGCCCGAGCGCGCCGCCCGCCAGGGCGCCCCCGCCGAAACCGCCGAGGCCGGACGCCAGGCCCGGCGCGGCGTCCTGGATGCGCGAGCCCGCATCCTGGCCCAGGCTCTTTCCTGATTGAAGCAATTGTTGCAGCAGCTGTTGTACCGACATGTGATTGGCGTCCTTGTAAAGTGAGCGGGCCTGCGGACAGGCTCCAAAGGACGTCAGACAGCGCCGCGAAGCGAAAGTTGCATGGCCGAAGCCGCCGCCCGCCGCCCCGGAGGGGGCGCGGGCCCCGGCATCATTCCGCCGCCGTGGCGACGGGCCGCGCCCGGACGGTGACGCCGCGCGAAGGCAGCCCGAGCGAGATCGCCGCGGCGCCGAACAGCAGCAGGCCGGCCGCCCCGAAGGCGATCAGGTGGGTGCCGAAAGCTTCGTATGCCCAGCCGCCCAGCCATGAACTGATCATGCCGCCGACCTGGTGTCCGACGTAGGCCCAGCCGCAGAGCACGCCGACCAGCCGGGTGCCGTAGACATCGGCCATGATGGCGGAGGACAGCGCGACGCTGCCCGCCCAGACGATGCCGCCGACCGACGCCACGCCGTACAGCTGCCAGGGCGCGAGCGCTTCCACCAGGCCGAAAAAGCCCAGGCCCCTTACTGTGTAGATGACCGCCAGGATATAGCGCCGCTCGACCATGTCGGACAGCTTGCCCAGGGCGAAGGAACTGAAGATGGCGACCAGGCCGATCAAGGCGATGCCGAAGGCGCTGGTCTGCGAGTCGAAGCCGTGGTCCATCAGCATGGGCACCCCATGGGTGCCCAGCAGATTCATGCTGAAGCCGCAGGCGAACAGGCCCAGCGTCAGTTGCCAGAATGGCAGGGTGCGCACGGCCGCCGCCGCGCGCAAGGGCCGCGCCTGCGCCGCCGCCGCGGTGGGCGGCACCGCACAGGACGCCTGGGCGAGCGCGGGCGTGCCGGAGGCGTTTCGCGCGCTCAGCGTATCCGCGTGTTCCGGAGCCTGGTCGCGGATGACGAAGAGGGCGGAGGGAAACGTGATCAGCGAGAAGACCACCGCGAAACCGGCCAGCGTCGCCTGCCAGCCGAAAGCGCTGATGGACGAGGTGAACAAAGGGGTCAGGATGGCTATGCCCGCCATGGAGCCCGCGGACAGCACGAACAGCGCCATGCCGCGCTGCCGGACGAACCAGCGGCTGATGACCGGCGTCAGCGAGACCGGGCTGGCGAGCGCCAGGCCGATGGACAAGCCCACCCCATAGCTGAGCGCAAGGCTGATCGGCCCCTGCGCATAGATGGTGCCGGCGATGGACCCCGCGACGAACAGCATGCCGACGAGCAGCACGCGCCGGGTGCCCCAGGACGTGACCAGCTGCCCCGCGAGCGGCATGGTCAGGCCGTAAGTCAGCATGCCGGCGGCGATGATGCTGGAGAGCTCGCTGCGCGACATGCCGAGATCCTGGGTCATCGGAAGAAAGAAGGGCCCCGCGCCCAGCCGCAGGCCGACGGTCAGCAGCGTCAGCGCCGTAGCCGCCCAGACGATCGCCCATCCGTAATACATGCCTTCACCACTTTTACCGCCCTTGCCGGCCATCTTTTCGCTCCACCTGTCAGATCCCCTTATTCAAGCGCTTTATGGCGGTTTCGGCAAGTGCGCTGCAGATCGGGCCGATGTATTCGCGGTGCCGGAATGTGCGTCAGATGCCGCGCCACTCCTGCATGACCAATTCAATCATTTTGTTTGCAAAGTAGGTCTGGTTCCTGCTCTTCAGCGCAACGAGCCCCATCGTCCGGCTCAGCTTGGGTTTTTCCAGCGGACGCGCGGACAGGCCGGGGCTCACCGACGCCGCAGACAAAGCCCCTTCCGGCACGATTGCGATGCCGACTCCCGCGGCGACGAATTGCATCATGGTGGTGAACTGCGTCACGGTGATGGCGTGGGTCAGGGTCAAGCCGTTCGTGATGGCGGTGGCGTCGATCAGGCGTCGCGTGCGGGAGTCCGCCGGCAATGAAACCAATTGTTCCGACTGTATGTCGAGCCACGACACCTGCCTGCGCTTTTCGAGGCGGTGGCCCTGCGGCAGCAAAACATGGAAATACTGGGTGCTCAGTGGCAGGGTGGAAAAAATGGGCGCGATATCGTCGAGATACGTGAGCCCGAAATCGGAAACGCCCGAACGCAGATTTTCGATTACGGTACCGTGCACGCCTTCATGGATGTGCAGGGTGACGTTCGGATAGGCTTGCCGATAGCGCGCCGCGATCGCCGGAAGCACAGTGGCGGCCACCGACATGACCGATGAGATGATCACCTGGCCGCGCTGTTCGGCCTCTCTTTCCTGCACCGCTTTCAGGTAAATCTGGACGTCGTTCAAGACTCGTTCGGCAAGCGCCACGAATTCCTTCCCCGCCTCGGTGATCTCCACGCTGCGAGTCGTGCGATTGAACAAGGCGAGCCCCAGGAGGCGCTCCACCCGCTGCACGGTGCGTGTGAGCACGGGCTGGGAAACATTCAGGGTAATCGCTGCGGCATTGAAGCTTCCATATTCCGCAATGGTCTTGATGGCCAGCAGCTCTTTTGCGCTGAGGTCCAGTTGGTCGGGACGGATCATGGTGAAGGAAGGGCTCGCAGGTTCACGAAGAAGATAAACGCTTGATTTATGTTGCAAACGCAATTATTGCAGTTAATAGATTCCTGTTGGAAATAATAAAGAGGCTCACTAAGATGGCTTCATGTATTTCAGGAGGCTTTAAGATCATGAACGCCATAGTGGAAGACGACGTCGTCGGGACGGATGTCGATCTCGTGGAGTATTACTACGAGAAAGGTTTCAGCGACGGGCTGCCGGTCGTGCCGCCGACCTCGGAGAAAATCGAAGCCGTCATTCGCGAGTTGGGAGGAGATCCCGACTACGTAGAATGCAAAGTCGCCCCGCGCTGGGGTGAGCTGACGCGAGAGGTGTTGGCGATCAATATGGTGATGGCGGGTTGCAAACCCGCCTATGCTCCAATTGTGCGCGCGGCCATGCTCGCCTTGACCGATTCGGCATTCAACTTGAACGGCGTCCAGGCGACGACCCACGTGGCGTCGCCCCTCATCGTGGTCAACGGCCCGATCGCAGCCGAAGTCGGAATGAACGGCGGAGCCAACGCCTTCGGATCGGGCAATCGCGCCAACGCGACCATTGGCCGGGCGATCAGGCTGATCATGCTCAACGTGGGCGGAGCCTGGCCGGGCGACCTGGACAAAAGCACATTGGGACACCCCGGCAAGTACACATATTGCGTGGCGGAGAACGAAGCGCAAAGCCCCTTGGCGCCCTATCACGTCGAACATGGATACCGTGCCGGCGAATCGACGGTATTCGCCCTTGCGGCGGAGGCGCCGCATAGCGTCACGAATCACGTTTCGAATGACCCGGAAGGAATCCTGGATACGATCTGCTCGGTGATGAGCACGATAGGCTCGAACACCGCGGTGCTGGGCGGCCACATGGCGGTCGTGCTGGGCCTGGAGCATGCCAGGACGATTGCTCAACATGGTTGGAATCGCTCGGATGTGCGCAATTACATCTTCATGAACCACGGCAATCGTTTCATCGATCTTGCCTATGGCCATCGCTACGGCAAGGTCTACAACCGCAATCTTCCGAAATGGTACAAGCGCGAAGACCACACCCGCATCCCGATCATCCACGATCCCGATCACATTCATTTGTTCGTCATGGGCGGAGAGGCGGGGCGGTTTTCGGCGGTGATTCCGGGATGGGGCCACATGAGCACGCCGGTGTTGAAGCCCATCGACGCCACAGCGGCGCACGAGGAGCCGGATTGTTCCAGCGGCACATGTTCACTTTGATTCGGGAAGAAAACCATGCTGATGCAAATGAAAGGCGTCGATGTGCGCGTTTATGATCCGCGCGGCGTAGTGCGCTCCATAGAAAAGCCCACGGCGGCAAGAAAGGCTGGCCTCGATGGCCTGAGGCTGGGCGTTCTCGACAATTCCAAATGGAACGCCAACAAGCTGCTCAGGGGCTCCATCGAAGCGCTCAAGCGGGAAATCGACTTCGAGGCGGTCAACTACTACGTCAAGCATAGTTTCTCGAAGGATGCGGCGCCGGAACTGATTGCGCAGATCGTCGAGGAAAACGACATCGTCCTGACCGCTATCGGTGACTGCGGCTCCTGCACGTCGGGATGCCTGAGAGACGCCATTGCTCTTGAAGGCGCGGGTGTTCCGACGGCGGTCATCGTGACGACAGAGTTCGTCAAAGAGACCGTCCTGACACGGGAGGCCTTGGGAATGCTGGACCTGGAGCCGGTCATCATTGCGCATCCGGTCAGTTCGATCACGCTGGAAGAGGTTGCGCAGCGCGTTGCCCAGATACTGACTCAGGCGCAAGCCGTCTGGAAAGGGGAGCAAAAGGGCGCAGCCGCGAAATACCTCGAGAATCGGCGTGCCCCCGACTGAGGGTTCGGCGCACTTGCATTCCAGCGCCGCACGACACCGCTGAAAGGCGGTGTTCGTGCGCGGACGGCATCAGT
>JACDJC010000433.1_pt1 | contig 49617 bp, 40 predicted proteins | sample 7454191 | NCBI WGS metagenome assembly JACDJC01 (sample SAMN14253291, study PRJNA609438) | sludge metagenome | isolation source: sludge after 25d culture with pyrite and EDTA | collected 2018-12-20 | reverse complement strand
TGCGCGACCTCGGCATCGACGTCGTCGAGTACGTCGACGCGGACCACGGCTTCGTGCACGACCCGTCACGACCGGCGCATCGTCGCGAGGATGCCGCCGCCGCGTGGCACCAGGCCATCACGTTCCTCGCCGGTTGACCGTTGTTCTGAGTGCAACCAGTCGCGTGGTGTCGAACTGATCGCACACAGAACGGCTCCGAACGCGGTCAGGAGGAGCGGATCTCCAGCTCACGGCGCTTGAGGATCCGGTACTGGCGGTCGTTCTGCTCGATCCAGCCGAGGCGCAGGAAGCTGGCGATCGCCTTGTTCACCCGCTCGCGCGACGCGCCGACCAGGCCCGCCAGCTCCTCCTGCGTGATCGGGATCTCGAAGTCATCCCGGTCGCCGGCCAGCTCCAGCAGGTGCTTGGCGGTCCGGCCGGTCACGTCGAGGAAGAACGAGTCGGCGAGCGCCTCGTCGGTGGCGCGGATGCGCTGGCTGAGCAGGCGGACGACGGACCAGAGCAGCTCCGGCTTGTCTTCCCACAGTGCTCGCAGCACGTCGTAGGGGATGCGGATCACGCCGGACGGCTCGAGCGAACGCGCCTCGGCGGAGCGGCCGAGGCCGTCGAAGAGGCCCATCTCTCCGAACAGGTCGCCCCGTTCCATCAGCGCCACCATGGACTCGCGGCCGTCGATGGACTTGTTGGCGATGGCGATCCGGCCGTCGATCACCACGTAGCACGCGTCGGGCTCGGCACCCTCGCTGAAGACGACGTCGTTGCGGATCAGCTCCACGCGGTCGGACGCGTCGGCCAGGCGGCGGTGGTCCTCCTCGCTGAAGCGGTCGAACAGCTCGACGTTGCGGAGCAGGTCCATGTCGTTCACGTCGGGCATCGTACAGAGTGCGAACTCCGTCACACACTGCGAACCCGCCCCGATCGCCGCCACCGCCCTTCGGTGGAACGGGTCCCATGCGGCCCGTCGGCGACCGGTACCGTGCTGCGATGGTCGACGGGGTGTCCGACACGGTGTGGTGCGTGGTCGTCGCCGCTGGTTCCGGCTCACGCTTCGGCGGTCCCAAGCACCTGGCCGACCTGGGCGGCTCGACCGTGCTCGAGCGGTCCGTGGCGACCGCGTCGGCGATCTGCGACGGCGTGGTCGTCGTGCTCGCCCCCGGAGAGGAGGGCGAGGTCGCGGGGGCCGCCCGCGTGGTCGGCGGCGGTGCCAGCCGATCGGCATCGGTGGCGAACGGCCTTGCCGCGGTGCCCGACGACGTGTCCACCGTCGTCGTCCACGACGCGGCGCGGCCGATGGCCTCACGGGAGCTGTTCGAGCGCGTGATCGCTGCGGTGCGCTCGGGTGCCGACGCCGCGGTGCCGGTGGTGCCGGTCGTCGACACGATCCGCCACACCCGCGATGGCACCGTCGACCGCGATGCCCTGCGTGCCGTGCAGACCCCCCAGGGGTTCCGAGCCGAGGCGTTGCGTCGTGCGCACGCCAACGGCGGTGAGGCGACCGACGACGCGTCGTTGGTCGAGTCGACCGGTGCCACGGTCGTGCTCGTCGACGGTGAGCGCTGGAACCTGAAGATCACCGAACCGACCGATCTCGATGTGGCGAGCGCGTTGGTGGATCGAGCGTTGGTGGACGGCGGCGCAGCCGGGGGAGACTCAATCTCGTGACGTTCCGGATCGGCAACGGTTTCGACGTGCATCGCTTCAGCGACGACCCGTCGCGCCCGCTCGTGCTCGGCGGGGTGCTCTTCGAAGGCCACGTCGGCCTGCACGGCCACTCCGACGCGGACGTCGTGACCCACGCGGTGGCAGAGGCGCTCCTCGGCGCTGCCGGTCTGGGCGACCTGGGCTCGCACTTCCCCGACACCGACGAGCGCTGGCGAGGAGCGGACAGCCTGCGCCTGTTGCTGGAGGTCGTGCGGCTGGTGGGCGAGGCGGGCTGGTCGCCGGTGAACGTGGACTGCTCGACGATCGCCGAGCGGCCCAAGCTGGCGCCACGCCGCGACGAGATGCAGGACGCGCTGACCGCGATCGTGGGCGCACCGGTCACGGTCAAGGGTCGACGGGCCGAGGGCATCGGCGGCCTGGGCCGGGTCGAGGGCATCGCGTGCCTGGCTTCGGCGCTGATCGAGTCGAACGCGACCGCAGGATCCGCCGACGGAACCGACAGGAGCAGCTGATGGCCGGACGATCCACCGGGTCCGGACGGTCCTCCGGGCCGGGACGCAAGGGCGGCTCTCGTCGCGCTGCACCGAAGGGAACCAGTGCGCCGAAGCGTGGCGGCGCACCGAAGGGCGGAGCGGCACCCAAGGGCCGGTCCGGCGGCAAGGGCACGGGCGGTCGCGGCGGGTCCTCCCGCGGCCCGAGCGGCGGAACGGCCTCCGGTCGAGCCGGAGCGTCGAGGAGTCGCGACGTGGCGTCGCGTCCGGGACCCCAACGACAGGCTCGGGAGGGTCGCAAGGATCCGGGCCGCACGACGGCGCCCAAGGAGCGCGGGCTGGGCGGGACCCAGGTCGAGGGTCGCCAGGCGGTGCGTGAACTGCTGCTCGCCGGTCGACGGAAGGTGTACGAGATCTTCCTGAACGCCGAAGTCGACCGCTCCGACATCGTCGGCGACATCATCGATCTGGCCGACGAGCTGCGGGTCCCGATCACCGAGGTCAGCCGGAACCGGTTGGACTCGGTGAGCCACACCGAGGCGCCCCAGGGCGTGGTCGCCCGCGCCGGCGAGCTGCCCCAGACGGCGTTGCACGACCTGTTCGAGCCGGTGGACGGCCGTCCGCCGTTCCTGCTCGCCCTCGACGGTGTGACCGACCCGGGGAACCTCGGCGCCGTGCTGCGGATCGCCGAGTGCGCTGGCGTCACGGGGGTCGTGCTGCCGCGGCACAGAGCAGTGCACGTCACGCCGACGGTGACCAAGGCCGCGGCCGGTGCTGTCGAGTACCTGCGGATGTCGCTGGTCGGCGGTCTTCCGACGGCGATCTCCGACATGCGCGAGGCGGGCGTGTGGGTGATCGGCCTGGATTCCGGGGGCGACACGAGCATCCACGACCTGCCCGTCGCCACCGACGCGGTGTGCCTGGTGCTGGGCGCCGAGGGCAAGGGACTGTCCCGCCTGGCCGCGCAGCGTTGCGACCTGGTGGCATCGATCCCTCTGCGCGGGCACCTGTCGTCGCTCAACGTCGCGAGTGCGGGAGCGGTCGCCTGCTACGAGATCGCCCGCCGTCGCCCGGCGCCCGGGTCCTGATCCGTATCCGAGCGACGCGCCGCGATCGGCCGGGGGTAGCGTCCGCGCATGACGAACGCAGCACCCGAACCACGTCAGACAGCGCTCGAAGCGTCGCGCCGCACGGCCAAGGCGGTCCACGACGTCGGTGCCAACTTCATGCTCGACCTCGACATGTACACCGAGGTCGCGGCGCTGGGCTACGAGGGGACGGCTTTCTACTTCGCCGGTCGGGGCGGCGTCCTGGGCGAGGTCGAGCACGGCGAGGTGTTCGAGGCGTTCTGCTTCTTCCCGGCCGAATCGGTCCAGGCCGGGTGGGAGGCGTCGGCCGATGTGGAGAGCCGTCGTGCTTCGGCGGAGCGCTTCGCGACCTACGCGGCGAGATGGGCGACCAGGAACGTGCCGGAAGGGACCGGTGACCTCGCCCGCCTGGCCGAGCTGGCCGGCACCGTGATCGACGCCGCTGATGGCAGCGACGCGCCGGTGTTCGCGGGCTGGCGCAGCTTGCCCGAGCCGGACGACGAGCGCGAGCTCGTCGTGCATCGCATGAACGCGCTGCGCGAGCTGCGTGCAGCTCGCCACATGGCGGCGGTTCGCCAGATCGGCATGGAACCCGTCGACGCGTTCATGGTCCGCACCCCGTACATGGCGGCGATCTTCGGCTGGCCCCAGCCCGATGCCGAGCCTTCCGACGCGGACCGAGCGGCGTGGGCGACGGCCGAGGAGCTCACCGACCGGGCGTTCGCTGCGGACCTCGCGGTGCTGGACGACGACGAGCTCGACGAGCTGTGCGTGCTCTGCGACGAGCTGCTGGGCGCTGTGACCTGAGGTCGATGCACTGCGGCCGCAGCGGGCCGCTCAGGCCATCGGGTCGTGGATCCGCACCGCGTCCGCGTGCTGGGTCGCCATGTCGACGAGGCGGTCCGCGATGACCACGCACGAGTTGGCGACCGCGAGCGCCTGGAGGGTGTGGGCGTAGGTGTCGATCTTCCCCAGGTCGATCGCCGCTTCCTCGGCTCGGACGTGCTCCAGCACAGCGGTGCGTCGGGGCTCGAGGTCGGGGAGGACCAGCGGTGCGTCGGGTTGTCCACGGAACCACCCGGAGATCTCGATCATCGAGTCGTGGATGACATCGGTCAACCCCGACAGGTCGTCGTGGCAGCGCGTGAGGAGCGGCGAGCCTGCGGCCTCCCGCACCTCCGTTGCCATGACGGCGCACTGCTCCCAGATCCGACGGGTGGCGACCCGCCAGTGCGATGCCAGCAGCCCGCGGGCAGGGTGCTCGCCCATGGCGTCGTCCCACACCGCATCGACGTCCGCGAGCCGGGTGCGGACGTCGACCCGGCTGCTGCGGATCGCCTCGGCCGGGTAGCCTTGGCCGTCGAGCGCATCGGACACGTGTGAGATCAGGTGCGCCATCGCTAGGTAGGTGCGGGACAGCTCGTGACGAACCTGACGGTGCGCTCGCGGCGGGAACAGGATCGCCTGCACGGCCATCGCGACCCCGATGCCGATGACGGCCTGCTCCAGTCGGATGCGGGCGAAGTCGACTGTGGAGAAGTCAGCGGACTCCGGCACGAGCACGATCACCGAGGCGACGAGCGCCGCCTGCTGTCCCACGGTCCGCTGACGCACCCAGCCGAAGACCAGGAGCGACAGGCCCACGACAGCACCGACCGCCCACGCCTGGTCCTTGAAGAAGTGGGCGAACAACAGGCCGACCGCAGCACCGATGCACGCTCCGGCCAGCGACTTCACCGCCGAGCGCGTGCTCGCCTGCAGGGTCCCCTGCATGGCCACGATGGCCGCGAGCGTGGCGAACCACGGGTTGGGCAGGTTCAGCAGCTGGGAGCACAGCGTCGCCAACGCAGCGGCGACGCCGACCCGGAGGCTCTGCCTGAGCACCCGTCGGTGAGCGGAGGTCATCGCCTCGCATCATCGCAGCGCGACGCCGCGTGGCCGGGGACCGGCGCGGGTCACGGCGGTGAGGTCGAGCTCCCACCCGAACAGCTTCTGACGAGAAGTCAGCACCGTTGCCGGTCGTCTCCGGCCAAGAGAACTCGGATCAGTCCGAGCCGTAGGCGGCGACGAGCTCGGCACCGATCTGGCCGAGGAGCTCGCGCAGCTCGACGGGCTCCTCGATGTGGACCCAGTTGCCGAAGCCGGCGAGGTCGTTGGCCAGCGCCCGGGTGTTCGAGCCTCGAAAGCGGACCGCCACGCGGTCGATGCCGGTCGGATCCTCCCCCTCGGCGATCTCGACCCGTCGCCCGAACACCATGCGCAGGTACCGCACCGCGTCGACGCTCGCGCTGCCGGTGGCGACCGTCGGCGTGCGCAGCTGGTCGATGCCGTCGACGATGGTTGCCCACGCCTCGGACAACTCGAACCCGTCCGGTCGCTCGACCGGCTCGCCGGTGCGCTCGGCGAGCGACACCCGGTCCACGCGGAACGTGCGGAGCCCGGCGTCGGTGTTGGTGATCAGGTACCAGTTGCGACCCTTGACCGCGAGTCCGAGCGGATGCACGATCCGTTCGGTGGTCGCTCCCGAGCGGGCCCGGTAGCCCATCCGCAGGCACTCGCCATCGACCACGGCGGCCTCCAGCACGTCCAGCAGCGGCGGTCGCGTGGGTGCGACGGTCGAGTAGTCCCAGCCGGTCGGGTCGACGACGACGGCGTCGGCAGCGGCTTCGGCACCATGGCGCAGCGGCTCGGGGAGCGCCCGGACCAGCTTGCGCATGGCGGAGCGCACCTCGGGGGTGACGTCGGCCCGGGGCCCGGCGAGCATGAACAGCGACCGGGCTTCGCTCGCGTTCAGCCCGCTGAGGTCGAGGCGGCCTCCACCGAGCAGCCGCCATCCGCCGCCGCGGCCACGCTGCGGGTACACCGGCACGCCCGCCATGCCCAGCGCCTCCAGATCTCGGCGAGCCGTGCGCTCCGAGACCTCGAGCTCCTCGGCGACCTCGGCGGCGGTCACCACCTCGCGACGCTGGAGCATCAACAGGATGGCCACCAGTCGATCTGCTCGCATGGGTGACATCTTCCTCCACGAAACCGGACAGAAGATGGCCACTTCACCGTGCGACGCTCGTTCTTGACCGCAACGCAACGACGAACCGTCAACCCTCAGCGGTCCCGGAACGAGGAGCCACCCATGCCCACACCCACCGTCCCGACCGGTGCCGCGGACGCCTCGACTGCCGCCGATCCGAGAGCTCGGCTCGACGCCGCCACCGCCACGGCGATCGAGGTGATCCGGGCCGTCGGCGCCGACCAGCACGACCTCGCCACCCCGTGCGAGCCGATGACCGTCGCCCAGCTCGCCGAGCACGTCGTCATGGCACTTCGGCGCACGACCTGCGCCGGCGGTGACCTGCCCATCGACGAGTGGCCCGTCGACGCCGCCGACGTCCGGGCGGGCGAGTGGGCTGACGCACTCGATGCCGCTCGGCGGGACGTCGCCGCGGCCTGGGCGGACGATGCGTTGCTCGAGCGCCCGACGACGCTGCCCTGGGGCGTGTTTCCCGGTGCCGAGGTGCTCGACGTCTACACGAACGAGATGACGATGCACACCTGGGATCTGGCCGTCGCCACCGGCCAGCAGCCCGAGTGGAACTCCGACGTCCTCGCCGCCTCGCTCGCCGTCATGCACCAGCAGTTGCCGATGGCGGACCGCACGCCGATCTGGAAGGCCTTGTTCGCGCAGGTGCCGGAGGGGGTCGCGGTAGAGGTGCCCTTCGCCAACGCCGTCGACGTGGCCGGCGACGCGCCGCTCATCGACCGGCTCGTGGCATGGAACGGTCGCAGACCCTGAGGGGTGTGCCAGCCGGCCAGGCCAGCGCCGGCCCAAACCGGGCGTCGGGTCAGGTGAACTCGTAGTCCGCGGGGTCCAGCTGTCGGGTCCAGTGCCAGTAGTCGACGACTCGGAACGGCATGACCGTGTGGATCTCCCCGGCGGAGTTCTTGAAGTACGAGTGCTCGATCGATGGCTGTGACCACACCAGCTTCGACATCTCCTCCTGATGGCGACGGTGCCATTCGGTCAACCGCTCCGGACGCGGCTCGACGCTGCGATGTCCGCCGTCGACGAGCTCGGCGAGCAGCTGGTCGATGTAGTGCATCTGGCACTCTGAGTTGAAGATCAGGCTGGCGCCGTGGGCCAGGTGCGTGCCCGGCCCGTACATCATGAACAGGTTCGGGAAGTCCGGCACGGTGATCCCCAGGTATGCCGCAGGCCGTTCGCCCCAGACGTCGGCCAGGGCCTCGCCGCCGCGGCCGACGATGTCCATCGGCCACAGCACCTTCGTGTGGTGGAACCCGGTCGCCCAGACGATGACATCGCACGGATGGCGCACACCACCCTCGGTCACCACGGCGTCGGCCTCGATGTGGTCGATGCCGGTGCGGATGAGCTCGACGTCGTCGCGTGTCAGCGTCTTGAGCCACGACCCGTTGTCCTGCAGGGTCCGCTTGCCGGTGGCCGGATAGTCGGGGACGACCTTGGCGATCAGCTCGGGGTCGTCGCCGATCTGGCTCACGATCCAGTCGGTGAACACGGCACGAGCGGCGTCGGACAGCTCGGAGATGGCGGTCTGCTGGCCACCGCCGTCGTCGGTGTAGTCGGGGTCGACCCTGGCTGGCTCCAGGCCCTTGTCGCAGCCCGGCCAGAACAGCAGGAAGCGATACCACCGCCCGTAGAACGGCAGGTGGCGCAGCGCCCACCGAACACCTGGTCCGACCTTGCTGTGGTAGTTCGGGTTCGGGAACATCCACTGCGCGCTGCGCTGGAAGATCGTGAGGCGTTCGACCTGCTCGCAGATCGCAGGGGCGACCTGGAAGCCGGTGGCGCCCGCTCCGATCATGGCCACCCGCTTGCCGGTCAGGTCGATCGAGTGGTCCCATCGGGCGGTGTGGAACTGCGGGCCGGCGAAGTCGTCGCTGCCGGCGACGTCGGGGACCAGCGGTCGGTTCAGCTGCCCGGTCGCGGTGATCACCGCCCGTGCGACCAGCGTCTCGGTCGGACCCGACAGCTCTCCGTCGGGTCCGACGGGCTGCACGACGACCTGCCACGTGGCGCTCGAGTCGTCCCATGTGGCAGAGGTGACCTCGGTCGACCAGCGGACGTGGCGGTCGACGCCGTACTTCTCCATGACGCCCTGGAAGTACCGCTGCAGCTCAGGCTGCTGAGCGAAGAACTCCGACCAGTGGTCCGATGGCTCGAAGCTGTAGCAGTAGAAGTGGTTGCCGACGTCGACGCGGGCGCCCGGGTAGGTGTTCTCCCACCACGTGCCGCCGACACCGGCGTTCTTCTCCACGATCGTGAACGGGATGCCTGCCTCGGTCAGCCGGATGCCGGCCAGCAGCCCCGACTCGCCGCACCCGATCACGACGACGGGGAACTCCGCCCGAGCCGTCGCGGCGGCCTCGCCGGCCGGTGCGTCCGGCACGTCGTGGTCGATGCCGTCGAGCTCGAGATCGGCGAGCATCATCGGCACGTACTCGGTGCCGACGTCTTCGACCACGAGCCACTCCATCATCTCGTGCACGAGATCTGGCGACAGCGGCTCGGGCTCGGGACAACCCTGGTCCCGGTAGTCGGCGATCACCTCCAACGCCCGAGCCCTGACCGCCGCCTTGTCCTCCTCGGACATGAAGCCCTGCACCTCGTTGAGGAACGACCCCATCGGTCGCTCCTGGGCTCGGATGATCGACGCGTCGCCGGTCATGTGGAGCATCGACAGCATCAGCGTCGGGATGCTCACATCGGTGAGCGCTGCGGCGATCTCGGCATCCGACGTGTCGAACGGCGTGCCCGCGTGCGGGTTGCGCATGTGCTTCGTCCCCCTGGTTCCCTGAGCGCTCCGTGCGAGCCGATGTCGCAGAACCGGTCGACATCCGCGGGTCATCGTAGACAGATCGTCTGACCGTCCGTCTCGGACCACCGGCCAGCTCTGGTCCTGTTGCGGAGTGCGCAAGCGCGTGGATCCAGGAACAAGGCGGGCACCTGCTCCATGGGCGCGAGACTGTCCGCAGTGGGAGCGATCACGGAGGTGCACCACATGATCACGTTGCTCGACGGGATGCCCGACGGCGTCCTCGGCTATCGCATCGACGGAGAGATCCACGCGTCGGACTACGTCGATGTGATCTTCCCGGCCATCGACGCCGCAGCCGAGCGTGGCGAGATCCGGGTCGTGCTGGTGGTCGACGACCTCGACAAGATGTCCGGTGGTGCAGTGTGGGATGACTTCAGACTCGGAACCCATCACATCTCGGCCTGGAAGCGCACGGCGTTCGTGTCCGACGTCGACTGGATGAACCACCTGGTCGCGGTGTTCGGGTGGATGAGCCCGGGCAAGGTGAAGCACTTCCGGTTGGCCGACCTCGACGACGCCATCGCCTGGACGGCCGAGGACTGACCGAACCGCTCGCGAACTCGGGGGGATCCGACGCCTCAACCGTCCGATTCCCCCAAGTTCGGCGAATCCGCCCCGTCGAGTGCATCGCGGCAGACGCGACCGGACCTGACCTGAGGTGCGCAGGTTCTCGTGCGATCCTGTCGCCATGCGTTCCATGTTCCGGGTGGGTGGCATCTCGACGGTCGTGATCGTCGCCGCGTGCCTCGTCGCGTCGTGCGTCGGCACCGACGGCGGGGCGGTCGCGTCGCGTCACGACGATCGACAAGAGGTCCGCGCCGGCAGCGGCGACGCGACGACGAGCGACGAGGGTGCCGACGTCCAGGCGGAGGCGACCACCACAACGGCCGCGGCACCCCGGCCTCCGGCCGAGACGCTGACCATGCAGAAGTTCAAGCAGATCTCGGGCGACATCTCGCCGAAGTCGGTCGTGGCATCGGGACACGGGTTCGTGACGGCGCAGAACATGATGTACACCCACACCGTCACGGCCTACGACGCCGACGGCAACCTGGTCGCCACGGTCCCCGACTCGGTCACCCTCGCCGACTTCGGCATCGACAAGCCCGGGACGTACAAGGGTGCTCCCGTCGAGGCGGCATTCATGCCCGACGGCGATGCGGTCTACGTCTCCAACTACTCGATGTACGGGCCCGGTTTCAGCGAAGGCAAGGACAAGTGCTCGCCCGGCGACGGGACCACCACGAGCTACCTGTACCGGATCGACACGAAGAGCTGGAAGATCGATCAGGTCATCCCCGCAGGTGCTGTGCCCAAGTACGTGGCTGTGACTCCCGACGGAACCAAGGTGCTCGCCACCAACTGGTGCACGTGGGATCTGACGATCGCAGACACCGGATCGGGCAAGGTCCTCAACACGGTCAAGATCGACGGCCGCTACCCGCGTGGCATCGCGGTCACGAGCGACTCGTCGACCGCGTACATCGCCGTCATGGGCGGCGCCGACGTCGCCAAGGTCGACCTGGCCACCGGAGCCGTCTCGTGGATCCGCAACGTCGGAGCGGGACCCCGTCACATCGTCATCGCTCCCGACGACAGCGCTCTCTACGTCACCCTCAACAAGGCCGGACAGGTGGCGAAGATCGACACCGCCACCGGGCGGGTGCTCGCCCGGGTGGCGACCGGTACACAGCCCCGATCGGCGGACATCTCGACCGACGGCACGGCGCTCTACGTCGTGAACTACGAGAACAGCAACATCTCGAAGATCCGGACCTCGGACATGTCGGTGCTCGCCAAGGAGCCCGCTGGGCATCACCCGATCGGGATCGCCTACGACGACTCGACGGGTCGGGTCTGGGTCGCCAACTACGGCGGAACGATCGACGTGTGGGACGAGGTCGCCGGCTCGTCGAGCGCTTCGACGCCCTGAGCGTCGAACCGATCGTCGTCGAACCCGATCGTCGCCGAGGTGACCGGGTCCTGTCGGGCGGTCCTTCGCTCCGATGCCGATCGGCGGTCCTCGACCCCTAGGCTCCGGGCGTGGCCGTGCCCGCGATCGTCGTCGGCCTGGTGCTGCTGACGATCGGGGCGGAGCTCGTCGTCCGGGGTGGCTCGAGGCTCGCAGCGATCGCCGGGGTGTCACCGCTGGTCGTCGGCCTGACCGTCGTCGCGATCGGCACGAGCGCACCGGAGCTGGCGGTCGGGATCGACAGCGCCCGGCAAGGAGTGGGTGAGCTGGCGCTCGGCAACATCGCCGGCACCAACATCGTCAACACGCTGCTGATCCTGGGGCTGGTGGCGTCCATCGCCGCCCTGCCGCTGCAGTCGCGGGTGCCCCACGTCGACCTGCCGGTCATGGTGGTGTCAGCGACTGTGCTGCTCCTGATGAGCTTGGACGGCCGGCTGACGGCGGTGGAGGGTGCGCTGCTCCTCGTCGGTGGTATCGCCTACACCGTGCTCGTCGTGCACACGAGCCGTCGTGAGTCGGTGGCGGTCGAGACCGAGTACGCCGATGAGTTCGGCGAGCCGACGGCGAGGCGGAGTACCGGTCAGCGAGGCGTCAAGGTGCTGGGCGCGCAGTTCGGGATCGTGGTGGTGGGACTGGCGATCATCGTGATCGGGGCCGACCGGCTGGTGAGCGGGGCGGTGGGGGTCGCCGGTGCGCTGGGTGTGTCGGATGCGTTCATCGGACTCACCGTCGTGGCGATCGGCACGTCTGCGCCGGAGCTCGCGACCGCCGTCGTCGCCAGCGTGCGCCACGAGCGCGACATCGCCGTCGGGAACCTGTTCGGCTCCAGCATCTACAACATCCTCGTCATCCTGGGCGTGACGATCCTGGCATCACCGGGAGGGCTGACCGTGAGTCCCGACCTGGTTCGCTTCGACCTCCCGGTCATGTTGGGGGTGTCGATCCTCTGCATCCCCATCTTCCTCACCGGTCGTCGCGTGTCACGGCCGGAGGGCGTGGCGCTCATGGCGCTCTACGTCCTCTACTTGGGCGCGGTGATCGTCATCGAGCTGACGTAGGTCCGCCGCACCGACGCGGTGCCGCGCTCCCCGACGCTGCGGGCGGTGTGGCGACGCTCACAGCCGATCGGTGCGTCGGAGCCAGCTGAAAGCGATCCATCCCGGCAGGATCGGGAACCAGAACGTGACGAGGCGGAACAGGAACACCGCTGGCACCGCCTGCTCGTTGCCGATGCCGACCGCCACCATGCCGCCGATGAGCGCAGCCTCGGTCGCGCCGACACCGCCGGGGGTAGGGGCCACGATGGCGATCGCCGAGCCGAACAGGTACACGGCACCGATCGTGGCGAATGAGGCGTCGAGGTCGAACGCTGCGGTCGAGGCAACGAACGCCAGCAGGTAGAACAGCGTCACCAGTATCGACCCGCAGAGCATCTGAGCGATCTTGCTCGGAGTGGTGAGCACGTCGCGGAGGCCGCGGGCCGCCTTGCCGATCGTCGGCACCAGCTTGGTGCGCACGAGCCGTCGAGTTGACGGCAGCGCGAGCATGAGCAGTGCGATCGCCACGACGACGCCCGTGCCGATGAGCAGCGCGACGGGCGATGGGAGCCGGACGTCACCGACGGTGTCGCGGCCGGCCCACACGAGGAAGATGCCGAGGAGGATGATGTGGCCGACGAAGCCGCCGACGGTGTCCAGCCCGACCGACGACGTGGCGACCGCTGCATCCACGCCCTGCCGTTGGAGGAACCTCACGTTCAGCGCCATGCCGCCGATGCCCGCCGGAGCGATGGTCGACGTGAACGACGAACCGAGTTGAGCGATCGCCGTGGTGCCGATCGGCAGCCGGCCCGGTGTGGCACCCGTGAGCGACAGCGACGCGGCCAGGTAGGTGCCTGACGACGCGACCACCGCGGGAACGACCCACAGCCAGTTGGCGTGGGCGACCTGTTCGACGATCCCGGGCAGGTCCGCGAACTGCGGGACAAGGAAGTAGACGACGGCCACGAGCATCACCATCGTGAGCAGCTGGCGCGGGCCCAGGCGGGTGATCGGTTCGAGCTCGACGTGCTCCACTTTGCAGCGCCGCTCGATCTCGTCGCGGATCTCGTCGAGGAGACCTGGATGCTGCGACATCTCGCTGCGGGTGTCGCGGGTGAGTGCCAGCGGTTGCAGCAACCCGATGCAGTCGGCCACCGCGTCAGCTCCCAGCACCTCGACCGCGCCGAGGACGGCGCGGCGGGATCCGACCGCCATCGCCAACGCGGTCAACACCTGGGCCAAGTCGGCACGCAGCTGAGCGTCGCCGGCAGCGATCTCGGCCTGCCACAGGCCAACCACCCAGGCCTGACCGTCCTGGTCGATGATCACGTTCTGCGTCCGCAGGTCCCGGTGGGCGATCCGTCCGGCCTGCAGGATGGCGACCTGCTCCCACACGCTGCGAAGGATGGCGTCGACCCCTGCGCTGTCGTGGTCTGCGCTGTCGAGGTCTGCGCTGTCGTGGTCTGCGCTGTCGTGGTCTGCGCTGTCGAGGTCGCCCTTCTGAACGATGTCACCTTCGGTGGTCGCGGCGTCGGCCAGCACGTCGTGGAGCGGATGACCATCGATCCGGTCGAACGCGACAAGGAACGAGTCCTCTCCGACCGCGGCCAGGCTCCGCAGTCGCGGTGTGCGGACACCCACGTCGCGGGCCTGGAACGACACGAGCGCTTCGTGCTCCACCGACCGTCGGATCGACGTGAACGGTCGGTCGTCGCCGGGCGAGCGGTAGCGCACGACCCGGTAGGCGCGGCGCAACAGGTCCGCCGACAACCGATCCGAGCCCAGCACCTGTACGAACAGCGCGTCCTCGCGGTTCTCTCCTCCACCGGCGCCGTCGGTGCCGCCGATGGCATGAGCGTCGCTACCGGTCGGGGGTGCGGCGAGGGCGGTGCCGCTGTAGGTCAAGGTGCCACGGCGGCTCACGCCGGTCGGCTGCAGCGACGTCACCGGGACGCCGCTGCGGCGCAGGATCCGCATCAGCGAACCGAGTGCGGGACGTGAGGTGGGCCGACCGAACGCGAACAGCACAGCGCTGGCGACGGCGTAGCCGGTCGTCAGGACGAGGAGCACGTGGGTGGGCTCGCCGGGGACCACCGCAAGCTGCAACAACAGCACAGCGGCCACGATCGCGAGGCCGAGCCGTCGCCATCGGAGCGTGACGAACGGTCCTGTGGTCACGAAGGTGGCGACGAGCTGCGCTGTGGCGGCCACGTTGGCGGCGAAGGTCCGGGCGATCGCCTCGGTGCTGGCGTTTGGGTCGACGGTCACGATGCGGAGACCGATCCACCCGCCGGCGAGGGCGAACACCACGCTGGACAGCACCATGGCAGCCGCCACGTAGCCCAGGAGACGCATCTGCCGCGTGATGAGCGGGATGACCAGCACGGCGATCGCGCAGCACGCGACCGTGGCGATCAGCAGCACGTCGAACGTGGCGCGCATCCAGTCGACCGGAGCGTCGAGGAGTCGGCTCAGCTCTTCTTCGAAGCCGTCGGCACCTTCTCCCAGGTACCGTGTGGCGAGCGCGACCAGCACGGCGAGCACGCCGAAGACGATCAGGCGCAACAGGTCGAACGACGACCTGGCGTAGTTCGTGACGTCGTCGTCGTTGTCGATGCCGCCTCCCACCGCGGGGTGGGAGGCGGGTGCCGAGCGCGTCACCGATGACCGGTGGGGGTCTGAACCATCGTCATCGATCTTCCCGCGTCGAGGGGGGTGAACGCACTGTCACCCTGCCAGATCTGCGGCCGGTCGAGAGCTCGGGCGCTCTCAGCAGTTCAGTCAGAAGCGGCGACACCGACGACGATCAGCGCCCGTCGACCGTCGAGCGCGGTGTCATCAGCCACCGTGAAGAGCAACCCGTCACGTTCGGCGGCACCGCGGGTGACGCCGTCCTGGGCGTTCGTGGTGTCGGGCTGGCCGTACGCCGCGTATGGGCCCGACGCCATGACCTCGGCGTTCAGGTCGTCGTCGAACAGGTACTGGGTCGTGAGCACGGTCGAGTCGTCGACGTGGATCGCCGAGTGGATGTGGATCGCCCGACCCCGGTACCAACCCGGCCAGATGGTGACGAACTCGACGATGCCTTCGTCGTTGGTGACCTGGTTGCCGCGCAGGAAGGTGGTGCCTTCACCGTCGTCGTCGTTCGTGGCGCCGTCGGTGTAGGACGAGTAGTCGCCGTCGACGTCGCAGTGCCAGATCTCGACCCGGGCGCCGGCGATCGGCTTGCAGGACTCGTCGACCACCCGGATCCCCACTCGCAGCGGTTCACCGTCGTGGCCTTCGGTGATGTCGCGTCGTTCCATCTGGACCTTCGTGGGAAACGGCCCGGCCGTCAGCTCGGGAAGCAGTCGACACACCCTGAGGTCGTCGAAGTCCGCAGCGGTGAACACGGTGTCGGGCGGGGTGCCCGACGAGAGCTCTGACGTCGCCACCGTCGTCGACGAGCCGCTGGCGGCGCTGCTGTCGCCCTTCCGGCGGGTGCCGGTACCGGTGCCGTCGCCGACGGTGCTGTCGGTGCTGGCGGCCTCGTCGCTGCCGCCGGAGCACGCCGCGACGACGGTGGCGCCCAGCAACCCGCCGCCGGCCAAGAAGAGGCGACGTCGGTCGATGCGGTCGGTGGAGCAGCGCTGCCGGATCGTTTCCATGCCCACCACCGTGGTCCATCGGCTGCGACCGCGGGCGTCGGGCCCGCTGCCTCCCTGTGAAGGTGTGGAGGTCTGATCAGTCGTCGACGCCGAACAGGGCCCGGATGTCGCTCGCGTCGAGTGCACCGCCCAATGCTCCATCGGCGTCCATCACGCTCGAGAACAGCGCCGCCTTGCGCGCTTTCAGCTCCATGACCTTCTCCTCGATGGTCCCGGTCGACACGTAGCGGTACACGACGACCGGACGGTGCTGGCCGATCCGGTGAGCTCGATCCACCGCCTGGGTCTCCGCCGCCGGGTTCCACCAGGGGTCGAGCACGAAGCAGTAGTCGGCCTCGGTGAGGTTCAACCCGAAACCGCCGGCCTTGAGGCTGATGACGAACACGGGAACGTCGCCGTCCTTGAACGCGTCGATCGGACGGTCCCGGTTGCGGGTGCGGCCGTCGAGGTAGGCGTGGGCGATCCCCGCCTCGTCGAGGCGAGCGCGCACACGGGCGAGGAACGTCGTGAACTGGCTGAACACCAACGCACGGTGTCCTTCGGCCAGGACCTGGGTGAGGTCATCGACGAGCTGATCGATCTTGGCCGACCCCACGTCGTCGTCGGCAGGGTCGACGAGCCCGGGGTCGAGGCTGAGTTGGCGGAGGATCGTGAGCGACTTGAGGATCTCGAACCTGTGCTGCTGCACGTCGTCGACGAGGCCGAGCACCTTCTGGCGCTGACGCTGCAGCTGGGTCTGGTAGATCCGCTGGTGGCGAGAGCTCAGCTCGATCTCGATCGTCTGCTCGGTCTTGGGTGGCAGCTCGGTCAGCACCTCGTCCTTGGTGCGACGCCGGACGAGGGGGGCGATCCGCCGGCGGAGGACGGCGAGCCGCTCGGGGGCCTTGCCGCTCTCGATCGGGCGTCGGTACACCTCGGTGAAGCGCTGGGGGTCGGGGTACAGGCCGGGAGCGGTGATCGACAGCAGGGACCACAGGTCCATGAGGCTGTTCTCGATCGGCGTGCCGGTGATCGCGAGCTTGGTCGGCGCCTCCAGCCGGCGGGCGCACTGGTACGCCTTGCTCTGGTGGTTCTTGACGAACTGCGCTTCGTCGAGGACGAGCACCTCCCAGTCGATCTCGCGGTGGTGGTCGATGTCGATTCGGAACAGCGCGTAGGACGTGACGACCACGCGTGCGTCCCCGACGGTGTCGGCGAGCGGTTCCCCGCGCCGCTTGACCGTCTCCCGGATCGTCCGGACCTCCACGCCCGGGGCGAACCGGTTGGCCTCCCGGTGCCAGTTCTCCACCACGCTGGTCGGCGCCACGACCAGGAACCGGGCGCTGGGGTCGCGCTCGAGCACGTGGAGGAACAGCGCGAGGGTCTGCACGGTCTTGCCGAGACCCATGTCATCAGCGAGCACACCGCCCAGTTCGTTGGTGTGCAGGAACGCCAACCAGTCCAGGCCCTCCTGCTGGTAGTGGCGTAGCGTCGCGGCCAGTCCCGCGGGCGTGGGGACCGGTTCGGGGGCGGTCAGGTCACCCAGGCGGGTGATGCGCTGCTGCCAGCGTGCCGACTGCGACGCGACCACGCCCAGGTTGGACAGCTCGTCCCACCAGCTGGTCTGGAACGGGTTGACGCGGATCTCTCCGCCGGGTGACGAGTCGGCCAGTCCGCTCGCCTCGTCGATCAGCTCCCGGAGCCGGTCCAACTCGGGTCGGTCGAGGTCGATCCACGTGCCGCTGTCCAGCACCAGGAACGGCTCACCCCGCGACAGCGCTGCGAACAGGCGGGAGAACTCGACGGGTTCGTCGCCGACGGTCACGCGCACCGACAGGTCGAACCAGTCGTTGCCCTCGTCGTCGGGGTCCTCGACGTGGAGCTCGACCAGCGGATCCTGCGTGGCGCGGCGCAGCGTGGGAGCGTCGCCCGACACCTCGACAGCGACCTGTCCGTGCTCGATCAGCCAAGGAACGACCTGCGCGAACAGGATCACCGTGTCGACGCCGCTGGCGATCAGGTCCGAAGGGCGGCCGGCCACGTCGACGATTCCTGCCAGCAGCTCCGACGGCAGCTCCAACGTGGCGAGCAGCTCCCGCTCGGCTGCACGGTCCCGGCCAGCGCCGAACGGCGACAGCAGCGCGTGGTCGGTGACGCGGCGGCCTCGTCGGTACCGGGCGACCCAACGCAGCTCCGCCTCGTCGACGCTGCGGTGGTCGATGAGCGCGACGATTCCCTCCAGCTGGTGCTCGTCGATGGTGACCGAGCCGTCCGAGGACCCCACCGACGCCACCTGCGTCAACCGGGGTTGGTACACGTCGAGGAGCTCCTCGACGTCCGGCTCGGGGACGTGGAGGGATTGACCGCCGATGAGCGGCACGACCACGTCGTGGATGGGACGAGCGAGCGGGATGAGTCCGATGTCGGTTCCGTCGAGCACCATGACGCCGGTGGGTGGCCGTCCGACCAGGCGATGGGTGCCCGGAGCGTCGGCGACGGGTCGGTCGCCGTGGGTGAGCGCCGCGGTGAGCGTGACGCCAGCGTCGGCGGCGGCCCGGAGGTCGACCTGCACCTCGGCGGGGGTGGCCGACAGCGTGACCGCGCCGCCGGCCTTGTCGGTGATGAGCTCGACGCCGGCGTCGACGACCTGGTGCAGGGCGCGCCACAGCCCGGGCCCGAACCAGTCGAGCGGCATGGCCGTGCCCTGCCGGGAGTAGGTGGGCTGATCGCTGGTCGACAGCAGCGCGCGCAGCGCGGCGAGCTGCTCGGGCACCAGGTCGCGCTGGTAGCCGCCGTAGTTGGCGGTGATGTCGGTCCACGACGCGCCCGTCTTGATCCACTTCCCCTTGGCGCCCATGCGCATCGGGCGCAGCAGCACCTGGATCGCCGGTGCCGGGTCGTAGCGGGTGGTCTTGGGCAGGTGCACGGAGAACTCGAGCGCCAGGGGAACCTGCTCCTGCGAGCCTTCGACGGCGATCCCCTGAAGTGCTCGTCGCCAGTCCGACAGCGTTGGCTCGGCGGCGGGTGACCGACCGGAGCGCGGACCCCGGTCGGAGCGCTGCGCAGAGAGCGCCGATGCGTGGTCGGTGTCGGCCAAGGCCCGATGGCGCATGTGGGTGAAGATCAGCGCGACTGCGTGCTTGCAGCGTCCTCCGAGCGGGCAGTTGCACACGTCGGAGACCAGGGTGCCGCCGGGGCCGTCGGTCCAGGTGATCTCGACGCGGTACGGGATCGGTGCGGTGCCCTGCACCTCTCCGGCGGCCCACCCAGGTTCGGACTCGACGACGACGGCCCGTCCCTCCGCTGCGTAGCGCACACCGCGCTGCACCGATCCGGAGTCGTACGCGGCCAGCGCGAGGGCGCTGCTGAGGTCGAGGTCGTCGGCTCCGTCCATGCCCGGCTCAACCTAGCGATCGGGTCGGACACTCCCGTTCGGCCGCCGTGTGAGCGCCGCCCACACCCACCCGTCAGGGCAGGACGAGCATGGTGGCGTTGTGCAACGTCATGTACTTCGGGCTGGTCCCGGTGAAGTCCACCCGGTCCTCTTCGCCGATGTAGATGTCGATGTGGGCCGCGCCACCGAGCCCGGGCGTGAACTCGTCGTTGACGGTCCATGTCGCGCCGAGGATCTGGGAAGCGAACGGGTCGGCCAGCGGCTCCCCGTCGTCCTGCAGCAGAGGCGCCACCAGTCGGAACCGCTGACCCCGATGCGCTACGTCGGAGTCCGCCGCAGCGGTCACCATCGGGACCAGCGCCGCGCCATAGGAGTCCGACGGGATCGTGTCGAGCCAGTAGCCGACGTCGTAGGACCAGTTGAGGTAGCGCCCGGCCGATGCTCCAGAGGTGATCCGGCCGGTGCCCTCGTCCTGGACCGCCTGCACGAACGAGCGGGGATAGGTGCCGAGGTCCGAGTTGCCGAACGCGCAGTCCCGGATGGTGCAGCCCCGCACCGTCTGGCTCGAACCGCTGTGGAACGACTCGACGGCGGTGTAGTACACGGTCACCTCGATGCCCTGCCGTTGCGCACCGGAACTCGACCCCGGTGCCGTCGGGGACGACGCGGTCGGAGCCGCTGCCTGGGCGGGCGGTCCGGCGACCGTCGTCGGCCCCTCCGAGGGGGTGGCCGGCGGGGACACGACCGACTTCGACGGCCGCCGCTCGGACCGTGCGCTCGGTCGGGACGGAGCGGCACAGGCCGTCACGAGCAGCGAGGCGAGGGCGACGGTCGACACCGCCAGCAGCCCGAGACGTCCCGGAGCAAAAGGACGGCGGCGTCGGGTCGCGGGGGCCGTGGTGGTGTGCCGCGTCGTGGAGATCTGCATGCGTACTGATCGGCGCGGTGCGCCGAATTCCTGAGTCCTCACGGCAGGTCCTCTCCTCGAGCCGTGGTCGACTCCCCCAGTGGGAGGGCCCCCTTGGGGAGCGCTCGTGACCGTCGCGAGCCTGTCACATCGCCGTCACCAAGTCGACAGGGTCCCGAGCGCTCACCCTTCCTTCGCCGTGGTCGTCCGGCCTCTCCTCGGGGTTTCGCGCAACGTTCACTTGCATGGGGGATTTGCCCAAGCCATACTGCGCCGAGTGCCCGTTGGGTGGCCGTCGTCTGGGAAGGGCAGCGGCTGGTAGACGCCCGGCGGTGTGCATAGCTGGAGGGAAGAGCTGGGATGGGTTCGACTGACGTCGGCCTCGGTGCGACGACGGGTTCACTGTTGTTGGCGACGATCGCTGCAGCGGGTCACGGTGATGTGCCCCTGCATGGAGCGAGCTCGCTGGGCGTGAGTGTTGCCGTCGTCGCGCTGATCCTGCTGGTGGTGGCGAGGTTCGCCGCCCGGCAGGCCCGTCGGCGCCGGTAGGCGCTCCCCGCTCTGCGCGCCCCATGTTCGTCATCCTGCTGGTCTGCGTCTCGGCGCTGACGATCGGCTACACGCTGATCCTCTTCGCCTACGGGTCCCGCCCCGTGATCGACCTGCGCCAGCGGCCGGCGTCGATGCGGTTCGTGGTGATGATCCCGTGCCTCGACGAGGAGCTGGTCATCGGCCGGTCGATCGAGCGGCTGCTCGCCATCGACGACGACGACCTCGTCATCCTGGTGATCGACGACGGGTCGTCGGACCGGACCGCAGAGATCGTGAGCTCGTACCGCTCCGAGCAGGTCCACCTGTTCCAGCGCGTCGCGCCCAACTGTCGCAAGGGTAAGGGCGAAGCGTTGAACGCGGCGTACCGCTACGTGCGCGAGGAGACCGAACGCTATGGGCTCGATCCCCATCGCGTGGTGCTCGCAGTGCTCGACGCCGACGGCCGCCTGGATCCGCACGCGATCGACAAGGTGGCGCCCTGCTTCGCGGATCCGGCGATCGGTGCGGTGCAGATCAAGGTCCGCATCCACAACGCGCCCGACGCCACGCTCGCCCGACTGCAGGACTACGAGTTCGCGACCTTCACCGAGGTGTTCCAGCGTGCTCGCGCCCGTCTCGGTTCGAGCGGCCTCGGCGGCAACGGCCAGTTCACGCGGCTCTCGTCGCTGATGGACCTGGGCGACTCGCCTTGGACCGACTGCCTCACCGAGGACCTCGAGCTCGGCATCAACCTCTTGCTCCGGGGACACCGCAACGACTTCGTTCCGTCCGCGTGGGTCAGCCAGCAGGGCGTGACATCGTGGCGCCCACTCGTCCGCCAGCGGTCTCGCTGGTTCCAGGGCCACCTTCAGTGCCTGCGGATGGTGCTGCCCGTGCTGCGATCCGACCTGCGGCCCATCGCCAAGTTCGACCTCTGCTTCCACCTCCTGAACTCGGTGGCGATGCTGCTGTTCCAGACCGTGTCGCTCTGGTTCCTGGCGATGATCGGCTGGTGGGCCTTGACGTCGCCGACGCAGACGTTCACGACGTTCACGAGTGGCCTGACACCGGCGTTCGTGTACCTGTTCGCGTTCGGGCTCGTGCCACTCGCGACCTTCGCCTATCTCCGCACCGAGCCCGACCTCTCGGTTGCCAAGGCGATGGGCTTCAGCCACCTCTACGTGCTCTACACCTACATGTGGTGGCTCGCCGGTTGGCGGGCGGTGTATCGCCAACTGGTGGGGGCCACGTCCTGGGCCAAGACCGCCCGGACCGTCGGCACAGGCGACGAGGCACCGGTCACCGCGGCCACGCCGCTGTGGCACGACGTCGTGGGTTCAGACGTCGTGGGTTCAGAGGTCGTGCACCCCCAGATCGCGCACGTGGACGTCGTGCACGCCGAGCAGGCTGCATGAGGTCCCGGGCGGTGCGGTGCCCGAGATCGCACACATCGACAACGGCTCAGAGACCGACGACGGAGGGAGCGCCATGCGGCGCACAGGGATCGACACAGAACAGGAGAGGGTGATGAAGAAGCTGCGGACGACAGTGCTCGCGGTGGTCCTGGTAGGGCTGGTGAGCATCGGTCTGGGGACCGCGACCGCGCCGGCGGCATCGGCCGCTCCGGCCCCGAGCGTGACTGCGCTGGTGCTCTACGACACCACGGGACAGTGGGGTTTCATGGGCGAGCAGTACGCCATGCTCACCGCGAACCTGGTGGGGCACTTCGGCAAGGCGACCGCCAAGCCCGTGTCCAAGTACGTGGCGGGTGACATGGCCAAGTACAGCGCCACGATCTACATCGGCTCGACCTACGACGAGCCGCTGCCCGCCTCGTTCTTGGCCGACAGCCTGGCCACGACGAAGCCGGTGGTGTGGATCTACAGCAACATCTGGCAGCTGACGGCCTCGTCGCCGACGTTCCTGGCCGACGAGGGCTGGATGTGGGCGTCGTTCGACACGAGTCCGATCTCGAAGGTCAGCTACAAGGGCACGGATCTTCGACGCTCGCCGCTCAACCTCGGCGGCATCATGTCCTACTTCTCGATCGACCCGGCCAAGGTCACGGTGCTGGCCGATGCCGTGCGCGACGACGGCACCACGCTCCCGTGGGCGATCCGCGCCGGCAACTTCACGTACCTGGGCGAGAACCCGTACTCGTACATGAGCGAGAGCGACCGCTACCTGGCATGGGCCGACATCCTGTTCGACGTGCTCGCTCCGCAGACGGCGGAGCGACACCGGGCGATGATCCGCCTCGAGGACGTGGGGCCGAACTCCGATCCGGCACAGCTGCGGCAGATCGCCGACTACCTGTACAGCAAGCAGGTCCCGTTCTCGGTCGCCACGTACTCCGTCTACGTCGACCCCAACGGCACCTACAACGAGGGCCAGCCGGAGACGATCTCGCTGCGGCAACGCCCGCAGGTGGTCGCGGCCCTCAAGTACATGCAGACCAAGGGCGGCACGATCATCCAGCACGGTCGCACCCACCAGTACGGCAAGCTCAACAACCCGTACAACGGCGTCAGCGGCGACGACTTCGAGTTCTACCGGGCTCACGTGGACGCCAACGACTCGGTGATCTACGACGGTCCGATCTCGGTGAACTCCTACTTGCGTGCGGTGTCGCTCATCACGTTGGGCCGCCTGGACTTCGCTCTGGTCGGCATCTCGGCTCCGAAGATCTGGGAGTTCCCGCACTACGCCGGAGGAGCGCAGGACTACAAGGCGGTCCAGGACCTGTTCGGCAAGGGCTACGACCGTCGCCTGTACTTCCCGGGCTACCTCCAGAAGAAGACGATCGACTACTCCAAGCACATCGGTCAGTTCTTCCCCTACGACGTGGTCGACGTCTACGGCACCAAGGTGATTCCGGAGAACGCCGGCAACTACGAGCCGGAGGCGTTCAACAACCACCCAGCTGTCCTGGTGCCGGACCTGGTCGAGCGGGCCAGGTTGAACCTCACGGTCCGCGACGGCTTCGCAAGCTACTTCTACCACCCGTACTACGGGCTGGAGCCGCTGCAGCAGCTGGTCGAGGGCGTGAACTCCCTCGGTGCCTACACGTGGGTGGCCCCGGGCTCGGTCTGACCGGATCCGGAGCACACGCAGATAGGACGACCCCATGAAGGTCCTGTCGGTCTTCGGCACTCGGCCAGAGGCCATCAAGATGGCGCCGGTGATCCAGGCGCTCGAACGTGCCGATGGCGTCACGTCGAGCGTCTGCGTCACCGGACAGCACCGGGCGATGCTCGACCAGGTGCTGTCGCTGTTCACCATCACCCCCGACGTCGACCTCGACGTCATGTCCGTCGGGCAGTCCCCGACGGAGGTGCTGGGTCGGGTGCTGGACGGACTCCGTCCGGTTCTCGACGACGTCCAGCCTGACGTCGTGCTGGTCCAAGGCGACACCACCACGGCGATGGCCGCCGGTCTGGGTGCGGCCTACGGCGGCTTGACCGTCGGCCACGTGGAGGCCGGACTGCGCACGTGGAACAAGCGTGAACCGTTCCCCGAGGAGCTCAATCGACTGGTGGTGGCGAGTTGTGCGGACCACCACTTCGCTCCCACCGCCGGATCCGCGGCCAACCTGCTGCACGAGGGCCATGCCGGTGACAGCGTCGTCGTCACCGGCAACACGGTCATCGACGCGCTGCTGCACGTCGCAGATCTCCCGGTGGAGCTCGACCCGAACGATCCGATCGCCCATCTCGACGATCGCGACGTCGTGCTCCTGACGGCGCACCGCCGAGAGAACTTCGGTGCACCGATGGACGAGGCGTTCTCGGCTCTGGCCGAGCTCGCATCCACCCATCGGGATCGGATCCAGCTCGTCTACCCGGTGCACCCCAACCCGGCGGTCGCGACAGCGGCGTACGAGAAGTTCGGTCCCATCGACAACGTGACGCTCACGGAACCGCTCGACTACCGCCGCTTGGTGCACGTGATGGAACGCAGTCGACTGGTGATCACCGACTCCGGCGGCATCCAAGAGGAGGCGCCGTCGCTGGGCAAGCCGGTCCTGGTGCTGCGTGACGTGACGGAGCGACCCGAGGCGGTCGAGGCTGGGACGGTCCGCCTGGTCGGGTGCAACCGCGATGCGATCATCGAGCAGGCCACGACGCTGTTGACCGACGACGACGCGCACGCCCAGATGGCCCGGTCGGTGAACCCGTACGGCGACGGCAAGGCCTCGGACCGAATCGTCGCCACGCTGAAGGGCGAGCTGATCGCCGAGTTCCAGGCGGCCTGAGGTCGTGGTGGATGGCCTGCGGACCTGGCGCGGTCGGTCACCCGCGTGGGGGACGGCGGCAACCCTGTGCCTTGCGGTGGTCCTCGCGGTGTCGGGGTGCAGCGGTTCCGAGGACGACAGCGCCACCGCGGCATCGAGCACTGCGTCGTCGACGACCGTGGGGTCAGGTCCCACACCGTCGAGCCCCTCACCCTCGAACCCCACACCGTCGGGATCGGGGACGGCGGGATCGGGGACGGCGGGCCCGCTGCCCGACTGCGCGCCCTTCGGCGACGCCGCCGGCCTGCTGGCCGACCCGGCGACAGCTGTGACGGCCACGTCCAGTGTCACCCAAGGCCTGCTCACCTTCGTGGCGCTCCGCGTGGACGGCGTTGCCGACCCGGTCGTGGTCGTCCGCGTCGCCGACGGCGAGTGGCAGGCGTTGGACGAGGGATCGGCGGCGGCGACCGGCGCCCCTCTGGACGACTCGGCGGATCCCACCGCATCTCGCGCCAGCCTGGGGGCCCAGAAGGCCGTCGACTGCGTCGGCGGGGGCTGAGCCCGTGGTTGGACCGCGCCGCCGGAGGGTCTCCACTCCGGCACGCTTCGCGGCGCTGACCGCGGCGGTTCTGCTGGGTGTGCTCGCCGCCACGACCGTCGCCATCGGCCACGATGGACCCGCACCCTTCCCCGGTGACGTCGCTCGTGCCCCGCTGGTACCGGTCGACGCTTCGTCGAGCGACGAGGGATCCTCCGACGCTGTCCCGGAGTCGACCGAATCGTCGTCGGCGGTCGCGGGTGAGCACGTGGCCGGCCCGGGATCGACCGTGTCCTCGGACCCGTCTTGCGGCCTCGACTGCACGCTGCCGCCCGGCGACGCGACCGTGGTTCCCGTCGACCAGGCCCCGCCGGTGCACCACCCGGTGCCGACGCCGGCACTGCCCGTTCCCGGTGATCGGGCCGGATTCGACGAGCCACCGTTCCGCCAGGCGCCGAAGGGCTGACATCTCGCTCCCATCGATGGAGGCGGACACGTCCTCCAGCCCGAGCAGGCCCGGCACATCGGGGTGAACTGACGGGCCGACCCGGCTCGGATGCCGTCCCGCGGCGGACAGGACTGGGTACCGTCGCGTCCGGGAGCGAGCGATCCGGAGGTGGGATGGAACGGCAGACGGTCAAGGTCCACGGGCACGAGGTGTCGTACCGCACGGGAGGCGACGGTCCCGTCGTGCTGCTCATCCACGGCATGGCGGCCAGCTCATCGTCGTGGGTGCCGGTGCTCGACCTGCTCGCGCCGCACGTGACCTACGTCGCGCCCGACCTGCCCGGCCACGGCCGCTCCGACAAGCCCCGTGGTGACTACTCGCTGGGCGCGTACGCGGCGTTCCTCCGGGACCTGCTGGTCACGCTCGGCCACGACCGGGCGACGGTCGTCGGCACGTCGCTCGGTGGTGGCATCGCCATGCAGTTCGCGTACCAGCACCCCGAGCGCGTCGAGCGGCTGGGCCTGGTCTGCGCCGGTGGATTGGGCCAGGAGGTGATGGCTCTGCTCAAGGTGCTGACGGTGCCCGGCGTCGAGTACGTCCTTCCGGTGGCGTTCCAGCCCTTCGTGCAGACCTCGGTCGAGTTCTTCGCCGGGCTCGCGGGGCGCATCGGGCTGCGCCCCGCGCCGGTGACCCAGGAGATCTGGCGTTCCTACACGTCGCTGATCGACCCGACGACCAGGACCGCGTTCCTGCACACGCTCAAGTCGGTGATCGACCACCAGGGCCAGCGCGTCAGCGCACTCGACCGGACCTACCTGACCGAGAGGGTCCCGACGCTGCTGGTGTGGGGCAGCGACGATCCGATCATCCCGGTCGAGCACGGAGCCGCCGCCAACGAGCTCATGCCGGGCAGTCGCCTCGAGGTGATGTCCGGTTGCGGCCACTACCCCTACTGCGAGGACCCGGCCACCTTCGCCCGTCTGCTGCTGGAGTTCGTCGAGCAGACCGAGCCGGCGTCGATCGGTTCGGACGACCTGGCCGAGATGCTCGCCGGTGTCGACGCCGACTGAGCGGGGCACATCCCGATCGTGGCCGCGACCGCGCCGTGCTCGTCGACGCCGCGCCTACTCCGGGACGTGGCAGACGGCCTCGACGTTGTTGCCGTCGGGATCGCGGACGAACGCCCCGTAGTAGCCGGGGTGGTAGATCGGCCACTCCTTCGGCTCGTGGAGGACCTCGGCGCCGGTCGCCACCGCAGCGTCGAAGAAGGCCCGCACCGCCGCCCGGTCTGCTGCGGTGAAGGCGATGTGGTCCTCGCGCCAGCCCGTGTGGTCGTCCGACAGCGGGCCGAGCCAGAAGTCGGGCTTGGTGACGCCGTAGCCGACGATGCCGGGGACCGGCTCCATCAGCCGCCGGGCTCCGAGTGGCTCCAGGACGGCGTCGTAGAACGCCGCGCTGGCGGTGACGTCGGTGCACTGGATGCCGAGGTGGTCGATCATCCGTGCAGTCTTCCAGAGTGCGACGGGCAGGCGACGGGGAGCGTCGGCGGCGTTCCGTCAGCGGCGTTCAGACAGCGGCGTTCAGACAGCGGCGGACCAGCGGAACCGGACGGCCAACGGGTCGTGGTCGCTCAGCGGCTGACCGTCGGCGCGCACGAAGGTCGCTGTCTCCCACGAGCGGCTGATCGGCTCGAGCTCGATGCCTCCGTCGCTGCGGAACGCGACCTTGTCGATGCGATCGGCGTCGTCGCACTCCAGCGGCTCACAGACGTCGACCAATCCGGTTCGCTCCAGGAACCGCTCCCAGATCGCCAGGTCGCCGGCTCCTTCGGGGTGGTCCGGATCGGTGGTGACGTCGGTGTGGAGGTTGGTGTCCCCAGCGAGCAGCACCGCCCGTCCGGCCGAGTGCTCGTCGATGAACGTGGCGAGCTGGTCGTAGTCGGCGGCCTGCAGCTCCTGGTCGCGGGCCGAAGCACCGGCCTCGCCGTGGAGGTCGTAGACGTCGACCTGCACACCGTCGTCCAACTGCGTGGTGGTCACGCTGAAGCCCTTGGTGGCCAGGCAGTCGCCGGCGCCGCCGTCGGAGGTGTCCATCCCGCCGAAGCACCCCGTCCACGACACGCGAGTGACATCGCCGAACGGGAAGCGGGAGAACAGGTTGAGCCCATCGGAGAGGAGCGCATCTGGCCGGGTCGGGTCCGACCCCAGCGGCAGCGGAGCGGAAGCTGAGCGGTGCGGGAAGTCGACCGTCGCCTCGAGCTCTTCGTGGTAGGCGCGCAGCGGTGCCAACGGGTTGGGATCCGGCGTCTTCCACGTCTCCTGCAGCAGGACCAGGTCGTAGCTGTTGAGCAGCGGACCGATGAGGGGCGTGTTCGTCGAGGGCTCCGAGCTCGACAACGGCTCGGGAAGTCCGGCCACGTTGTAGGTGAGCAGCGTGAACTCACCCGAACGGACCGCCTCGGTCGTCGCTGCGGCGTCCCTTGATCCAGCGGCGCTCGAGCCCGACGAATCGTCGGTGCCACCGCTGCAGGCGCTCAGGCCGAGCGCGATGGCGAGCGCGATGGCGAGCTGAGCGAGCGGCGAACGGAAGGTGAACGATCGGTGACGCACGATCGATGACCCTTGCACACGTCGGGCCGATCCCGCCGCCCAGGTGCACGAACGGCGTCGGGAGATGGCTGGAGCGACGATGCGGCACGTGTTTCAGCCTGCGCGGCGCCGCGCCCACGACGGAACGGACCGCCCCCCAGGTGGGGGAGGTTGTGGCGTCCGGCGCACCGCACGCTGGGTCGATGACCGACGAACTGACACCGACCGATGACACGACACCGACCGACGACACGATACCGACCGACGACACGACACCGACCGACGACACGACACCGACCGACGAGATGCTCGCGATCGCCATCATCGACGCGCTCAACGAGCGCCGACTCGACGACGTGATCGCCCGGCTCGCCCCGTCGTACCGGGCAGAGTGGCCCGAGGGCGAGCTCGACCTGGACCAGGCCGCGCTCCGGGAGATCGAGCTGCTCACCGCGTTCCCCGACACGCACTTCGGCGTGGAGCGGGTGAGCACCCTCTCCGACGGTCGTGTGCTGGTGGAGGCGACGGTGACCGGCACCCACACTGGACTGCTGAGCCTGCCCGGCGGCATCGTCGTGACCGAGACCGGTCTGCCGATCCGCCTTCCGTTCACGTTCCTGATGCGTTTCGAGGACGGCCTGCTGGAGTCGGAGCGGTTGTTCTTCGACCAGCTGACGATGCTCCTCCAGGTCGGGGCGACGCCCGCTGCACGGAGTGTCCGAGCCGGTTCGTAGGGTGTTGGACCTTCCCCTCCGTGGCGGTGATCGTCGCCGTCCCCGTGCGCAACGCAGGTACTGGAGGCCACAATGGCACTGACCACAAGCATCGATCCGCGCGCTACGAGGGCCTGTCGGAGATCGTCGACGAGGAGGCCGTGAACGAGATGGCCAGTTGGGGTTCCGCCTCGCTCTGTGTGTAGGGAGTTGCGTGGAGAGCAACTGGGTGCACACAGAATCGGGCTAGAAGCGCCAGCCGTCCTCTGAGTCAGACACGGCGACGCAGTCGCGGCCCACCCGCCACAGCGCCAGGGGAACCGGTGTGGGGTCGAAGCGGTACCACTCGCCGAACGCCGATCGGATGGCCTCTGTGGCCTCGGCCGCGCGGTAGTGGGGGATGCGATGGTCGATGTGGTGAGCGACGTGGGTGCTGCCGATGCGGTGGTGCAACAGGTCGAACAGGCGGCCGTAAGGACGGTCGACGGTCTGGAAAGCACCGCGGAGCCACGACCACTCCGCGTCTCCGTAGTGCGGGATGTCGGTGTCGGTGTGCTGCAGCCAGGTGTAGGCCACGAGCCATGCGTTGACGACCAGGTACGGCCCCACGTACAGGACCACGACGGGGACCGGACCGACCACCACCGCGACGGCGATGAGCAGCGCGAGCATCGCGACCACACCGGCGGCCGATGCCCACACGCGGGCATGCCAGCGGGGTGGGAACAGCTCGGTCTCGAACGGGCGCACCGGCCAGAAGTGGTTGGATCGACCGCGCCGCTCGCTGCTCGTCACTCCGGTGAAGAGGTACGCCGGCCAGCCCAGAGCGAGCGTGCGGGTGATCGTCGCAGCGGCATACGCGTTCGCTCCGATCCTGTCGCGGAGCCGCAGGTCGCTCGCTGACCGGGGGTCCTCGACTCGGCGGGGGACGTGGGTCTCGCCCTCGTCGAGGTGGTTGGTGCGTGCGTGGTGCACCGAATGGCTGCGCTGCCAGGAGAAGTAGGGCACCAGCAGGGAGGAGTGCAGCACGAATCCGATCGTGTCCTGCAGCGCGCGGTTCGGTGAGAACGCACCGTGGCCGCACTCATGAGCGATGACCCAGAGGCCGACCGCGGCGGTACCGGTCACGACGGCGTAGAGGGCCCAGACCGGTGCCCACATCCACGTGATCGGGATGGCAGTGCCGATCAGGACAGCGGTGGCCACCGCGGCGAGGGACCCGGCAAGGTAGACGAGCGCTCGACCGGTGCTACGTTCGAAGCACCGGTCGGGGATGGCGGCCCGGACCTCGGCGCGGGTCGGCAGGCTCGGCGGCGCCGCGGTGGTCTCGGTGAGCATGGCCCGACAGCTTGGCCGCTGGAGCTGACCCGGCGACAATCCGCGGAGGAGCAAGAGGAGGTCGGCGCGTCGCTGAGCCCTGCCGTCGTAGCGTGCAGTCTCGTGAGCCGACCGAAGCAACGCAACGGTGGCCGTGTCACGCCCCGGAAGACCACTCAGCGACGCGGTCCTGGCAGGGGCGGTGAACCCTTGTCATCGGGCCTCGTGGGCGCCTCGCCGAACGAACCCGCCGTCGGTCCGCTCTCCGGGTCGTGGGCCGAGGAGAGCGACGACCTGTCCGGTGGCGATCCGGAGGTCCTCGTCCTGTCCGGCGATGCAATCGTGAGCGGGCACCCGGCGGAGCTGCTCGCTCTGGCATCGACGCTCGTCGAGGACTTGGACGAGGAGCTCCGCGAGGCCGGACGGACCGAGTCGGACGGAGGCGCCGAGCTCACCTGGCCCGACGTCGTCGGGGAGCTCCTCGACGAGGTCCGTCCGGAGACGACGGCCCTTCTGCACGCGCTGAGGGTCTTCGCGCCGGAAGGGTGGGCTGGCAAGATCGCCGAGGGGCTTGCCCGTCGGCCGACGCCCTCGCTGCCGGCGTGGATCTCCTCGATCGGCGAAGCCGATGTGACCGGTGTGTGGTCCCGCAGCGTTGAGCCCGTCACCCACGCCGACTCGGAGGGCGACTCGGGCGCCGAGGACCACAGCGACACCGAGGACGTCTTCGTCGGTGTCCGCTGGCCGACCGGCCAGGAGCTCACGCTCATCGTGCACGTCGACCGGCATCCGGTGGCAGTGGTCCACGACGTCCTGCTCGCACGAGCCGGTGTCGAGGCCGTGAAAGAGGTGGTCGTGGCCGAGGACGGGCGGACGACGTTCGTCCGGGTCGACCCGATCGAGGCTCGCGGCCGGCTCATTCCTGCGGTGCAGCGCTGGGAGACGACCGAGCCGGTCACGCTGAGCGACGACTGGCCGTCCAAGCGTCCACTGCTGCTGTGGCTGCTGTCGACGTTGCCGGACGACGGGTCCGAGTCCGAGCGGGCGCAGTCCATCGCCGGTCAGACCGAGTTGCATCCTGCGGTGGCGGCCCTCGCCGACCGCCTGCCGATCGGCGACGAGCCGATCGAGGTGAGCGTCCGTTGGGCGAGCATCGACGCCGAGCTGCGCGGGGTGGGACTGGGCGATGCGCTCGTCGATCGCATCACCGCTCACGCGGAGCTGGTCGCGCACCTGGACGCGTGGAATGCGACGATCACCGAGATCGACGACGGCGCCGGCTTCCGCGACGCGGTCGCAGTGGCGGCCGACGCCGACACCACGTTCGCGCTCCTCACCGCGTGCAACCCGATGACGGTCGAGTTGTCCGACGACGAGAACGACCGGCGCAACCGGCTGCTGCTGGCGGAGATCGACCCCGCGCTGCCGTCGGTCGGCCGCTCGATCGATGGGAGCTGGTCAGAGCTCGGCTTCGCCATGCCGATGGGGCCAGCGGCAGTGGAGTCCGCGCAGCGCTTCGGCCAGGCCGCGATCTTCGTGGTGTCGCCGGGCGGGAGAGAGGTGCTCGTGCTCGTCGGAGCGGCGCCGAGCGCGCTCGTCGAGGCTGCGGGATGATCCGAATCGGGAGCACGCTGCGATGAACTTCCGGAAGGTCGCGGTGACGTTGGGTGCGGCAGCGGCCGGAGTTGCCGGGTGGGACCTGCTGCAGCGCCAGCACTCGATCCTGCGGAACTACCCGCTCGTCGGCCACCTGCGGTTCGTGTTGGAGAGCATCGGGCCGGAGCTCCGCCAGTACATCGTCACCGACAACGACCAGGAGAAGCCGTTCAGCCGCGACCAGCGCCGCTGGGTCTACACGTCGTCGAAGTCGATCAACCGCTACTTCGGCTTCGGGACCGACAACGACCTCGAGCGCATGCACAACTACGTGATCGTGAAGCAGTCGGCGTTCCCGGAGCCCACACCTCCGGATGGCCAGGACCACCCGGACCCGACCGTCGCGCTGCCTGCGGCCAAGGTGCTCGGAGCTGCGCACGATCGCGCACGTGCCTTCCGCCCGTCGTCGGTGGTCAACGTCTCGGCGATGAGCTTCGGTTCGCTGAGCGCCGCGGCGGTGCAGGCGCTCAACCAGGGTGCGGCGCTGGCCGGGGCCCTGCAGACCACAGGAGAGGGCGGTGTGTCACCTCACCACCTGCACGGCGGCGACCTCGTCTGGCAGATCGGTACGGGATACTTCGGCTGCCGCGACGAGGACGGCCGATTCAGCTTGTCGCGGCTCGTCGACCAGGCGGCCGCAGCGCCATCGATCCGTGCCATCGAGATCAAGCTCAGCCAGGGCGCCAAGCCGGGCATGGGCGGGATGCTCCCAGGCGCCAAGGTGACGCCGGAGATCTCGGCGATCCGCGGCATCCCGGTCGGCGTCGACTGCCGGAGCCCAGCGCGACACACCGCCTTCGACGACGTCGATGGACTGCTCGACCTGGTCGAGTCGATCGCCGAGTCGACGGGGCTGCCGGTCGGGATCAAGTCCGCCGTGGGGGACACGGGGTTCTGGGTCGACGTCGCGACCCGCATGGCCGCCACCGGGCGTGGCGTCGACTTCGTCACGATCGACGGCGGCGAAGGAGGGACCGGTGCCGCTCCGCTCGTGTTCAGCGATCACGTGTCGCTGCCGTTCAAGTGGGCGTTCCCGCGCGTGTACCGGGCCTTCGCCGACCAGGATCTGCATCAGGACGTCGTGTTCATCGGCTCGGGCAAGCTGGGTCTACCGGAGAACGCGCTGCTGGCCATGGCGATGGGCTGCGACATGGTGAACGTCGGGCGGACCGCCATGTTCTCGATCGGTTGCATCCAGTCCCAGCGCTGTCACACCGGTCGCTGCCCCACGGGCGTGGCCACGCAGTCGCAGTGGTTGCAGCACGGGCTCGACCCCACGCTCAAGTCGGTGCGTTGCGCCAACTACCTGGCCACGGTGCGCTTCGAGCTGCTGGCACTCGCCCGTGCGTGCGGACGGGTGCACCCGGCGCTGGTGCCCTTGGATGCGCTCGAGCTGCTCGACGTCGACCTGCGTTCGGTTCGGGTGGATGAGTTGTTCGGCTACGAACCGGGTTGGGGGCTCCCGAGCGACGCTGATGTCGCGAACATCACCGATCTGATGACCAGAGCGGAGCGGGGCGCGTCGACGTAGCGTCGTTCGCATGGCGGACCCGCCACCGTCCGATCGCCCCCCACGCCGTCGCCGGGACCGACGCGCGTCCGACGCCACGTCGCGACGACGTCGGATGGTCGACAGGGACATCGCCGCGCGCGACGTGCGGGACGCCGCGGTGCTGGCGGCCATGGGCGCTGTGCCTCGCGAGCGGTTCGTGTCCGTCGACCTCGCGGATGTCGCCTACGAGGACCGGCCCCTGCCGATCGCCGACGGTCAGACGATCTCCCAGCCGTTCATCGTCGCTCTCATGACCGAGGCGGTCGAGATCGGTCTCGGCGGCCGGGTGCTGGAGGTGGGCGCGGGCTCGGGGTACGGGGCCGCCGTGGCGAGCCGTGTGGCGGACGAGGTGTGGACGATCGAGCGCCATGAGGTCTTGGCGCTCGGCGCGGCGGATGTGCTGCGATCCCTCGGCTACGACAACGTCCACGTGGTCCACGGTGACGGCACGCTCGGGATCCCCGAGGCGGCGCCGTTCGACGCGATCATCGTCACCGCGGGCGGACCCGCCGTGCCCGAGGCGCTGCTGGCGCAGCTCGCCGACGGTGGACGGCTGGTGATGCCGGTCGGATCCGATGGCACGAGCCAGGAGCTGGTCCGGGTGCGTCGGACGGGGAATCGCTTCCCCGAGGAGGACCTGGGCCCGGTCCGGTTCGTTCCGCTGATCGGTGAGCAGGGCTACGCACCTGGCGACGAGTAGCGGTCCGGCCGCGATCAGCGCTTCGGCCGACAGGGCGTTGTGGACCGCTCCGCAGGCGCTGTCGCGTGATCGGTGTCACGACCGCTCACGTCCCCGATGCTCTGGCCGACGTGGGTCACCATGCGCACCATTGAGACGTTTCGGCGATTCCGATCCTCGCTGCGTCGCCCGCTCGGCGCGACGACAGCGATGCTGATCGTGTCGTCGGTGCTCGTCCTCACCGGCGCGTCGCCGGCCGCCGCAGCGGTGCCGGCCCCCACGGTCGCCCTCTCGGTGCCCGAGTCACCTCTCATCGGTGAGCAGGTGGAGATGTCGGTGACGTTCTCGAACCCGTCGCCCGCGGACGTGGGCTTCGGGCCCTTCGCCGACCTGTTCCTGCCGGTCACCGGAGCGGACGGCACCTCCGGCGGAGGCCCCGACGATGGCCTGTCCTTCGTTTCGGCGACCTACCTGGGAGCGCCGGTCGCGAACCAGACGATGACGCTCGCATGCGACGGCTCCGACATCCATCCGCTGACCGGACTGCCCGTGGCGTGCCCCGCCGGATTCCGCGCCGGGGACGCGATGACGACGATGTCGTTGCCGTTCGGCTCGTTCACCTCGACCCAGCCGGCGGCGACGGTGTCGGTCGTCGCGCAGCTGTCGAGCTTCGCGGACCTGGGCCACACGTTGCCGGTCGCCGCAGTCGCCGGCTTCCGCTTCGGTGCGGACCCGCTTGCCAACCCGCTGGTCGACCCGCCGATCGTGAGCTCGCCGCCGGTGACCGCGTCGGTCACCCCCTCGCTGATCACGATCGAGAAGCGCTCCAACGCACCCGAAGCAGAGACGGCCACCGGAGCGAACTTCGCACGGTCCTGGACCGTGGCCGTCGAGCTCGCCCCCGGTCAGACCGTCACCGACCTTCGGGTCACCGACGCGCTCCCCGATTCGATCTCCTACCAGGGGACGACGAACATCAACCCGGTCGGGTCGGTGACCGACGAGCCTGCCCCGGGTGTCCACGCCGGCGAGGACGTCACCGTCACCTACCCGTCGGTGAGCAACGGAGCGAGCTTCGACGTCGACTTCTACGTCCCCGACCTCGATGCTGGCGGTGACCCGATCCTCGGGCCGTTGAACGGCTCCTCGGCGCTGGTTCCAAACGACGCGTCAGCGGTCGGCGACTGGACCCCGCTGGACCCCCGTGACCCGCCCGGCACCGACAACGCCGTGGCCGATCCGCCAGGACCGCTCGACACGATCACCGCTCGCTCCATCGCCGCCCAGAAGTCGGTGACGGTGGCCACCGACACCGGCGCCACCGGCCCGACGCCCGGCGACACGCTCACGTGGACCATCGCGGTGCAGGTGTCGGACTACTTCTCCTTCGACGACCTCGAGCTCACCGATGTCGCCGGCGACGGCCAGCACCTCGACACGGGCTTCTCGCCCACGATCTCCTACAACACCCCGGACGGTTCCGGTTCGGCGCCGCTGGGCGCGTTCTTCAGCCACGACACGAACGGTCCCGGTTCACCGGGCGGATGCGCGTCCACCGACCCAGGTGCCATCTCGATCGGCATCGACATGTCCGGCGTCCTCGCGGCGGAGCGACCGTCATCGGGCGGAACCTGGGTCGGGAACGCCCCGGGCGGCACCACCGCAACGGTCACCTACCGGACCGTCATCGACTCCGACTACCGCTGCCGGTTCGGCGGCTCAGCGGTCAACACCCGCGACGACATCTCCAACCGCGTCGAGGCGTCGGGCACCGTGGCGCGCCCCGGTGGCGGCACCGCGTCGGACACGTCGTCAGCCGACGTGACGATCGTCGCTCCGACTGCTGCGAAGACGATCTACGCCCTCAACGGCAGCACTTCCGACACCGGTCCGGCGATCACCGCCGGGGATCTCGTCACCTACCGGATCCGGGCGACGGTTCCGCTGACGAACGTGCTCGGCTACGACATCACCGACTACCTCCCGCTACCGACCTTCGACATCCCGTCGGGTCCGACTCCGTTCACCAACCTGATGAGCTCAGGCCCGCAGTCTCCCGGTCCGTTCACCCCGACGGCGTGGTCGGTGGCGTTGGGTCCGGACGACACGTTCAGCTCGACGACCGGTGACGTGGCTGCGCTGTCGACCGACGACGCCGGCAACTCGGTGACGATCGACTACCCCGACTACCAGGCTGCGCCAGGTACGACGGGCACGATCCAGGACGTCCTCATCACCGTCGTCGCCAACGACCAGCCGTTCGCCGACGGCCTGCTCCTGACCAACCAGGCCAGGCTCACCTCCGAGAACTCGCCGTCGGTGACGGTGTCCACCGACGCGATCGTGCAGGTGACCCTGACCCAGCCGGAGCTCACCATCACCAAGGGCGTCGTCGCGACCAACCGTCCGTCGGCGACGTTCAGCCCGACGCAGGTCGGACCCGCCGGAGTCGCGTGGTCTGCCCCGGGGTCCGCCGGGGCCCGCTTCTCCGGCGGGCCGCTGAACTCGACGACCCTCGCCTCCCACGCCGTGGACTCGAACGTCGTCGGTCTCGACGGCGGTGACACGGTGACCTTCGCGATCGTCGTGGAGAACGTCGGATCCGGCATCCGAGGTGCGTTCGACGTCACCGTTGCCGACACGATCCCGACCGGACTGTCCGAGCCCGCAGGTGGCTGGAACCTCTCGGTCACGAACGGCATCGGTACGGCGTTGTCGTTCACCGGCACCACGCCGGCGAGCGTGGAGCTCGTCGATCCGTCGCCGACCGTCGGATCGCTGACGCCGGCGAACCCCACCTCGGGCACCAACGTCGCGGTCATCACCTTCGATGCGACGCTCGACGGCTCCGTCGACATGGCCGAGCTGCTGTCGAATCTGGCCGCCGTGTCGAACTACTCCGGCTCGCAGTCCGGACCGAACTTCGTGCAGGCTCCCATCGACGACACGGCGACGGTGCGGGTGGCGTCGCCCGGGATGGCCAAGAACGTCGTCGCCACCGCCATCGGAGGCCTGGCGACGACGCCGACGAGCCTCGAGCTGCCGATCGGTTCGACAGCGACGTACCGGGCGACGATCACCGTCCCCGAGTCGACGACGAGCGGGTTCAGCGTCCGCGACACCCTGGACTCCGGGCTGGCGTTCGTGAGCTTCAACTCGATCACGGCGTCGCCGGCGCTGAGCACGTCGGTGCCCGGCGGGTTCCCCGCCGTGCTGTCGGCCCCAGCGGTGACGTCGTCGGGAGCCGGTGTCACCGCGCCGGGACGCGTCGCCACGTTCGACTTCGGGACGCTCACCAACGCCAACAGCGACAACGCAACGGCGGAGACCATCGAGATCACCTACACGGTGGTGCTGTTGAACGCCCCGACCAACACGACTGGAGCGGCGCGCAACAACTCGATCCAGGCGCGCGTCGCGGGTGCGAACGTCGGTTCGGCGGCTTCGGCGAGCGATGTCCGGGTGAACGAACCGGCGCTGTCGGTGGCGAAGTCGGTGACGCCGAGCGTGGCCGACGCCGGTGACACCGTCACCTTCACCATCGTGGTGAGCGCGTCGTCCGCGACGCGCACGATCACCGCCCACGACGTCGCGCTCGCCGACACGCTCCCTTCCGGTCTGAACTACGTCCCGGCCAGCTTCACCCACGTCTCGGGGGTGGTCCCGGCGGCGATGTCCGATGCCGGCGGTGCACTGACATCGTCGTGGGTGACGTTGGCTCCGGGCGCCACCTCGACGTTCAGCGTCCAGGCGGTCGTCGGTGACGACGCCGCATCCGGCGGGGCGTCGGTGACGAACTCCGCTGCGGTCACCTGGAGCAGCATCGCGGGACCGCAGGGCAGCTCGCTCAGCCCGTACAACACCTTGGGCGTTCAGCGCACGGGGTCGAGCACCGACGTCGGCGGGGCTGCGAACACCTACAGCAGGACCGGCACCGCGTCGGTCACGGTGAACCAGTCGCAGATCGCCAAGTCGCTCACGTCGAGCTCGTCCACGGCGACGAACGGTGCGAACGTGACGATCGGTGAGACGGCCACGTTCTCGCTGGCCGTGACCGTCCCCGACGGGAACCTCGGCGACGTCACCGTCACCGACCTGCTGCCGGCTGGGCTCACCTACGTGCCGGGCTCGGCGACGCTGGACCGCGGGTCGTTCGCCGGCACGTGGACCGGGTCGCCGACGCTTCCGGCAGCGCAGACATCCGGCAACAACATCAGCTTCGTGTTCGAGGACATGGCGGTGGCATCCGGTCCCGGTGCGGCGGACAACTCCTTCACGATCGAACTGACCGCGCGGGTCACCGACGTCGGGTCGAACACCGCGGGCGCGACACTGGCCAACACTGCTCGGGTGACGGTCGCGGGCACCCAGTTCAACTCGTCGCCGGTGACGCTCACCGTGGTCGTCCCGCACCTGACGCTGACCAAGACGTTCGCTCCCGACGAAGCGGCCGCGAACGACAGCGTCACCGTCACGCTGGGTCTGACCAACGACGGCACGTCACCGGCGTTCGACGCGACGGTCTCGGACCTCGTCGACGGCGACGTGTTCACGAACGTGAGCCCGACGGCACCGGTGGGCTGGACCGTGACCGCGGTGCCCTCCGGCGGCGACACGCTCGTCACTTGGACCGCGGACTCCGCAACGGTGCTCGCTTCGTCTGGTTCGCAGTCGTTCTCCTTCACGGCGACCCTCGTCGGTGATGTGGCCGCCCCGTCGACGCAGACGAACACCGCGAACGCGTCGGCCACGACCCTCGCCGGTCCGAGCGTGCACGAGCGGACCGTGACGGCGACCGGTTCCGACTCCCTCGACGTCACCGGAGTCGACATCGAAGTGGTCAAGACCGCCGACGTGGTCACCGCCGATGCCGGCGACCGGATCACCTACACGCTCACCGTTCGGAACCTCGGTGGTCGCGACGCGGATGATGTCGTCCTCACCGACACGCTCGGGGACGACGTCGCGTTCGTCTCAGCGACCGGCTCCTACGGCACCACCGGATCGGTGATCACTTGGGACCCGTTCGATCTCGGAGCGGGCGCGTCGACGACGCGCACAGTGGTCGTCGACGTCGACAACCCGTTGCCGAACGGCGCGTCGACGACGGTGAACGCGGCGGAGGCACATGACGACGGCTCCCATGGAGCGGACCTGGACCCGACGAACAACGAGGACCAGGCGACGGTGCTGCTCGGTTCCGTGGTCGACCTGGCCATCGACAAGTCCGGGCCCGCCACCGCCGATGCAGGCGACACGGTCAGCTACGACGTCGTCGTGGCCAGCGTGGGTGACCGGAACGCGGACGACGCAACGGTCACCGACACGCTCGGCGCCGACCTCACCTTCGTCTCCGCCACCGGCGGTGGCACCTACGACCCGATGACCCGCACCGTCACCTGGACCGGTGTCGACCTGTCGGGCGCCTCCGGGTCGACGCCGTCGGTGCGCTTCGTCGTCGTCGCCACCATCGCGGATCCGCTGGCGGCCGGCCGCCTCCGCGTCGTCAACGACGCGGCGGTGAGCCACTCCGACGACGTGAACCCGCTGAACGACAGCGACTCGGTCACGACCCAGGTCGACGCTGTCGTCGACCTGGTCGTCACAAAGGACGACGGCGAGCGCCGCGTCGTTCCCGGCCAGGCGCTGACCTTCGACATCTCGGTGACCAACGACGGCACCCGGGGTGCCTCGGGCGTCAGGGTGAGCGACGCGCTGGACCCGAACCACGTGTTCGTGTCCGCGACTCGTGGGGGCACCTACGACGCGAGGACCCACACGGTCTCGTGGTCGCTCGGCACCGTCGAGGTCGGCGACGTCGTGGACCTCGAGGTGGCAGTGACCGTCGCGGACCCGCTGTCGCCGCGGACCACGACGTCGATCGCGAACACGGCGACCGTCACCGATGACGGCGCGAACGGGCCGGAGAGGGACCCGTCGAACAACACCGCGACCGACACCGACGTCACGGGTGCCGACCTCGTCGTCGCCAAGGAGCTCTCTGGCGACGGGCTCGTCCCCGGAGCGTCGGGCACCTACACGATCACGGTGCGCAACGACGGTCCCATGACCGTGGCGGACCTGTCGATCAACGACACGATGCCGACGTCCTTCGCCCTCGCTGATGCCACCGTCGACCGCGGCACGATCGACACCGACACGTGGTTGTGGTCAGGAGCGAACCTCGCTCCGGGTCAGACCGCCACGCTGACCGTGGTCGTCGACGTGAACCTCGACGCGTCCGGATCGCTGACGAACTCGGTGACCGTCACCGGCGTGGACGTCGGTGATCCGACTCCTTCGAACAACACCTCGACGGTCACCGACCCGGTCACCCCTGAGGTGAACCTCGCACTGTCCAAGACCCTGAAGGGACGTCTGGAGCGCTCGGCGACCGCGACCTGGGTCCTCGTCGTGACCAACAACGGCCCGTCGCGAGCGACGGGGGTCGTCGTCGTCGACACGCTGCCGACCGGGCTGACATTCGCCGGAGCGACCGGCGTCGACGGTGCGAGTTGGACCTGCACGAACCCCGCCTCGCAGACGGTGTCGTGCGCGCTCGGTGCCACGATGGAGCCGTCCGGCACGGCGACGCTGCTCATCACGACGACGGTCGCCGCTGACGCTCCCGCGGGTCCGGTCGTGAACCGGGCGCAGGTGTCCGCCGCCGAGTCCGAGACGACGGCGGCGGACAACGGAGCGGTCGCCGCGGGGGCACTCGAGGCCATCCCGGAGCCGGGTTCCATCACCTCCAAGCCGTCGGAGGCGACGGAGTCCACCAACCCGACCGGCACGCTGGCTCGTACCGGGGCAACGCCACAACCGCTCCTGGCGCTCGGAGCGCTGCTGGTGGTCGTGGGCGCCGTGATGCTCTGCCTGCGGCGCCGCGTCACGCACTGACCGGGCCCCGGCGGGGATCGGAGGAGGTCCGAACGGCGTGGAACGGAGGCTTTGAGTCGAGCCGGCGACGATGCCTACGCTGGTGACGCTCGACACGTCGACGTGAGGACCCGAGGTGCCCCGTGAAGAAACGTCTCCTCTCCGCGACGCTGGTGACCGCTGTCGTCGCACTCCTGCTGTCAGCCTGCACCGCAGCGCCGGGGTCCGAGACCTTCTACTCCTATGACGGGGCCACGCCTCTGGCGTCCTACCGGCCCGGCGAGATCCTGAAGTCGAGGACGCTGAGCTACCACGTCCTCGGCCTCCCGACGCCAGTGACAGCGGTCCAGTTGCTGTATCGGAGCACCGACGTGCAGGGGAACCCGTCCGCGAACGTCACCTCCATCCTGAAGCCGGAGACGCCGGACCCGTCGAAGGCCGTGTCGTACCAGTCGTTCTACGACTCGCTGGACCCGGCTGACAGCCCGTCGCGCTCCGTGGCCGGTGGCATCACGCTCGGAGGCTTGATCAACAACGTCGAGGCGTTCCTCATCGGGCCGCTCCTCGACAAGGGATACACCGTGGTGATCCCCGACACGCAAGGTCAGGACGCCAACTTCGCGGCGGGACCCGAGTACGGCTACAACACGATCGACTCGATCCGCGCTGCGACTCGCTCGGCCGACACCGGACTCGACCGCAGGACCCGGTTCGGTCTGGTCGGCTACTCCGGCGGAGCGATCGCGACCAACTGGGCTGCCGCGCTCGCTCCGACGTACGCGCCCGACGTCAACCGCCAACTCGTCGGCTTCGCCGAGGGCGGGCTCCTCGTCTCGCCGGCCAACAACTTGAACTACGTGTCGGGCAGCGTCGTCTGGGCCGGCATCGCCGCGATGGCCACCGTCGGCATCGGACGATCGTTCGACATCGACCTCGACCCGTACGTCAACGACTACGGACGTGAGATCTTGGGGAGGTTCGAGAAGGCGTCGATCATCAACGTCCTGCTCCAGTACCCCGGCATGACCTGGGAGCAGTTGGTCAAACCCGAGTACGCAGACCCGAACACCATCCCTGCCTACGTCGACGCGGTCAACAGGGTGAACCTCGGTTCCGCTCCGACCCCTTCGATCCCTGGCCTCATCGAGCAGGGGGCCAACGGCGTCCTCGAAGGAACCCCGGGCGACAGGCCGGGGATCGGCCCAGGTGATGGCGTCATGATCGCCGGCGACGTCCGCACGCTGGTCCGCCAGTACTGCACGACCGGCAACACGTCGATCAAGTACACCGAGTACCCCCACCTGAGCCACATCCTGACGATGCTGGCGTGGGCGCCGAACGCCTTGGAGTGGATCGAGGCTCGCTTCGCGAAGGAGCCGGCCCCGTCGTCATGCGGTCGAGTGGCCCTCGGCAACTCCCTCGCCCCCGAGGCGATCAGGCCTGCGAGCCCTCCGAGCTGACCCGACGCTCCACCAGGCGTTTCTGGTCCTGGGATCGTGGGGCGTTCCTGCGGACCATCGGGACACGAGCTGCGCGTCGGCGCCGGTGACGTGTTCAACGCAGTGGAATCGACGACGTCGGAGTCGCAGAGGTGGTCGAGGATGAACGCGAGTGCCCTCATGAACCGTGTCTCAGGTCCTCCGTCCCACCGCCCTGTTCCGGGCAGTTGCACCGGTTTCGTGAGACAAATCGTGAGACGCGGTCTACTCGCTCAACTGCTCGAGGAGGAGTCGACCGACCGTCGAAACGGCGTTGCTGTCGAGCTGACCGTGGGAGACGGCAGCGGCGGTCGCCAGACGTGCGGTGCGCAGCGCGTCATCCATGAACCAGCGCTCGACCTGTGCCACGAGCGTGGCGAGGTCGAACGGTGCTGACCGGAGTGCTTGAACGGATTCGTCGGAGCGAACCAGGTCGCCGGAGAGACGGACCAGGTCGAGCGCGTCGCTCTCACGCTTGGACAGCGACGGTCCCTTCCGGTCGGCGATCGCATGCAGCTTGCAGGCGACCAGAGCAGGCACGGTCGCAACGATCAGGGTGCCCGATTCGACGACGCTGCCGGCGGGCGACACCGCGTCGATCGCCACCGGAGTTGCGCCGTCCAACGCCCATCGGTGGCCGACGACGAACAACCGGTCGAGATCGTCGTCGGGGAGATCGCCGCTGTTGTCTGGCAGCGGTCAGGTCTCCATGACATCGACCTTCACGCCGTCGATTTCGATGCGGTTCTCCTCGGCCCGCATCTCGGTCTCCCAGGTACTGCAGCACGAGGTCTCGAGGCCCCGCACCTTCGGAGACGGTGTCGACGTCGTTCGTCGCACGGTGCACGGTGGCCAGCCGGATGGTGACGGCGAGTCCGCCGACCAGCGCTGCCGGTTGGAAGCGGGGCGTGTCGAACAGCGTCGTGGCGGTTCGGACCAGTCGGCTGACCGCACCGTCGTCGGCGTCGATCAGTGCAACGTCACCAGACGCGAACGAATCCTTCCGGCGGTTCCCATTGGTCGAGCGCTTCGCGGCCCCGGGAGGTGGCGGCGAGGTCGAGTGCGCAGGCAACTGGATGCGCGAGCGGCGCTCCAGCCTTCGTCGCGGGAAAGCGGTCGTGGGTCAAGAGTCCGACCGGATCGACCGCGAGCTCGATCCATGGCTGGCCCGTGTTGGACGTCGCGTCGGTGCCACCGATGAGCCTGGCGCGGCGGACCGACTCGTCGTCGGGGACATACAGCCGCGTCGGGTAGTCGCCGGTGAGCACGAGCGGCGCACCCCAGGCCACAGCGCCACGTTCGCCCGTCATCGCCCAGCCAGGGTCGTCCAGGTCGTCGATGTTCGCTCCCAGACGCGGATCGTTCAGGTCTGCGGCTGGCAACCGGATGGATGTGCGAGCCCGGGGCCAGACATCGGCGAGTGCCCAGAACAGCTCCGGTGTCAGCGGTCGGTACCTGCCGCGGCCGACGCGTTCAGCGAGCTGTGCGTCACCCAGAGCAGACATCGCCCGGCTCACCGAACTGACGTCGAGCCCGGCTCGACGGGCGATCGCCGTGATGGTCATCGGATCGTCGGGCTGCATGAGGAGCCCGATGGCTGCGCAGAGGCCTGATCGCCCGGAGATCGCTGGAGCGTTCGATCGGTCAGGGTCGAATCGACTGGCAGGGGCGATGTCGGTGTCGATGAAAAGGCTGTCGGTGACGAGTCGAAGGTGGCCTCGGCGGTCGAGCCAACCGATGCCGGCGTCGTTGAGGATCGGTCGCAGCGCTGCCGGGACCTGGTCCGCGACGACCACGTGGAACGTGCCTGGGTTGCGGTGACCGACCTTGAACTTGGGAACACCCGACAACACGGATACAGCGGTGACCTCGACCGCGGCTCGCGAGCCGGTGGGCAGTTCGACGGTCACGACGTCGGGGCGATCATCGCGACGAACCTCGAGCCCGAGAGCGGCAGCAGCGTCCATGAACGTCTGCACGGCATCACATTGGAGTTCAGCTTGCGAGGTGCGAGCCCTCATGTGTCTTGCATTATAACGCAAGACACAAGAGGGAGCGGCACTGCCCGCGCGCTGCCGTGTGCCGATCTCAGCCCAGCTCAATCACCGACGCTCCCATGTAGGTGTCGCCGGTCAGGTCGAGCAGTAGGTCGAGGTACTCGGTATCCACCTCGTCGATCGCCGCTTCGACCCGAGGGTCGTCGTCACCCTCACCACGTCGAAGAGGACGCCGCCGTCGGCGGAGAGCACGCGGCGAACGCGCAGAGTCCGGAGCCAGTCCTCGTGGAACTCGCCGTACAAGGCGCGCCTGCATGCCCTCGCCGACGCCGTCCCAGACCAGCGGGCGCTCCACGCGGCGGAGGCACCGGACCGGATCGCCTGGCATCTGAGCCGCCAGATCGAGCGGGCCCTCAGCGATGTCGGCGAATCGGATCGAGCACGTGTCGGTGTCGAGGTGGCTCGGGCCCTGCTCAACCGGCTCGGTCAGATGGTCGAGGTCGACCCCTCCGATGCTCCGAGCGATCCGGCGACCGTGCTGCACGCCATCCTCGGCCGCCGGCCCGACGGCAGCACCGAGTCGATCGCCCAGCCGCTGATCCCGCTGCTCGACACGACGCTGCTGACCAACGCCCCGGGCGAGCCGAACCTGCGGTTCCAGCTGCGCTCCGAGATCGAGTCCGCCGACCGCGTGACGAAGCGATCGACCTGTTCCGCAACACCGTCCGACGGAGCAGCGCGCAGGAGATGGCTGTCGACGTCCAAGAGCACGAACCCGACGACGGCGCCGACATCGACATCGGGATGTGAGGTGGGTCCCGCCGGAACGTCGGACCCTGCTCGTACGGTTGCCGCCATGGGAACCGAGGATTTCGATCCGGACCTGCTGGCGAAGATCCAGGCGGTGATCGCGCCGGGCGAGACTGTCCACACGCTGGGACAGCATCGTCCGAACCTGATCGGCCGCATCGACCATCACGGGATCGAGGTCACCACCCAGCACTCGACTGACGCCGTCGGCGGCTCCCGGCTCGTGCCGGCATGGATGTTCAACGAGGTGTGGCGCCGGCTGCAGACCCAGCCGGAGGTCGAACGAGACCACGTCGACCGACTGGCCGTTGGTCGCAAGGTGAAGCGGTCCTCGATCGTCTTCGCGGTGCTCGCCCGGCTCGACGAGGTCACGGTCGTTCGCGATCGTCCGCTTGCCCTGGCGCTGTAGAGCCGACTCGCTTCGGTTCGCCTAGAGCTCCTGGACGTCGACGAACGGATCCTCGTCCGACCGCTTCGGCCGGTTCGCCCGAATCCGCGCCCACAGCATTCGGAGGTCCTTGCTGGGTGTGTAGGTCCGGCCGCGTCGCTCGCCCAGGGCGGCCAGCAGATCGGCGTCGACGAGCCGTTTGAGGTCACGGGTCGCGGTGAGCTCGGCGATGTCCTCCCCCTCGCTCTGTGCGACCAGTCGTCGATAGGTCGCGTTGCCGAGCCGGAGCCCGCGAGCGGCGTCCGCGAGCGGCCCGATCGACCGGCTCGGCACCCCGCGCTCCCGAACCAGATCCTCGAGGGCGGCCCAGAGCTGCTCGGTCTCCTCGACGCGGCGGAGGAGCGTCTGGGCCTGGCGGTGGTGTGCGGTCAGGCAGAACCTGACCCACGGCAGCGCGTCGTTGCCGGGGCTCCATGCCCCTTGGCCGACCGTGGCGAGCACGTCGTAGTACGCGGTGGTGTTGCGGCCGAGGTACTCCTCGATGCTGGAGAACTCGGGGGCGACGATCCGCTCGCGGGCGAGGACCAGCGTCTGGAGGCATCGGGCCATGCGGCCGTTGCCGTCGCTGTAGGGGTGGATCATCACCAGGTTGAGATGGGCCATGGCTGCCCTGATCACCGCGTGATCAGCGGGATCTGAGCTCTGGTTCAACGACGCGACGAGCTCTCTGACCAGCTCCGGCACGAGCTCCCGGTCGGGGGCTTCGTAGACCAGCTCGTGATCATCTTCCCGCTCCACCCAGATGGCGCCAGGTCGCCACTGTCCAGGGTTCTTGGACAGGTCGTGGCGGATCATCATGAACTGCAGCGACTTGAGCAGCGACTCGTCGATCGGCGGCGGATCAGCGTCGCGAGCGATCTGCATGACGTAGGTCAGCGCGTCGCGGTAGCCGCGCAGCGCGAGCCGTGTCTCCTCGCCGGCTTCAAGCGTCTCTTCGTCGTCGATCGCTGCGAGGACGTCGTCGAGCGACGCGTCGTACCCCTCGATGCTGTTCGAGCCCTGGACGTTCCGGGCGAAGGTCAGCCGACGGAGGCTGCCGAGCCAACGTCGCCGGTCGCGAACGTTGTGCCGCAGCTCCGAGCGCATCTCATCCAGCTCGTCGATCACGCGCAGCTCCGGTTCGCCGAGCTGTGGCGACGCGTAGATCATGGTCAGATGATACTTACTAACTATCAGCAATGATCGTCAATAACCATCTTTCACGCGTGTCATTCGGGTCCACTGGTCAGGATCGGGCTGTCGCGCTCGGGCCCCACCCTGTTCGGGCGAGCGGAAGGGCAGCGGATCGGCTACGGACCCCGTTCGTCACGCCCGTGCGACCTCAGCGCGTGTCGAGCTCGGAGCCACACGGCGGTGACGGTCGGCGGATGAGCAAGGGATTAGCAGGGGGCAGCGTCTACTCGCTGTCGTCAGGCGCGATCCGGGGTCGTAGCCAGGTGGCGGTCTGTGCTTCGTCCCACTCGCCCGATGCGATTGCGAGCACGGCGTGTTCGGCCTCGTCGACCGTTGGCGGCTCGACCCACGTCCAGTCGTTCAGGAGGAGGAAGTATCGGAGCGCGACCCAGGCGACGCGCTTGTTGCCGTCGGGTAGCGGGTGGTTCTTGGCGAGCCGGACGATGAGGACGGCGGCCTTGTCGACAAGGTCCGGGTAGAAGTCGTCGTCGCCGAACCCCGCCGCCGGTGCGTGGAGCGCCGAGTCGGCCAGGTCGAGCTTGGCGACCTTCGTGATGAGGCCTTCGTCGAGGCCGGTCACAGCGGCGGCGATGCCGACGTAGTCGGCGAGATCGAGGTACTCGACGCTCACTTCGCGAGTCGTTCGAGCAGCTCGCGGTCCTCATCGATGATCTGCTGTACGCGCTTCTTGAACTTGGGATCTCGGCGGCGCTGGTCGATCGCTGCGGACAGAGCGTCCTTGATCGTCTCGTTCACGCTCTTGCCCTCCACCCGTGCAAGTGCCTCGGTGTCAGCAGCCAACTCGTCCGGGAGCCGAACGGTCATGTTCCTAGTCATGGTGTCATGCTACCGCGCCACCGTGAGATCGTGATTGAACCACGGCTGGGGCCTATCCGCGGGTGCTCTCCACCTCGACGTGGCGGGCTGCTTCGATGGCCGTCCTCGCCTGCGGTAGGTCGGCTCGGGCAGCGGCGACCGCCTCCGTGAGCGTGGCCGCCCACTCGTTGCCAAAGGATGCGAGGAGGTCCTGGGTCGGCAGGTTGAGCGAGACCTGTTCCGCCATTGCAGCCAGCGCAGGTTCCAGCCCCGGCAGCGGCGACATCTCGATGGACGCGATGAATGCCTTCAGGGCGGGAGCGAGGGTCTGCTGCACCGATCGCGCGACGGACTCGTTGAACTCGCGGAGCGCTGCCTGCGTCGCCGGGCCGATCACAGCATTGGACAGGTCGACCTGTGAGCGAAGCGAAAGCGGTCTTTCACAAGGGCGGGTTCAGGCGGTGGGAGCAACATCGCGTTTGCGAACAGCGCACGACGCAGGACCGGACTGGCTCTTCGGTGTTCGGTGCGTTGACGTTCGTCGGGGTGCTGCTCATTGATGGCATGGTCGAGGTCGCTGACTGCGCCGTGGATCCGGACTACTGGAATCTGATCGATGACGACCCCGACGACGGGTCGACGATCGCGAGTCGACGGATGGCGGGCACGTGGTCGAAGGGCAGCGACTCGAAGTCCCGGAACGCGATGAGTGCCGCAGCCAGCGGACCTTCCCAGAAGTCCCACTCCGACGGCGCGCCGTGCTCCGACCTTCTCGGCCCGTAGGTGTTGGTGATCCGCTCGGTGAGGTCGGCGGCGACGTCGACGCGGTGGATCACGAAGGGAGTGTGATGCCGTACTTCGCTGCCGCCTCGAGCGAGAGCCGTCGGGTCGTCGGCGTCGAGACCTGTGGGTACCCGAGCGTCGCGGTCGAGTACGGGATCGTCTCGCCCAACTCGGTGAGCTGCCAGCCGGGCTCCTCGTGCGAGAGGTCACTCACCTGGCGAGCGGTCAAACCGTCGAGCTGGTCGAGAACGTCATCCATGGTCTGGCGCTCCTCCGCGCTGAACACCGACAGGTCGGCGTCACGCAGCGGTGCCAGACGGTGTTGCACCCGTCCGAGGAAGTCCTCGTCACGGATCTCGGCATCACCCTTGGCCAGGAGACGAGTCCGAACCGGAAGCAGCTGCCGTGGAGCGGGGCCGTGCTCGAGCTTCTGGAACTCGCACCCCGAGATGACCCGGCCATGGCGGCGAAAGTGGGTGAACTCGGTGAAGAACAAGACCTTGTTAAGCTTGGTCGCTCCGCCGGCACGGTCAGCCAGGAGTCGACCGGCGACGTAGAGCGTCATCTCGGTGAACTTGGCTTCGTCGTAGGCGAGGTCCATGCGCCGCCATCCTACGGTCGAGGGCTGACACCATCGGAGATACTGGTGCTCGCCACGCACGATTGCCGGCCCCATCACCCGCCCACTCCCCAGATGCGTGGATCGGTGGGGTGGCTCGGTGGGCGTCGAGAAGGACGTCGATGAGCCCGGTCGGGTAGAGCTCGAGGCGCCCGTCGCGGGCTCGGGCGAACAGCTGGCCGCAGCGGCCCGGGTCGAGTCGTTAGCAGACGACTCGTGGCAGACGAACCCGCCCACTGGCATCGACGGTCGCCGTCAGGGAACCACGTCCACCCGAGCCGCCGCTGGGCTCGAGAACGAACCCGTCACCGTCGGGCTGTGCTCGC
>JACDJC010000432.1_pt1 | contig 49668 bp, 47 predicted proteins | sample 7454191 | NCBI WGS metagenome assembly JACDJC01 (sample SAMN14253291, study PRJNA609438) | sludge metagenome | isolation source: sludge after 25d culture with pyrite and EDTA | collected 2018-12-20 | reverse complement strand
GAGCTAACCGGGTCAGAGCCCCTTACGGGGAGGGTTTGGCCGGGCTGACGCGTGGAAGGGAGAATCCTGATAGGCGAAGGGGCAGCAGGTTGGCAGGCTTGCGTGGTGTTTGCCACGGAGAAGCCGGATGCCTCGCCAACCCCGACCAGATCTTGCGGGCGTGCCGCAGCATATCGTGCAGCGAGGGAACGATCGACAGGCCTGTTTCTACGTGGAGGACGACTATCGTCGTTACCTCGCCGGGTTGCGTGAGGCTGCGACCCGTTACGGCTGTATGGTGCATGCGTATGTGTTGATGACCAATCACGTGCATCTGCTGGTGACACCCTCATCGGGTGGCGCGGTGTCGCGGATGATGCAGTGGCTCGGTCGCCAATACGTGGGTTACATCAATGGGTGGTATCGGCGAACCGGAACGTTGTGGGAAGGTCGCTACAAGTCCTGTCTGGTAGATACCGAGCGCTACCTGCTCACCTGTTATCGCTATATCGAGTTAAACCCGGTGCGCGCCGCCATGGTGGCTGAGCCGGGCGACTATGCGTGGTCGAGCTATCACGCCAATGCGCAGTCGCTGCCAAATACGGTGGTGGTGCCGCACGTGGAATACCTGCGTCTTGGTGCTGATGCTGCGGAACGTTGCGCTGCCTATCGACGCCTGTTCAAGGAAGCTTTAAGCGCGGATCGCCTGGCCGAGATTCGTGCCTACGTACAACAGCAACGCGTGCTGGGTACGCCGCGATTCCAGCGCGAGATCGAGGCGATGATTGGTCGTTGCGCCAGCGTCCGTCCTGCGCATCGCCCGAAAAGCAGCAATAGATCTGGCGGAACGGGCTCTCGGAACGGGCTCTGACCCGCTTTAGTGCTTCGCACCCTTCGCGACGTACGCCGTCGCTTTTTCCAAGATGTCGCGCTCCATCTTCACCTGCGTCAGCTCGGCTCGCAGCCGGGCGATCTCCATCTGTTCAGCGCTCACCGGCTTGCTGTCCGCACCCTTGAGCCGGCCTTGCCGGCTCGCCTTGACCCAGTTGAACAGCGTTTGCTCGACCAGCCCCAGCGTCCTGGCCACGGCGGCCTGGCTCTGGCCACTTTCGACCAGCCGCACCGCCTCTTGCTTGAATTCGAGCGTGTAGCGCGCTTGTGTTGTCTTCGTCATGTCGTTCTCCTTGCGTGGATTGAACCACAAAGCAAGGGATACGTTTCTCGGGGGCAAGGTCACAGCGCCATTCGGCCCTGACCCGCCTTAGTTCCCGCATGCCTGCCTCAACCATCCCACGCAGCAGCAGAGCCGCGCCACTCGGTGAGCGCCTGAACTGACTTCCAAGGATCTGGATAAACACGCCTGCACCATGACCGACAACCAAGCCGCTGAACGACTCGATCAGCAACGCACCAAGCTCTTCAAGCACATCCAGGGCAAACAAGCCGCCCGACTCTCTCAGTACCGATCGCTCAGGCTCATTTCACTTTTGGAATATGCCGTGACGCCTCAGCCCGCGTCATCATCATCATCGTCTGCTGGGGCAGGGGGGTGCAGTGCGTCATGTTGTGACGTTGTGCAAGCAGCGTCCCGTGGGCAACGACGCTACGCGGATGACGAGTCTCCAAGATTCTCGGGGCCGAACGCATCCGGCAGCAGTGCCTCCATGTCGTACTTCTTGAGCAACCGGCCCTCGGCGTTCACTACCCGGATGCGCGTCTCGGGCGTGGCGAACTCCCGGATGCGCTGGCGGCAGTCGCCGCAGGGTGTGCACAGGTGCTCGTCGGGACCGATCACCCAGACCTCACGCAGCTGCCGCTCGCCGGCGCTGGCCATGGCGGCGATGGCCGAGGCCTCGGCGCAGATCCCTTTATAGTGGGCCACCTCGACGTTGGCGCCAGCGTAGCGGGTGCCGCTCTCGCTGACCACCAGCGCGCCGACCGGATGGTGTGAATAGGGCGCGTAGGCGCTGTTGCGCGCCCTGATCAGCGCTGCCACGATCGTCGGATCGACGACAGCGTCGTCGCCGGTAGTGCTCATGAGCTCGCTGCCCGGGCCTGGTCGTCGCGCAGCACACTCTCCAGGGCGATCTCCATCATCTTGACGAAGGTGCTCTGGCGATCGGCGCTGGACAGCGACTCGCCCCTGGGTATGTGGTCCGACACCGTGCACAGGGTGGCAGCCCGGGCGCCGAACTCGGCGGCCACTGCGTAGAGACCGGCGGCCTCCATCTCCACACCGACGATGCCGTAGCGCTTGAGCAGCTCGAATATTCCGGCGCGTGGATCGTAGAACAGATCCGCCGAGAACAGGTTGCCGACTTTCACCGCCACGCCCATTGCCGTGGCAGCGTCAGCCGCATGGCGGGTCAGCTCGAAGTCGGCGATGGCGGCGAAGTCCATACCGCCAAAACGCGTCCGGTTGACTGCGGAGTCGGTGCAAGCGCCCAGGCCGATCACCACGTCACGCAACGCCACGTCGTCGCGCACCGCGCCGCAGGAGCCGACGCGGATCAGCCGCTTTACACCGTATTCGGTGATCAGTTCCTTGGCGTAGATCGATACCGAAGGGATGCCCATGCCGTGGCCCATCACCGAGATCTCACGGCCCTTGTAGCGGCCGGTGTAGCCGGACATGCTGCGCACGGTGTTCACCTGACGGACCTCGGTGAGGAAAGTCTCGGCGATGTACTGGGCACGCAGTGGGTCGCCGGGCATCAGTACGGTATCGGCGAAGTCGCCGGGCTCGGCATTGATATGGGGAGTTGCCATCAGTGCTTTCCTGTGTCGACAGCGGGGAGGAAGCTCTCGCCGACGTCCGTGGGCGAGAGGCCCAGGTGGACGGCCAGGCTCTGGCCGATATCGGCGAAGGTGGCGCGTGCGCCGAGCGAGCCGGCGGCGAGTCCGGCACCCAGCGCCAGCACCGGGATGTGCTCGCGGGTGTGATCGCTGCCTCTCCAGGTAGGGTCGCAACCGTGGTCGGCGGTGAGAATCAGCAGGTCGTCGTCGCGACGTATGGCCAGCAGTTCCGGCAGTCGCGCATCGAAGTGCTCCAGCGCGGCGGCGTAACCGGCCACGTTGCGGCGGTGGCCGTAGAGCATGTCGAAGTCGACGAAGTTGGTCATGATCAGGCTGCGGTCGCCGGCGTCATCCATGGCCGCCAGGGTGGCGTCCATCAGCGCGTCGTGGCCGCTGGCCTTGATCGTGCGCGTGATGCCGCAGTGGGCATAGATGTCGGCGATCTTGCCGATGGCCACCACCGTGCCGCCATCGTCATGCAGCTTCTGGAGCACGGTGGGTGCCGGCGGCTTGATGCTGTAGTCGTGACGGTTGGCGGTGCGGGTGAAGGTCGCCGCGCTTTCGCCGGTGAAGGGGCGCGCGATCACCCGGCCGATGTTGTACGGCATCAGCAGCTCGCGGGCGATCTCGCAGACGCGGTAGAGACGCTCCAGGCCGAAGGCCTCTTCGTGGGCGGCGATCTGGAACACCGAGTCCGCCGAGGTGTAGACGATGGGTTTGCCGGTGGCGACGTGCTCCTCGCCGAGCCGGGCGATGATCTCGGTGCCCGAGGCGTGGCAGTTGCCGATCACGCCGGGCAGTTCGGCCTTCGTCACCAGGGCGTCGAGCAGCTCGGCGGGAAAGCTGTGGACGCGGTCGGTGAAGTAGCCCCAGTCGAAGTGCACCGGCACCCCGGCGATCTCCCAGTGGCCGGAGAGGGTGTCCTTGCCGGAGGAGATTTCCCGGGCATGGCCCCAGGCGCCGATTACCTCTGCGGGGAGCACGATGCCTTCGGCCCACCCGCCGGTGCTCTGGCGATGGGCGTGAAAGAGGCCCAGTCGAGCCAGGTTCGGCAGGCGCAGCGGGCCCCGGCGGCCGGCGCCGGTGTCCGGGCCCTGTGGAATGTCGGCCTCCCCGCGGGCGCAGGCCGCGGCGATATGGCCCAGGGTGTCGGCACCGGCATCGCTGAAGCGCCCGGCATCTTCCGCCGCGCCGATGCCGAAGGAGTCGAGGACCAGAACGATGGCGCGTTTCATGTTGTCTCCCGGTGGATGACGTCGTAGATCAGCGGTGGCAGCGTGGCAGAGCCGTCGCCTACCACGATCGCCTTGCGAAGCCGCTGTTCGGCCCGCTCGGCCTGCGCCTCGCTGCGGGCATGGATCAGCGCCAGGGGGCGTTCGGCGTCGACGGTCTCGCCCAGCGAGGCGATGCGGGAGAGCCCGACCGCAAGGTCGATGGCCTCTCCGGGTGTGCTGCGACCGCCGCCCAGCTCCACCACGACCAGTCCCAGGCTGCGGGTATCCATGACCTGCACCTGGCCCGGGTGCTCGGCATGGACCGCACGGATGATCGGCGCCTCGGGCAGGTGATCTTCAGGGCGCTCGAGCAGGTCGGTCGGCCCGCCGAGGCCCGCCACCATGCGCGAGAAGCGCTCGGCGGCCGCGCCGTTGGCGAGCGTCTCGTCGAGTCGTGCCAGCGCGGCGTCGCGGTTCTCGGCCAGGCCGCCGGCCAGCAGCAGCTCCGCGGCCAGGGCCCGGGTGACCTCGAGCAGCCGGCCGCGGCGCTTTTCGCCGGTCAGCAGGCGGATCGTCTCGTGCACCTCGATGGCATTGCCGGCGCAGGGTGCCAGCGGCTGGCTCATATCGGTGACCAGCGCGGTGGTCGGCGTGCCGGCGCGGCTGGCCACCTCGGCAATGGTGGTGGCCAGCTCGATGGACGCCGCGCGGGTGGGCATGAAGGCCCCGCTGCCGCTCTTGACGTCCATCACCAGGGCGTCGAGGCCGCAGGCCAGCTTCTTGCCCAGTATCGAGCTGACGATCAGCGGCAGCGACTCCACCGTGGCGGTGACGTCGCGGATCCCGTAGAGGCGCCGGTCGGCCGGGGCCAGGTCGTCGGTCTGGCCGATGATCGCCACGCCGACCTCCTTGACCAGGCGGCGGAAGGTGGCGTTGTCGGGGCTGGTCGAGTAGCCGGGGATCGCCTCCAGCTTGTCCAGGGTGCCGCCGGTATGGCCGAGGCCGCGCCCCGAGATCATCGGCACGTAGCCGCCGCAGGCGGCGATCCAGGGGCCGAGCACCAGCGAGACCAGGTCGCCGACGCCGCCGGTGGAGTGCTTGTCGAGCACCGGTCCCGGCAGATCGAGGTCGGACCAGTCGAGCACCGCGCCGGAGTCGCGGATCGCCTCGGTCAGCGCCACGGTCTCGTCGGCGTTCATGCCCTTGAGGAACACCGCCATGGCAAGCGCCCCCACCTGGGCATCGGAGAGGCGGCCGTCGGCGATGCCGGCGACCAGATCGCCGATCGCCTCACGGCTGAGCGAGCGCCCGTCGCGCTTCTCGCGAATCAGCTCCTGGGGCAGGGCGTGAGGCGGTACTTGAGATCGAGCCTGGGCACACATCAGTAGTCTCCTGGGGCCCCGTCGGGGGCCGGTTGGGCGCCAAGCGTCACCAGCAGGTCGTCGAGCAGCCTGGAGGCGCCGAAGCGAAAGTGCGCGGGCGAGATCCAGCCCCTGCCCATGATCCGCTCGGCGAGTCGCAGGTAGGCCCCGGCGTCCTCGGCGGTGCGCACGCCGCCGGCGGCCTTGACGCCCGCGTCGCCGCCGCTGTCACGGATCGCGGTCAAAAGGATCTCGGCGGCCGGCAGCGTTGCGTTGATCGCCACTTTGCCGGTGGAGGTCTTGAGGAAATCGGCGCCGCCTTCGAGGGCCAGCTCGCCGGCGCGGCGGATCAGGGCGGGGTCCTTCAGCTCGCCGGTCTCGAGGATGACCTTGAGCACGGCATCGCCACACGCCTGCCTGCAGGCGGCGACCAGCTCGCGGCCCGTCGCCTCGTCGCTGGCCAGCAGTGCGCGCCAGGGAAACACCACGTCCACCTCGTCGGCGCCAGAGGCGACGGCCGCGCGGGTCTCCCGGGCGGCGGCCATGACGTCGTCGCCGCCGTCGGGAAAGTTGGTGACCGTGGCCACCTTGACGATCCCCTCGAGCCCCTGGGCGGCCAGCGCGCGTCGCGCGGTGGCCACGAAGGCCGGGTAGACGCAGACCGCCGCCGGCGTACCGACGGGCGTCTGCGCCCGCCGGCAGAGCGCCTCGATGGTGGTGTCGCTGTCGTCATCGTTGAGGCTGGTGAGGTCCATCAGTGCCAGAGCCTGGCGCGCGACCTGTTGGAGTTCGGTCATAGAAAATCCGTCACAAGCGTGAAGAGATGACTATCCCAGAGTCAGGAAGAAGCCGGCGATGGAGGCCGACATCAGGTTGGAGAGCGTGGCCGCCAGCACCGCCTTGAGGCCGAAGCGGGCGATGTCCTGACGTCGGCTTGGAGCGATGCCGCCCAGACCGCCAAGCAGGATGGCGATGGACGACAGGTTGGCGAAGCCGCACAGGGCGAAGGAGAGCACCGCCACGGTGTAGGGGGTCATCGTCAGGCCAGTGGCCGCGACCAACTGCTTGCCGTCGATATAGGGCGCCAGGTTAATGTAGGCGACAAATTCGTTGACCACCACCTTCTGGCCGATGAAGGAGCCGGCCAGCGTTGCCTCGTCCCAGGGAACACCGAGCAGGAAGGCCAACGGCGAGAACAGCCACCCGAGGATCTTCTCCATGCTCAGGGTATCCATGCCGACCCAGCCACCGACGCCGCCGAGCATGCCGTTGATCAGTGCGATCAGGCCGATGAAGGCGAGCAGCATGGCACCGACGTTGAGCGCGAGCGTGAGACCCGAGGTGGCGCCGGTGGCGGCCGCATCGATGACGTTGGCGGGCTGCTCCTCTACCTCCTCTTCCTCCACGGCGCCGGAGATATCGTCCTCGGGCGTCTGGGTCTCGGGCATGATCAGCTTTGCGAACAGCAGTCCACCGGGTGCGGCCATGAAGGAGGCCGCCACCAGATACTCCATCGGAATGCCGAGCGCTGCGTAGCCGCCTAGTACCGAGCCGGCCACCGAAGCCAGGCCCCCGCACATCACCGCGAACAGTTCGGAGGGCGTCATGCGGGCGATGAAAGGCCTCACCACCAGTGGCGCCTCGGTCTGGCCGACGAAGATGTTGGCAGTCGCCGACAGCGATTCGGTGCGCGAGGTGCCGAGCACCTTCTGCAGGGCGCCACCAAGCAGGCGGATCACCCACTGCATGATGCCAAGGTAATAAAGCACGGCAATCAACGAGGAGAAGAAGACGATCACCGGCAACACTTTGATGGCGAACACGAAGCCAACCCCCTCAGGGTTGGCGAGCCCGCCAAACAGGAAGTTGATGCCGTCGTTGGCATACAGCACCACTTGGCTGACGGCGTCGGAGACGGTTTTGAGCACGGCCTGCCCGAAGGGCACATAGAGCACGAAGGCGCCAATACCGACCTGGATGGCAAAGGCACCGACAACCGTTCTCACGCGAATAGCCCGCCGGTTATAGGAGAAGAGGACGGCGATGGCCACCAAGGCGGCCATCCCGATCAGGATCCTGAGCAGGGTCATGTGAACTCCTTCGTCTTACAGCAGGTTGAACTTCAGTGTGTAGATCACGGCGTTCTGGTACTGGTCAGGGGTAGCCAGTTTCTCGTTTGCGTAGCGGTACTGAATCCCGGTGGTGATGCGCTTGTGCGGATGCCACCACAGTGCCACGGCCCCGTTGGTGCCCACCTTGCCAGCCTTGCTGCCGACGTAATTCTGCGTCAGGTAATCATCGTCGCGCGAAAAGGTCTGCTCGTGCCAGTTGCTCAGGGTGAAGGCCTGGTTGAAGGCGCTGAAGTCGTAACCGGCCACCCAGCCGGCCATGCCGCCGTTCATGCCGGTATAGCCGTGACTCTGGACCCGCGCCGCGCCGATGAAAGACTTGACCCACAGGCCGTTAGCGAAAGTGTGACGGTAACCGAAGCCGAGGATTTGATCCTGCTCGCGGACATCGAAGCCGTAGTCGCGGAAGTCATAGAGGTGGGCGTAGATCGAGAAGGGTGAGTCCCCCAGATAAAAGTGGGAGGTTAGCTTGCCTGCGGTACGGAAATTGTCCTTGCCGCCGCTCGCCGCGTCGAATTGGTCGTTGCCGGGGTTCTCAAAATCCAGGAAGCCGTAGACTTCGCCCCATGTGAAGCCCGCTCCGCCCTCGATCTCCAGGAATAGGAAGTCACTCTTGGCGGCGTTGTCGGCGGTGCGTGACTCGGTGCCGTTGGACCAGTCGAGATAGTTGACCGAGACATCGGCGAACGACCAGATGGGCGTCAAGGCATCGGCCTGGGCCACGGGCGCCAGCGCGAAAGCGCCACAGGCTAGCAGGAAGGACGGTAACGCGCGTGCGGGGAATGCCATCATGCCACCTCAAAAATTCTGGTTGTCGGCTGTGTGGAAGTCAGATGATGAAAAAGAATGTGAGAAAAATAATATAGATTGTTATTTTTCTCACATTGGCGGGAGGCTAGCACACGCTGTGGCCGTTTGTGCATACGACTTTGAGTCGCTATACGGCATCTCATTACACACAACGTGAGCCACTCGCTCTAACCTGTTGACCCTTCAGGTTCTTGCTAGGTGGCAATGGTCTCGGCACACGCGCAGTTCGAGGCAATCCACGTGGCGGCAAGCGGCTGGATCGGCGCCTGGTGCTGTTGGCCGAGCGCTTGGCGGACAGTCCGACGGCCAGCATCCCCGGAGCGTGCAAGGGGTGGGCCGAAACCCAGGCGGCGTATCGGTTCCTGGCGCAAGAAGAGGTTTCCTGGCAGGCCATTCTGGAGCCCCGTTGGGCGTGTTCGATCCAACGGATGCAAACGCAGCGCACCGTGCTGTGTTTGCAGGACACCACCGAGTTGGATTTCAACGGGCAGGCCATCGAAGGGCTCGGTCCGCGGTCCTATGAAGCGCAGTGGGGCACGTGGCTCCACCCAACTTGTGCGGTCTCCACGGAACGCGAACCGTTCGGTGTGCTGGATGCGTGGATGCGGACCCGTGAGCCTAAAGACGTGGGCGGCGTGGGCAGAAGGTGCGGGAGATTCACCAGCAGATCCGGGTCAAGTGCGGCACGCTGGCCGATGGCCGCGGCGGTAAGCTGTCGGCGTACTGCATGATCGCCACCGAAGCAGACGCCCCGGCGGGCGTGAAGCCGGTGGAATGGCATCTGCTGACCAACCGCCCGATCGAGGACTTCCATGACTCCGCCCAGTTGATCGACTGGGCGCGCGCGCCGGGAGATCGAGGTGTTCTTCCACGTGCTCAAGAACGGCTGCAAGGTCGAAGCGCTGCGACTGGCAAGTATCGAAAAGGTGGAGCGGGCACTGGCAGTGTATCTGGTGGTAGCGTGGCGTATTGCACGGCTCATGCGGCTGGCTCGAAGCTGCCCGGACCTGGATGCCGAGCTGCTGTTCGAACGCGAGGAATGGCAAGCGGCGTACCTGCTGCAGAAAAAGCACGTGCCAGAAAAAACCGCGTTTGAATGAGCTCGTGCGACTGATTACGATGCTCGGTGGCTTTCTCGGTAGCAAGCGTGATGACGAGTGGGGCGTGAAGACGATCTGGCAGGGGCAACAGCCGGTAGCCGACTTCGCTCAAGGATTGCGATGGGCGTGAGGTTCGACGGACGACTCGAGTTGTATGTAACGAGATGGGTTATGGGGAGTGGTCACCCATCCGCGATGGCGCGGCCTGTATAAGGTAAGCTAGTGCTGATAAGAATGATCTTGTCGGCTTGCTTTGATCCAGTTGAACAGCGTTTGCTCGACCAGCCCCAGCGTCCTGGCCACGGAGGCTCGGTTCTGGCGCCCCTCGACCAATCGCACCGCTTCTTGCTTGAATTCGAGCGTGTAGCGTGCCCGTGTTGTCTTCGTCATGTCGTTCTCCTTGCGCGGATTGAACCACACAGCAAGGGATACGTTTCTCAGGGACTAAGGTCAGAATGCTATCGGAAAGTAACGACCGAAGAGTGGAGATATGCAAAGCCATAGCGCCATGCGATTAGAACAGTTGCGGGGAGTCCTAAGTTGTGGTGGCACCATTCGGCTGTCCGAAGCCGCTACGCTGTGCGGCGTCAGTGAGATGACCATCCGCCGCGATATCGCCGCCAGTGACGGCGTCATCACTTGTCTCGGCGGTCGGCTGGTGATGGCTGACAATCCGCAGTATGCCCCGGTCTATGACCTGGACGAGCAGCAGAGCAGCCATGGCGAGGTCAAGCGCCGCCTCTGCGAGCTGGCCGCTGGCTGGATCGAGCCCGGCGATACCCTGTTCATCGACTGCGGAACGACCCTGCTGCCGCTGGTCGCTGGCCTGCCGCAGGACCAGTCGCTGACCGTGGTGACCTACGCCCTCAACGTGGCCAATGCGGTGAGCATGCGCTCCGGCGTGCGCTTGATTCTGCTGGGCGGGATCTACCACGGTTCGTCGCGCTCCTTCTCCAGCGAGGGAATGGGCGATGCCATCCGGCGTCTTGGCATCAACAAGGCCTTCATCTCTGCCGGCGGTATGCATGCCGAAAAGGGCATAAGCTGTTTTCACTTTCATGAAGTGGCACCCAAACAGGCCGCCATCGCCTGCGCCACCCAGCGCCTGCTGGTGGCCGATGACTCCAAGGCGGGAGTGATTCGCCCCGCCTATTTTGCCCGCCTTGAAGACTTCGACGTGGTGGTTACAGGCCCCGGCGCGGCGTTCGAGACGCCGTCTGGCTGCCCGCGCATAGTCACGCCCTGAGCCCCGGCTCCGGGACATGACAAGATTGACTTGGCCCGTGTCATCGAAGCCGGGACGGAGGAAATCACTCAAACGCTGGAAGCCATGCGTCTGATGGCGCTTGGACGCCTGGCGGAGGGCGAGAGCCCGCGCGAAGTATCCGCATCGTTCGACCTGCACCGGACCTGGGCCTGCCAGGTACGTGCGAAGGCGCGGGGTCGCGGCAGGGGCAAGCGCGCGGTGCGTTCGACCAAGGGTACGGGGCGCCCGCGCACGCGTCAAATCCCAGTCCCCACAGCACGCAGCCGGCTCCCACCGTGGTAAATATCGCCGTTACGGTCACGATCCATGACAAATCGCCGGCAGTAAAGGCGCGCGCTTGGGACCACTCCGCAGGCCGCGAGAACCAGCAACGCAGCTCCGGACAGGAACGAGACGCCAAATGGAATGGCCGTCATTCGCAGCATGCTTCAACCCTCATCACGAGTCTCGGCGACGTGTGTACGGCATTGGGGGGATCGGTGCCAGGGATCAATGGCACTGACGTAAGCCCAAGCCATTGATCCAAAAGCTGAAGCCGGTTCCCGATGCCAAGGTGAAGGTGCTAGACAACACCTCAACGGCAGCTTATTGCCACGCACGCAAGCGCCTGCCGCAAAACTATGGTTTCCTCGCTGGTGTGTTTCACCGGACAAGGTCACTGCTTCGACTCTGTGGATGTCTTCGAGAACGTCGGGCGCAGGCTGTTCCGGTACGTCACTGTGGAGATCCACGTCGCGTGTGACTTGGTCCGTGCCGGTCAGGGTAAGCAGCAGATGGCCGAGCGCATCGGAAATGGCCGCGAGATAGCAGCCTTGGTTGCTATGGCCGTTTTGCTGGATGGGTGAGTAGCGCGTCGGCAACAACGGGCCGATCAGGTCGATGGAGTGAGCCGGCTGAAGAGGGCGTCGCGCTGGGCGAAAGTCCACCTCCACCATCCAACCCTCGTCAGACCAATAACCGCCAACATTGCCGAATTCATCCGGCTTCGGCTCGCCTTTGACCAGGGTAACGAAGGTAATTGGACGGGAGTGGCGACCGCCGTTCCCTGCGCACCGGAGTGGCCGGCCGGGCCTGAGCGGCGCCGAGTGTGGATCGCGCTTTCAGCGCTGGTTTGGAGGATTGGCAGTGGTTACCATCCGCCGATGAACAAATTCCGTGGATGTGGATTGATCGTCGCGGCGTTTTTCGCATTTGGCACCTGCGCTGCCGTGGCCGCGTCGGCCACCTGGCCTATCGACTGGCACGCGTCCCGCCACGAGGACCACGCGCTGGTGGGCCGCATCTGGAGTCCGCCGACGCAGTCGTGGGTGACCCCGACGCAACTGCGGGCTGCTGTGGGGAATGCCCGGTTTGTCATTCTGGGCGAGACGCACGACAACCCGGATCATCACCGCGTGCAAGCACAACTGTTGCAGGCGATGGTAGATGCGGGTCGGCGTCCGACGGTGGGCTTTGAGATGCTGGACATGGATCAGCAGCCGGCGCTGGCCACATTCCAGCAGGGTCATCCCACCGACGCGCTTGCGCTGGGGCCGGCGGTGAACTGGGCCGCAACCGGCTGGCCGGCATGGTCGATGTACGCGCCGATTGTCAAGGTCGCGTTGGCGCACCAGTTGCCGATCGTGGCCGCCAATCTTCCAGCGGAAACCATCAAGAACGTCGTCAGGAAGGGCTATGGGGCGCTCGAGCCGGGGCAGGTCGCCGAACTCGGGCTGGACAAGCCATTGCCGGAGGCACAGAGCGAAAGCATGCGCGAAGAGCTCTACCGGAGCCACTGCGGGTTGCTGCCGAAATCCGATCTCACCGGCATGATTCACGGCCAGCGTAGCCGAAACGCCATGATGGCATGGCGCATGGTCAAGACGGCCGGGGTTGATGGCGCCGTGCTGATCACCGGCGCGGGTCACGCGCGCATCGATTACGGGGTTTCGTCGGGCCTGCGCGAGGATGCCGCCCATCCAGCCGTGATCAGCGTGGCATTGATCGAGGTCGATCCGGACAAGCTCAAGCCGTCGGACTACGCAGGGCTGTTCATCGTGGCGCGACTCCCCTTTGACTACGTGCTGTTCACCCCGGCCGCCGAGCGCAAGGATCCGTGCGTCGCGCTGCGCAAGCGATTTGGCAAGTAGGCCGAACGGACAAGGCGCAACGAAGGGGCACGGGAGCAAGCACGGCCCCGTTGCTTGTCCCGGCTCCGCGGTCGCCCGATCTTGGCCGGTCCCGCACGGCGCGGGAGTTGCGCTTCGATAGCGAGGTGAAAGCGGTCGTAGCCCAGGGCGTATTGGCGCTGCAGGTGGAGGCGGATCGCGTCGGGATGATCCTGGGACAGGGGTTCCCTGGCCGGGACGCGGTATGCGCGATCCGCTCATCGTCCGTGCGGCCCGGCGCCAGCCGGACCGGCTGGCGATCATCGCCACGCTGGACGACGTGCTGAGTGATATGAGCGAGGTGGAGTCGTGTTGGGCGGGGCGCGTGGCGGCTTGCGTGCGGGCTGAACACCCGTTTCCTTGGGCAAACCGTCGCGGTCCGTCGGGTAAGACCGCGAGGTTTCGTCGGAACGCGCACCCTGACTCCGGGTTCCAGACTCCGGATTCCGAGCGCGTGAACGTCAGGTCGACTTGACGTTATGGTTAAGTTAAGGTAGGTCTATCGACTCCGACTTTGTCGAAGTTCCATAACCAACCATGCCGTAAGGAGAGCTCCCCTGATGCGCTTGAATAAACTGGTGGCCACGCTGGCCGCGATGGGGATGGGTGCGCCGGATCTGGCCCTGGCGACCAACGGCATGCTGATGGAGGGCTATGGTCCGATCGCCACCGGTATGGGCGGTGCGTCCATGGCCTATGACAACGGCACGGCGGCCATGGCGAACAATCCGGCCACGCTCGCCCTGATGCCCGAAGGCAGCCGGGTGGACGTGATGCTGGGTTACGTCGGGCCCGATGTCGAGACGTCCATGGGCTTTGGCGAGTCCCGGGCCGATGCGTTCTACATGCCGGCGTTCGGTTATGCGAAAAAGCAGGGGCAGCTCACCTACGGCGTGGGCATCTACGGCCAGGGCGGCATGGGTACCGAGTATGACAATGGGGACATGGCGCAGGTGAGCGTCGGTCGGGTGATTTTCCCGCTGGCCTATGCGGTCAACGACCGTTTCAGTATCGGTGGAAGCGTCGACTTCGTCTGGGGCGGGATGGACCTGGTCGTCGACAACCCTCCCATCTATTTCAAGGACGGCAGTGATTTCACCGGTGCGGCCAAGGGCTACAGCGTGGCCGGCAAGCTCGGCTTCACTTACAAGCTCGTCGATGCGCTCACCATCGGTGGTGTGTACGAGACCGCCGCCAACCTGCCCACTCTCAAGGATGGGAGCTACAAGGTGACAGGCTTCGACATGCCGGCCATCCTGGGATTGGGGCTGGCCTGGCAGGCAAACGAGCAGCTCATGGTCGCGGTCGACGTCAAGGACCTGTTGTGGAGCGACAGCATGAAGACCGTGACCATCTACCAGAACGATGTGGTCTATGTGCCGTTCCAGCAGGACTGGAACGATCAGATCGTGCTGTCGCTGGGGCTTTCCTACCAGTTCAACGACGCGCTGACCGGACGCATCGGATACAACTACGGCAAGAATCCCATTCCGGACGAGTACGTCAACTACCTGTGGCCGGCGACCGCCGAAGTCCACTACACGACCGGCTTCGGCTATGCGTTCAACAGGAAGTCTTCGGTGAATTTCTCGTTCAGTTATGTCCCGAACGTGTCGGTGACGGGAACGGGTGCCACCAATAACGGCATGCAGATCGACCATAGCGAGTTGAACTGGCAGTTGCTGTACAGCTACGCATTCTAAGGACGGGCCGGGTTCACTCGCGGTGTATTCGGGATGTGACGGGCCGAATGGCGTCCCGGCGAAGGCCGCGATGGCTGGCGCAGCTCGGCCACGGACAGGCGGTCGGATCGACTGTGACGCGGGCATGGACGGGATGGAGACCGGCATGGCGGTGGCAGTGCAGCACACGGCTTTCGCTGTCGACCAGGCTGGCCCTGCAGCGGCCTTCCCACAGCGTTCCGGCGCGCCGATGGCCTAATGGCCGGCGTTGAACCGGCGGCGCGGCAGCGCCCGGGTTGTTGCGTGAGGCGAGCGGTCGCGCCGAGCTCTGTTGGCGTGCTCAGCAAAAGCAGGGTAGACGGTTATTCCCGCACTGGATCGCGTGGTGCGGAATACCGGGCACGTCGATTCGTGATTGTCTGGCCATCGCCTGGGGATCGGAGTCGGCGTGTGTGCCTGGTGGCGTCGACGGTTGCTGCAACGCGCCGGTGTCTGCTTCCCGCGCTCGTCGGAAAGTGAACCTGACCCGCCCCGGCCCGTCAGGCATACTGCAACAGGCCTTGTTCCAATTCGAAGTAGCGCCCCACGATGAAAGGGTGCTCATCTTGCATATACAGCCTTGACTTGGACTCCCTCAGCTTTCGCACACAGTCGACGAGCCGACCGAGATCGTTGGTCTCGAAGGTCAGCAGCCATTCGTAATCGCCCAGCCCAAAGCCATAAACGCCATTGGTGAGGATATCGGGCGTGAACTCGTGTCCAATGTCGCCGTGTTCCCCTATGAGTGCTTTGCGTTCCCACTTCGGCAGGAGATAGTATTCCGGCTTGCGAATAAAAGGGTAAAAGCACAGATATTCCCGCGGTCGCATACCGATCGCGAAGGATGTCGGATGTTCGGAAAATTCGAATGGTTTGGTGACCCCCGTAAAGGCATGGGGCGTAGTCACGAATTGACCAAAAGACGATCGTCGGATCTCCAGCTGCAGATCCTGGATGTCATTGAAATGGTCGGCAAACATCCAGAAGAGAATGTCCGTATGGGCCTGGAAGCCCTGGACGACGTAGGTCCCACGCAGCCCGACCCGGTCTTCATATTTTTTGAAGAGATCGACCACGTCCTTGACGGCCGCCAACCTGTCCTCCTTCTTTGCTTCATGCCATTTCGGTGTGTATTTTATCGCCAGCTGCGCAGTGAACTGAGTTCGCATTTTGGTTGCTTTCCGTGACTATGTTGGGATTGTCAAAGCGACTGCTTGATCGTCGCAATCTGCTTGCCGTGAAGTTCGTCGTGGATCCAGATGGTGTCGATCAGGTTTTTCAGGCTGACCCTGCCAAATGGAGCGTGCTCCAAGGATCTTTCGGCCAGGACGTATTCGTGTGTTTCGTTGAATACCGACTGTAGATCCCTGAAGCGTGATTCCTCCAGCAAGCGGATCAGGTCCGCCTTGGAGAAGCGGTCGGTAGTTGCCTTGTACCCGCTGCATCCCTCTTGCAGACAGGCGGTGAGAAACGGCGTGTCCTTTTCCTCCACTCGTTCACTGCGAGACTGCAGGGCATTCAGGACCAATGTCGCCGTTTCCCGCTCACTCACATAGAGGTGATGGACGATCTGGCCGATGGAGGGTCCACCGGTACGTGGCTTCGCATTCAATTGGTCTTCCGTCAGGCCATCGAGGCTGTCCAGAAGCTTATTGCGAGTCGTGCCAAGGTTTTCAAGCAACATTTGCTACCTCTCGTGAGTCCAGCAGGTTTCTTTGCTTCAGATGATCGACCAGGTCATGTGCGGCCTGCGTCCCCTGCCGAATGCAGTCCGGCAGGCCCACGCCGCCGTATGAGGCGCCGGCCAGGAATACGCCGGGGAAATCGGCGGTAACGGCTTTGCGGGTTTTCTCGAGGCGGTCGAGATGACCTACCGGATATTGCGGCATCGCGTGTTTCCAGCGGGTCACCTGGTAAAAGGCCGGGTTTTCGCGAAGCGCCGTGATCTGTCGCAAATCAGCCATCACGGCTTCGACGATGGCGGTGTCGGACCGGTCGACAATTTGCGCGTCGTTTTGGCGGCCGACGTAGCAGCGCAGCAGCGCTGCGCCGCGGGGGGCTGCATGGGTCCATTTGAGATGTGCCCAGGTGCATGCCGTGATTGCGTGCCCGGATTTGCGTGGCACTACGAAACCGGTGCCGTTCAGCGACATTCCCGTGATTCCCTGCGGAAACGCCATCACCACGTTGGCGACAGACGTTGGCGGAGTCGGCAGGATTTGCGAGAGGGCATTCCTCGCCGCAGGAAACAGATCGGTGGCGACCGGGCCCGGCACGGCCAGAACGATCGAATGCGCGTCCAACGAACGCCCGCCGTCCAGCTCCAGATGGTAGTGCCCACCCTGCTTGCGGATCGACCTCACCGGGCTGCCCTTCATGATGACGCACGACTTCAGGCGATCCTCGATCCTCGCCGTCAATACTTGCAGGCCCGCCTTGAAGGTGAGGAACTGCCCGCGGCCTCTGCCGGCGGGTGCTTGTGTCGCATGGCCGTATGCCGCCTTCATCGCGCGGATCAGGCTGCGGTGGTTCTTGCTCGACTGATAAATCTGCGGAAACAAGGCTTGCAGGCTGTAATGGTCGATGTCGCCGGCGTAAATCCCCGACAGCAGCGGTTCGATCAGCCGATCGACGATGTGATCCCCCAGATGCCTTCGAAAAAAGTCGCCGGCCGGCTGGTCGCCTTCCGTTTCCTTCCCGTTCCAGAACAGGTCACGGACCACGCGCAGCTTGCCTGCCGGAGAGAGAAGCGGTGATCTGAGGAGAGGCCACAACCTGACGGGGATGCCCATCATGGTACCGGCAGGAATCGGATATAGCCGGTGGTTTCTCACGATATAGGCTTGACCCGTATTGCTGCGGACCAGCTCATTTTCCAGGCCGACATCCTGCACCAGCTGATAGGCGCCTTTCTTGCTCGCCACGAAGGAGTCGGGGCCCCGTTCCATCACGAAACCGTCGCGGGTTGTCGTCCTGATCTTTCCGCCGAGACGAGAATCCGATTCCACCAGTGCAAGCCTGGGTGCCAGGCCCTTGTCCCTCAGCCCGCGCTGCAGGTAAAAGGCGGCGGCAAGCCCGGTTATGCCGCCACCGACAACGACGGCATGCAACGGCGCCGCAGTCATGCAGGCACATCCGTTTCATGCGCCAGTGTGTCCATGACTGCATTCGACAGGCAGTCAATGAACAAGGGTGAGGCGTTGGGCATGGCCGGGCGGATATAATGCCCTCCCAGGTCGGATACGACTGCCCGACACTCGATATCCAGATCGTAGAGAACCTCGAGATGATCGGCGACAAATCCGGTTGGACAATAGACAAAGGTGCGGTAGCCGCCAGTCGTCCATAAATCACGCGTCAGGTCCCGGATGTCGGGACCCAACCATGAGTCCGAAGTCATTCCTGCGCTCTGCCATCCTGTCGCATAGTGCTGCAGTCGTGCTGCCTGCGCGATCGATCGCGCGCTTTCTTCCAGTTGCTGCGGGTAACGGTTGTTCGTACCCAGCAGGTTTTCTGGCAAGCTGTGCGAGGAAAAAACGACGACCGTCGTTTGGAGTTCATCTTCGGGAAGGCCTGCCAAAACTGCCCCGATCTGCTCCGCCCAATACTGTATGAACTTCTCTTGCCGGTACCAACCGGACACGGTCGTTATCGCAGGTCCGCCCAGTGTCCTGGCTGCACCTTGTGCGCGGTCGTCGTAGCCCTGGACGCTGGCATTGCCATCGTACGGTGCCAGCGCCAGCGCGATGGCCTGTGTGATGCCATCCTGGTGCATTGCGCCGACGGCATCTTCAATGAAAGGTGCGGCATGCTTCAGGCCGAGATATATCTTGAATGGCTGATCAGGATGACGAGTATTCAGGGACGCCGCCAGCCCGTCTGCCTGCGCGTTCGTGATGCGGGCAAGCGGCGAAATGCCGCCGATGGCTTGATAGCGGTTTTTGAGATCCTGCAATAGCGCCTCGGATGGTCTTTGCCCGTGGCGAATATGGGTGTAGAAGGAATCGATGGAGTCGGGACTGGGCGGCGTGCCGTACGCCATGACCAGCAGCCCGATGGATTGTTGCTCGATGGCGCCGATTCCGCCTCCCCCGTATATGTTTTCCGACCTCATGAGTGCTCCAAGATATGCCTACCTCTGGGTCTGTCCTGATGGGCAGGGACCGAGTGATATATCCCATGTGCAAAACCCCGGCTCTGTATCGAATACGCCCTTGGTTGTGCATCCGGTGAATGGCGAGTTGCTGTGCAAGATAAATGACGTGAAACACAATGCTTTGGCCGCACGAATCGTATCGATATCGCGCTTCCGGAAAACGGATTCTTTTATACTGCCTTGGTCATCCAGGCCGCACTGATCCAGGTCAATCCGCTTTTTCGTGGTGCCCCATCCGCGCCTGGGTGGTGCTGATGCCGAGCTGGCGGCCGCGTGATTTTGGATATCGGAAAGGCATGGCGGCGCGTACCGGATTGCGCTCGATATTCCGCATGATCGCCAACCGGCAGCGCACCGCCTTGATGGTGCCGCGCATGGTGGGCGACGTGGCAGGTGCTGTCCGGATCGAGCGCGGGGCGGCTATCATGGCGGCATGTCCAAGCTGCTCATGAACCTGCGTAACGTGCCCGAGGATGAGGCCGACGAGGTGCGCGCGATGCTCGACGCGCAGCGGATCGCGTTCTACGAAACCCGGCCCAGCATCTGGGGTATCTCGGCAGGGGGAATCTGGATCACTGAAGACGCGGCCTTCGCGGACGCCAGGCGCGCGATGGACGACTACCAACAGCAGCGCGCGGCGCGTGCCCGTGCCGAATACACCGCTGCCAAGCGTGCAGGCACCGCAGACACGTTCATCACGTTGCTTCGTGCAGACCCGGTGCGGGTCGTGATGAGCGTGTTGGGCATACTGTTCGCGTTGGCCCTGGTGACGCTTCCATTTCTGCTGTTGCGCGGGTAGGGCCGTAGGCGGGAGCAGAGGGCCGCGGACTGCTTGTCCATGGCGGCGCGGGCCGGGTTGGGTTCGATACTGCGATATGCGGCAAGCAGGCAGTTGTCCGCGTCGACGGGTCAGGGCTTGAAACGCCCTTCCCGCATCGTTTCAGTGCACCTGTTGACCCGGGTGGCGAAATGGTGACCCCGGTTTCACCCGGTTTCAGGCAACCTTGGACCGTGGACATCGGGTACGTGCAACTATGATGGAGCCCGAACCATCGTTCCAGCCCGGCGCGTCGAGGCGTTTCCCGTGGATACGCCGCCCCGGCGCTGGCAAGCAGGAGATCCTCCCCGGCATGAGACGACAAGACGAATCGCAGGAATGGATGTGGGCCAACGCACTGGCCGCGCTGGATCGTGCCGAGCGACTGCATCGGCAGTTCTTCCGGCCGGGCCCCGCGAGTGCGCCGAGCTGGGAACCGCCGGTGGACGTGCTGGAGACCGACCGCGAGCTGCTGATCTACGTGGCCCTGCCCGGCGTCTCGGCACCCGACGTGCACACGGTGATCGAGGGTGGCACGCTGACCGTGAGCGGACGGCGCGCGCCGCTCGAGGGCATCGGTGACGCGGTGATCCACCGGTTGGAACTTCCGCAGGGCCGCTTCGAGCGCCGCATCCGGTTGCCCCCGGGGCGTTATGCCGGGGTGCGCGTGGGCACCGATCGCGGGTGCCTGGTGATCAGCCTGCAAAAGACCTGAGCGAACGCATATGAACGAATTCGAACCGAATCCGCCCCGTGCCGCCGCCGTATCCGGCGCCGGCGACCTCACTGGCACCGAAAGCGCCACTGCCCACGGGGCGGCGGACACGGCGGCATCGGACGAGGCAACGCATGCCCAGTCCGCCACGCATGCCTTGCCTCCGGGCGTGTTGCCGGTGGTCGCGGTGCGCGACTCGGTGCTTTTCCCCGGCACGGTGTTTCCGCTGGCGATCGGCCGGGCGGCCTCCATCCGCGCGGTGCAGCACGCGATGCGCGTGGAAAGTTCGATCGGCATCCTGCTGCAGCGCGATGCGGAAACCGTCGACCCGGCCGCGGCCGACCTGCATGAGATCGGCACCATCGCCAACATCCTGCGCTATGTGAACGCGCCCGATGGCGGGCACCATATTGTGGTGCAGGGACTGCAACGCTTCCGCGCGCTGGAATTCGTGGAAGGGCAGCCGTTCCTTGCGGTCCGCGCCGAGCCCATGGCCGACCCGGAAGAGCAGGGTGCGGAAATCGAGGCACGGATGTTGTATCTGCGCCAGCAGGCGATCGATGCGCTGCAACTTCTGCCCAGCGTGCCGCCGGAGCTGATCGTCGCCGTGCAATCGGTGAGCGGTGCGGGGGCGTTGGCCGACCTCGTCTCCGCCCATCTCGACATTCCCGCTGGCGAAAAGCAGGGCCTGCTCGAAACGGTGGATCTTGCCGCGCGCATCGACAAGGTGTCGGTGATCCTCGCCAATCGCATCGAGGTGATGCGCCTGACGCGGGAGATCGGCCAGCGCACCAAGGCCACCTTCGACGAGCGCCAGCGCGAGGCGATTTTGCGCGAGCAGATGGCATCGATCCAGCGCGAGCTTGGCGAGGAGGGCGGCAGGTCGACCGAGGTCGCCGAGCTCGAGAAGGCGATCGACGCGGCGCAGATGCCGGAGGCGGCGCGCGAGATCGCGCACAAGGAATTACGCCGCTACGAACGCATGTCGGACGGCGCGCCGGAAGCGGGCATGGTGCGCAATTACCTGGACTGGTTGACCGAGCTGCCCTGGGCCGAGCCCGAGCCGCGGCCGATCGACATCCACGAGGCGCGGCGCGTGCTCGACGAAGACCATTTCGGCCTCGACAAGATCAAGCAGCGCATCATCGAGTTCCTCGCGGTGCGGAAACTCGCGCCGCACGGCAAGGCGCCGATCCTCTGTTTCGTCGGGCCGCCGGGCGTGGGCAAGACGTCGCTCGGCCAATCCATCGCCCGCGCCATGGGCCGGCCGTTCGCGCACGTCAGCCTCGGCGGCGTGCACGACGAGGCGGAAATCCGCGGCCACCGCCGTACCTACATCGGCTCCATGCCGGGCAATATCATCCAGGCCATCCGCAAGGCCAAGGCGCGCGACTGCGTGATGATGCTGGACGAGATCGACAAGATGGGCCGCGGTGTGCAGGGCGATCCTTCCGCGGCGATGCTGGAAGTGCTCGATCCGGCGCAGAACTCGACGTTCCGGGACAACTACCTCGGCGTGCCGTTCGACCTCAGCCGGGTCACCTTCATTACCACCGCCAACATGCTGGAGACGATTCCGGGGCCGTTGCGCGATCGCATGGAAATCATCTCGCTGGCCGGCTACACCGAAAGCGAGAAGTTCGAGATCGCGCGCCGCTACCTGGTCCGTCGCGAGCTGGAAGCGAACGGCCTGCACGCCGGGCAGGCGACGATCAGCGACGAGGCGCTGCGCCAGATCATCCGCGACTACACGCGGGAGGCGGGCGTGCGCAATCTGCAGCGCGAGATCGGCCGTGCACTACGCCACGCCGCGGTGCGTATCGCGGAGGGCGAAGTGACCGACCACGTGGACATCGGTGCAGATGCACTGCACGAGATCCTGGGTCCGCGGCGCTTCGAGAACGAGGCGGCGATGCGCACCAGCACGCCAGGGGTGGCCACCGGGTTGGCGTGGACCCCGGTCGGCGGGGACATTCTGTTCATCGAGGCGACCAGTTTTCCGGGCAAGGGCGGCTTGATCCTCACCGGCCAGCTCGGCGATGTCATGCGCGAGAGCGCGCAGGCGGCGCTGTCGATCGTCAAGCACCGAGCGCACGAGCTGGGTTTCGACGAAAAGCAGCTCGGCCGCATCGACATCCACATCCACGTGCCGGCAGGCGCCACGCCCAAGGACGGCCCCAGTGCCGGCGTGGCGATGTTCACCGCCCTGGTCTCGCTGCTGACCGCCCGCACCGTGCGCAGCGACACCGCGATGACCGGTGAAATCAGCCTGCGCGGCCTGGTGCTGCCGGTGGGCGGCATCAAGGAGAAGATCGTCGCCGCCGCCGCTGCCGGCATCACGCGGGTGATGCTGCCGGCGCGGAACCGCCGCGATTTCGAGGAAATTCCCGCCGAAGCCCGCGAACGCCTGGAATTCATCTGGCTGGAGCGCGTCGATGACGCGATTGCCGCCGCATTGGAGCCAGCTTCCGGCACGAAGGAGACGGAGGCATTCCATTCGACTTGATCCCGCCCCGTCGTGTGCCATTCGTGCCAGGGACGATTGCCAGGCAATGATCGATCCGTTCAGATCGTCCCGGGCACCATTGCCGGCTATCCGGCCTGAGTCGACGAGGGGCGCACCTTGCAGTTTTCGCTGATCGACATCCTGCTGGTGACCAGCATCATCCAGGCGCTGGCGCTGGCTGCGTTCCTGCTGCTGCCGGAAAACATCCGCGTCACCAGCAACCGGCTGCTGGTGGTCACGTTGATCAGTTTTGCCGGTGGTCTGACCGAGATCCTGTTTTACGGCACCGGGCTCACGCTGCGCCATCCGGGGCTGGCCTATCTCGGTACGCTGCTCGGGTTGCTGCAGGCAGGCACGCTGTACCTGTATGCCAAATCGCTGATGTTCCGTGATTTCCGCCTGCGCAAGGAGCACCTGGTGCATACGCTGCTGTTCTGGGTGGTCGCGGCAGTGTTGATCGTCGAGTACTACCAGCAGCCGACCGCCATCAAGCTGCAGATCCTGCAGCGGCGCGATTATCCCGGTGTGCTGACCTCGCCGCTGCTGGCGGTGGCCATCCATGCCGTGGTGCTTGGCTACCTGTATGCGACCATCCGCGCCATTTCGCGTTTCGGCGTGGGTCTGCGGCGGGTTTTTTCCGACCTCGAGAATAAGCAGCTGTCGTGGCTGCGCTCGCTGCTGGTGGGGTATTTCGCGGTGTGGCTGGTGAGCCTGCTGTACTGCCTTTCGGCGCATATCTTCAAGCGTCCCGGCGACGCGTATTGGGTGGTGGGCTTTGCCGGCGTGACCGGGTTCGTGTTCATCAATTACCTGCTGCTCAACGCGCTGCGCCAACCGGTGATCTTCAGCGGACTGGATGCCGAGGAAGCGGAACTGCTGGAGGACGTGGCGGCACCCGTACCGCCGCCGACGGCGGCGGGCGACGACGATCAGGCACTCAAGCAGCGGCTGCGGCAGTACATGCGCGAGCAGCGCCCACACCTGGGCTCCAACCTGACTGTGGCGCAACTGGCCCGCGCGCTCGGAGTCGCACCGCGCGAGCTGTCGCGCCTGCTGAACCAGGGCTTCAACCAGAACTTTTTCGAGTTCATCAACGGCTACCGGCTGGAAGAAGCGAAGGCACGGCTGGTCGATCGCAGCTGTACGGACACAATCCTGCAGGTGATGTACGACGCGGGCTTCAATTCGAAATCCGTGTTCAACACCGTGTTCCGCAAATCGACCGGCCTGACCCCCAGCCAGTACCGTGCCGCCCACGTACCGCCGCCGGTGGCGCCCCCCGACTGACCGGCCAGACCGCCCGACCGTGAGATCGCGGCGAACGGCGGTATCTGGCGGGCGCGGCGGGGTCTGTGCGTGCTCCGGCGAGGGCGGCGGCGCAGGTATCCGGTTCGACTTTCGGTCGTGACCAAGGTCGAACCCCCCAACTCCTTGTTTATCCAGCAGATAATGCCTTGTGCGGGAGGCGTTCGAGTACGTGCGTGCGAACGACGCCGCCGTCAGCGGAGGCCATCATGGTTCGCAGCGATGGGATCGGACCACGACTTGCCGGTACCGGTTCGACGCTTCGTCCCGAACAATTCAACAGGAGTACCTCATGAACGTTTCCCCCTTGCGCAAACGCGTGATCGCCCTCGGTGTCGCCGCCGTGCTCGGCCTCGGCATGGTCGGCACCGCCTCGGCCCACTGCGACGCGATGGACGGCCCGGTCATCACCCAGGCTGCCGCCGCGCTCGATACCGGCGACATCACCCCGCTGCTGAAGTGGGTGCCGGAAACCGACGAGGCCGCGGTCAAGCGCGCCTATGCGCAGACCCGCAAGCTGCGCCAACTGGGTCCGGAAGCCCGTCAGGTGGCCGACACGCACTTCTTCGAAACGCTGGTCCGGATCCATCGCGCCTCGGAGGGCGTGACGTTTGATGGCGTCATCAAGCCCGCCGGCGGAATCGAGCCAAGTGTGGCTGCCGCCGATGCTGCCCTGGTGGACGGCAACATCGATGCGCTCATCGCCGAAATCACCGACAAGATCGAGCACGGCATCCGTGAACGCTACGCAGCGGCACGGGCGGCGCGAGCCACCGCCGACGCCAGCGTCACGAACGGCCGGGCCTACGTGGACCACTACGTGCAGTACGTCCACTACATCGAGAATGTGGATCGCGTGGGAGCGGGTACCGCCCATGGTGCCGAAGAGCACAGCGTGGCCGTGGCGCAACACGCGCACTGAGTACGGCTCGCGCGCCTGGCCCGGAGTGGCCGGCCCGGCGGGTGTCTTCCCGACGCCCGCCGGGCTGTCGCACGCCCACCGATGGGGTGGAGGTGGCCGGTCTGGCTGGGAACCGACCGGCTCCTTGCGCAGATCACCCCTATCCCCGGGCCCATTTCACCACGCTCGGACGGGCCGTTCGCAGGGTCGTCCCGGCGTGCGGATGCGGCGATCCCGGACCTGATCCCCGACGGTGGACAGGTGGGCTTGGCGCTACAGAATCGCAAGAAAACACGATCGCAAGATCTTTCACCCTGGCTTAACGACGCACTGCATAGGGTTGCGCCATGTTGGGGGATGGCGTGACACGTTCGATCAGGAACGTGGCTCGTCGTCAGAAGAGGGGGCTTCGGGTCTTCCAACGTCATCGGGCTGCATTTGCATGATTCCGCACGTTTCGGCTGGTCATCCGTCGGAAGGCTGGCCTCACCCAACAAAGGGGCTCAAGTCATGAAGCATCGTTTCTTGATCAAGACCGTCTTGTTCGTTTCCGTGGCGGCCGCATTTTCGCTCTCCGCGTATGCCGCCGAGCCTGTCGCGGCGGCCGGCGCGCGTGCCAACCTGAGCGCCTTGCAGGCCGGTGGGCATTACGACCGCTTTATCGTGACCTACCGTGACGGCAGCACGGAGCACGCTGATCGTTCGGCCATGCTGCAGAACATCGGCGCCGCGGTCGCCCGCGCGGGCCTCGATCGTGCAAAGCCGGATTTCTCGGGGCGAACGCAGGCCGGAGTAAGGGTCTCCTACACGCGAAAGCTGGCGATCGGAGCGGATCTGGTGCGTACCTCACGCCGCCTGGATCGCGCCGAGGCCGCGGCGTTGATGGAGCAGATCGCATCCGATCCCGCGGTGCTCGATGTGTCGCCCGATGTGATGCTGCAGCGTGATCCGGGTATGCCACTGCCGACGAAATCCGTCCCGGCCACCTTCACGCCCAACGACACCTATTACAGTTTCTACCAGTGGAACCTGAAGCAACCCGACGGAACGGTGACCTACTTCGGCGACGCCAATTTCGGCGGTACCAGCGTCAACGATGCCTGGGATATTTCGGACGGCGACCGGGTGGTGATCGCCGTGCTGGATACCGGAATCACCCGGCATGTGGACGTCGATACCACGCTGGCCGATGCCGGCTATGACTTTATCTCCGACGCCTTTGTTTCCGGCCGGGCGACCGACGATCGTGTGCCAGGTGGCTGGGACCTGGGCGATTGGACGGCGGCGGATGAGTGCTACGCCGGCAGCCCGGCCAATTCCAGCTCGTGGCACGGCACGCATGTGGCCAGTACCGCTGGCGCGGAGTTGACCAACAATGCGCTTGGCATGGCCGGTATTGCCAATGGCGCCAGGATTCTTCCGGTACGCGTGCTGGGGCACTGTGGAGGCTATACGAGCGACATCGCCGATGCGGTTGTCTGGGCCGCCGGCGGTCATGTCGATGGCGTGCCGAGAAACAGGAATCCGGCAGACGTGATCAACCTCAGCCTGGGTGGCGCCGGCCGGTGCACCGGCAACGACCCGATGCTGCGGGCTGTGCGTCGTGCCGTTCAGATGGGCACCGTGGTGGTGGTGTCTGCCGGCAACAGCAACGATGATGCCCGCAACTACACGCCTGCCAGCTGTCCCGGTGTCATCACCGTGGCGGCCACCGGCATCACCAGCAAGCGTGCCTACTACTCCAACTATGGCCGGACGGTAGAAATTGCCGCGCCGGGCGGCGGCGTGTTCCAGGATGACGATCCGAGCACGGGAGTCATTTCCTACGACGGCTTTGTGTGGCAGGCACTCAACAATGGCAGTACCACGCCGGTTGCCGTGGGCACTACCTACAGTGGCTACGCCGGTACCTCGCAGGCAGCGCCACATGTCTCCGGCGCGGTGGCGTTGATGCAGAGCGCGCGCAAGACGTTGCGCATGCGTCCACTCAGGCCGAATCAGGTGCTCCACATCCTGGAAAGGACGGCCTACCGGCCCGTGGTGCAGCCGGACCGCCAGTACTCGATCGGCGCTGGCATCCTGGATGCCAAGGCCGCGGTGGAAGCCGCCGTCGGCCGTCGTGGGCATTCGCACCCGCGCTGGTAACGAAGGTCGGACCCGGACACGGCTGCCCGAACCCGGTGGCTGGCACGAAGAGGGGACTGCTACGGCAGTTCCCTTCTTCTTGGTGCTGCCCGACCGGACGAAAGGACCACGTGGCGTCGGGGAGGGTTGTCTTGGTTTCTTGGTCGGCCGCGGCTCCGCAGGCGCACCGGGCGACCCCGTGCCTTTTCACCATGGGCAGGAATTTCGTATCGTCGAGCACGCGTTGTTGTTGCCGGTGTACGCGGATGCCTGCAGGTTCGTCGCCGCCTTTGCCCAGCCTGGCCCGACAGGCTGCTAGCGAGCCGTGTAACCGCCATCAATCACCAGTTCGCTGCCGGTGACGAATTTTGATTCGTCCGATGCCAGGTAGACCACACCCCAAGCGATGCCATCCGGTTCGCCCATGTGTCCCAGCGGATGCAACTGGTCGATCTGGCGGCGCGCGGCATCGAGATCGGTGGCGCCGCTATCGTGCAGAAAGTGGTCGACCATCGGCGTCCAGATGAAACCGGGGTGCACCGAATTGACACGGATCGCATCGGACGCATAGATCATCGCATCGGTCTTGCTCATCAACCTTACCGCACCCTTGGATGCATGGTAGGGCGGAAGGTCAGGCGCACCCACCAGCCCGCAGTTCGCGTTCCAGCTCCCGACCCTCGCTGTCGAGTACGTCGAACAGCGCCACGCGCGCGCCTTCCTCCGCCATCCGCCGCGCACAGGCGCGCCCGATACCGAGTGCGGCGCCGGTGACGATGCAGGTCTTGCCCTTCAGTCGGTTCATGGGGTGTCCTCCTCGAGACCTTGGGCACGCTGCCACCGATGGCTTCGCCGGTTCCCTGCATCGCGCTCCAAGGCAGGTATCCTATGTCATGGAAAACGTCCCTGTTGCCGCTGGCGCTTGCCGTAGCCGAGCCGCTGGCCCAAGGCCAACCATGCTCTCTGTGCGGTCGCCACGCTATCCCCTGTCGCTACTCGTGCTATTCACTCTGTGGTGGGGCCTGCTGGCCATCGCGCCTTCCTATCGGCAGGACTGGTGGCTTGAGAATCTGCTGGTGCTCGTGGCGATTCCATGGCTGGTTTGGGCGTATCCACGCCTCAGACTGTCGAACACGGCTTACACCCTGCTGTTCCTGTTTTTCGTGTTGCATGCGACAGGCGCCCATTACACCTACGCGGAAGTACCCTACGACCACTGGGCCCGGGAACTCACCGGCCATACCATCAGCGAATTTTTTGGCTTCCACAGAAACCATTTCGACCGACTGGTCCATTTTGCCTACGGTCTGCTGGTCACCCCGGCTGCCATCGAATTGCTCGATAGCCGCGCACCGCAGCGCGGCGTGTGGCGCTGGCTGGTGCCGCTGCTGTTCATGCTGTCGCAGTCCACGATCTATGAATTGATCGAGTGGCTGGCAGCGGAAACTTTCGGTGTCGACCTGGGCCAAGCCTATCTCGGCACCCAGGGCGACGTGTGGGATGCGCAGAAGGATTCGGCGATGGCGGCGCTTGGTGCGCTCATTGCCGTGTTCTGGTGTCGGCGTACGCGGAAGGTGCGCTCCGTACAGGCGAATGCGGAAAACCGCGACGAAGCAAGTTGAACACCCTTGGGATGGGCTGGGGCCCGCGACCGTCCCCGGGCGCTCACCGGATCGCCCACGGTCCAATGGCGGGCTCCTGTGCTCCGCCGCACGGTCGGCGGAGCACAGGAGCCTTGGGATCCGTCAGCCGCCGGAGGCTGCCGCCTTCAACGCCTTCTCGATGGAACGCGGCGCGCACATGATGCTGACGAAGCTGTTGGAGCCCATCATGCTGAGATCCGGAAAGTTGATCGCAATCCGGAATTTCGCGGCCAGCGCATAGACTTTGCCGCCCACCACCAGCACCTCGTAGGGCAGGTGTCCGGTCGACTTGATCGGATGGAAGTCGATCCGGCTCATGATGTACTGGTCGCCACTGCACTCGTTCCCGGCAGGCCCGCTCAGGGCGACGCCGAACAACGTTGCCTGCCTGCCCGGTACGGCCACCTGATAGACCGCGCTGGTACCGCCTTTGTGCGCCGCCAGCCCCGCCTTCACCGCTTCCACCGCCTGCTCGTGACTGTCGTAGCTGGCCAGCAGGTCGGCATCGGTGAAATAGGGCATGAAGGCCTTGTAGTGGTAGCGCGCCAGGTCCGACGCGCTCAGACCCTTGCTGGAACCGTAGGCCTGCTGCGTCCCGAGCGCCTTCCTGAGCTCCGCCGCCACCTCCTCCAGATCGCTGTCGAGGCGGTACGCGCTGGCCATGTAGGCCGGATTGGTGAAGGCCACCTGGGTCTGGGTGCTGCCCTGGTGGGTGATCTGGGTTACCGTCACCCGTTGCACCATGGCGTAGCCGCCGAATTCCGTCGCCGCTGCCGCCGTCTGCAGTGCAGGATTGGTCACGCCGATGATCTCGGCCGATACCACGTTGTCGTCCGGGAACGCGGCATCGGTGTACGGTGCGTAGCTGCCGACCACCGTGAAGCCGGCATCGGCCAGTTGCTGCCTTACCCGGGTGACGACCGGCGCCATCTCGCCCGCCGTGGTCGAGGCCAGGATGAAAGGTCTCAGTGGCTCGGCTGCCGACGCCCGGGCCGCTCCGAAGACAAGCAGCAAAAGTGCTGCCAGAAATGCGTATCCCCATCCCGCTCGTTGCATGATCATTGCAGTCCCCCGGTTCGATGCTGCTCGTTCACAGGAAGCGCTGGGTGTGTCTGACGGCGTGGCTTGCCGTGCATCCACCGACGCGCACGATCTGGTGAGCCCGCCTCGGGTCCGCGAGGCAGACAGCCACTCGATCATGATCGGCGCTGTCCGATACCATGCAGGGTATTCGACTCGCGTTCTTTGTAGCACAGTTTCCGGGAAAGCAGGGGTCTGGGGTGAATGGTGCTTGCTTGCGCCCCTGGTGTCGGCGTCAATTTTTGACCGCGGACCGGCTCCCGCGACCCATGCCGCAGGAACCACGTTGCCGAAACGCATGGCGTGGCCTGACGGCAAGCCCCCTCGCCGGCGCGCCCGGGCACCACTTGAGCGCGTCTTGCCGGGGATCTTCGGCGATCGGACGCCGGGCGACGAGGCGCTGTATGCGCCAGTTTCCGATTTCGATTTCACATCGCGTAGTAATGGCGTCAGGCACAGTCACAGAAGAAAGCCTTCCGTCGAATCCGGGTCAGTTCACTCCGCCCCGATTTTCCCGACCACTCTTGTTCAACGGCGAAACCAACAAGGAGAGCGAGATGCCACGTAGTGTCGGTGATCGATATGCCTGCGAGGAGTGTGGGGCTCAGCTCGTTTATGAAAAGCCCTGTCCTTGCCCTCCGGACATGCCACATTCGGAGATCTGCTGTGGTGTGCAGATGAAGCAGGTGCAGTCGCCAGCCCCGGCGGACAAGGGCAAGAAATAGATCTCCGGGAAATCGCGTCACGGACAATGTCCGACACGCTCCTCCGCTCCACCCGGCACCTGTGCCAACCGGCGGCCTCGAGATTCATGCAGGCGTTCCGTGCATCACTCGGCCTGGTCCGTCGCCGGCTTTTGTGTCTGCGCCGGCGGTTTCAATGCCAGGTAGACGGTGCTCCACAGCTGCGCGGCGTTGCTTTCGTCGGCATCTGCTTTGGATGCGCCGAACGGGGCGACGTGGTAGCGGCCGTCGGCGTAGGTCCATGACCACAGTTCGGAGCTGCGCACCGTACTTGCGGCGTCGATCGCTGCCCACAGTGATCGTTCGGCGGCGAGCAGCCTGGCGCGCAGCGGCGGCGGCAAATCGGTGCGTGCCAGTTGTCGCTCCAGGCCGGCGGCCAGGATCGCCTGCTGCCACGACCAGACCACCGTGCCGTGGTACGCGGTGGCGTCGAAGCGTGACCGGGCGGCGGCCGACGCATAGGCGGGATTGGCCACCAGCAGGCCCACGCCCGTCATCAGGCCGGCAGGGAACGGACGCATCATCGAGCCGACCACCTGCTCGACCTGCGCCGGATCGAGTGTGCCGAACAACAGCGCGAAACCATCGTCTGAATTGAGCACCGGCACCGGTGTGCCGTCGCCATCCAGTGACAGTGCGTTGAAGACCATCGGCGCGGCACCGAGTGCGCTCAGGGCCGGCTGGGCCGGCACCCCGACTGCCTTGGCGTAGTCGGCGATGTCCTGGCGGGCGCGCTGATTGGGTAGCGATACGACAAACAACGACGGAGCCTGGCGGTGCCACACGCGGGCCTGTTGGCCGGCGCGCTCCAGCGCGGCGCGCCCGGCTGCGTTGCCGTAGCGATCGAGCAGGCCGGATTGGGCGAAGCGCTCGATCGCCTCGAGCGCGGCCGGCACCCAGACCGCGTTCACGTCGTAGGCATAGTGGCCACGTCCCAGGCCCTCCTCGCTGTCGCGCCACTGCCCGGTCATGCGCCCCGGTTTCAGGCCCACCAGGTTCCCGACCTTCGGGTCGGCGGCAAAGGCGGCGCTGCGTTCGACCACCCAGGCGAAGTTGCGCACCAGCCGATCCCCTTCGCTGATGCCGTCGGTGCCGGACCGGGCCAGGAACGCGGCAGCCCGTTCGCGACCCTGCGGGCGCTCGAGCAGCCACGCGGCAGCGACCGGCGCCAGCATGAAATTGTCATCGACCATGCCGTAGTCATAGCTGGGCGTATCGATCGGTCCGTTGCCTTCGTGCTCGTTTTGCAGCACGGCGAACTCGCCGATGTTCTCCTCGTGGGCAACCTCGCCGTCGGGCGCCAGCCGCGCCAGCACCGAGCTGATCCCGTCCTCGACGGCCTCGGGTTGAAGCACCGGCATCAGCAGCCGCAGCGACATCAGGGTGTCGCGCCCGAAATAGGTGTCGAAGCGCCACGAGCCGGCCAGGAATTTCTGTTGGTAGGCGAGGAACGACAGCGCGTCCCGCGCCCGTGGGTCGGGTCGCGCGTCGGCATTCAGCAGCATGTCGCCCTGCAGCGGCAGCAGCGGCGTCTCGCCGGTGAGGGCGGTGATACGGATACGCAGATGCCCGTTGCTGCCGACCAGTCCGGTCGACGTGACCCGAGCGCCATCGAGGGGCGTCAGGGTGAGCAGGTAGCCCGGCGCGCCATCCAGGCGGTCGCGGGTCCACAGCAACGCGCCATGCTCGACCTTCGACGACGTCAATACCTGGGCGGGTGCCTTGCCCAGCGATTCGTAGTCGCGCAACACGCGAATGGACGACAGCACCGCCTGGCGCAGCTTGAGCGTATCGGTATTGAGGGTCGCCACCGCGGTGATCCCGCGCAGCGGACGCCCCTGCGCGTCGTGCATCGTCAGCGGCTGCGGCGCCTGGTCGAGGCTCCACTCGACTGGCCCGGCGGTCTGCTCGAACCAGACCCCCACCCCGCTGTTGCCGGCGGGGAACGCGACCAGGATGCGCGGCTGGTCGCCCGAGCGCAGCAGCAGATGGGCGGCAATCGGCCCTTGCCGATAGAACGCATTGATGATGCGTCCTTCGTCGATGCGGAACGCCAGCGGTGCGGCAACGGCCGTTGCCGGAACGGGAGCCGTCGAAGCGGCTGGTGCAGCCGTGCCGGCGACGGCAAAAGACAGCGCAGCAGTCGTGAGAATCAGGCGGATCATGCAATCTCCACGGGTGGGTGGTCGGGCAGGTTCCCGTAACGCAAGACCGAGTCGACAACCCGGGTCGCAAAGCGCGTTCGCCGGTCACGCGCCGGCGTTGGATCATCGCCGATCTTCCCGCAGATCGTCGAATGAGCCAAGCGCCCACTTTTCGCCGTCCCTCATTCCGGTGCCACGCCTCCGGTCGCCGGGCGTCGGGAAGCGCAAGTGCGTGTCGATCGGCCACGGCGACGAGATGGCGCCCCGTGTTCCGCGTTTTTCGAGTAGTGTCGGAAACCGGCGGCTGTGTTCGTCGTGACCGACGGGCGGTTCTGCGGCACTGCCGCGAAAACGGGTACTGGAGCAAGGCAGGAACCAAGCATATGTCCCAAGCATCTGGTGTTGATCCGAATGGTCTGCGGGAATACTCGGTGGTCTTCACCGATCGCGCGCTCAACCACATGTCGAAACGCTTCCAAGGGGTCATGCGCGACCTGTCGGAGCATCTGAAAACGGTCTACCACGCCCATGCCGTCGCGATCGTCCCCGGCGGCGGTACCACCGGCATGGAATCCGTGGCGCGTCAGTTCGCGCACGACAAGAACGTGTTGATCATCCGCAACGGCTGGTTCAGCTACCGCTGGAGCCAGATCTTCGAGGTGGGCCGGATCCCTGCGCACACGGGCGTCCTCAAGGCACGCCCGACCGGCAGTGCGCACCAGTCGCCGTTTGTGCCGCCGCCGATCGAGGAAGTCATCGCTGCTGTTGCCGAACGCAAGCCGGACCTGGTCTTCGCACCGCACGTCGAAACGTCATCCGGCATCCTGCTGCCTGATGACTATCTGCAAAGCGTGGCAACCGCCGTCCACGGGCACGGTGGGCTGTTCGTGCTCGACTGCATCGCCAGCGGCGCGCTTTGGGTCGACATGCAGCAGATCGGGGTGGACATCCTGCTGTCTGCTCCGCAAAAGACGTGGAGTGCGACGCCTGGTGCCGCCCTGGTCATGCTTTCGGCGGCCGCGGAAGCACGCCTCGGGACCACCCGTGGCTCCAGCTTCACCCTGGACCTGGCGAAATGGCGCGCCGTGATGGCTGCCTACGAAAATGGCGGTCACGCCTACCACTCGACCATGCCCACCGATGCGCTGGTGCAACTGCGCGACGCCATGGGTGAAACCATCGACATGGGCCTGGAAAATGCCCGCCGCGCGCAATGCGAGCTCGGCCGGAAGGTACGCGCCTTGCTGGTTCGCCGGGAACTGCCCAGCGTCGCGGCCGAAGGCTTCCAGGCTCCGGGTGTCGTGGTCAGCTACACCGACAACGCCGCCATCCACGATGGCAGCGCGTTTGCCGCACACGGGCTGCAGATTGCTGCCGGTACCCCGCTGGCCTGTGACGAGCCCGCCGACTTCAAGACGTTTCGGCTTGGCCTGTTCGGTATCGACAAGCTCAAGGACGTCGATGGCACCGTGCGGCGGCTGGACGAGGCGCTTGTCCGCATCATGGGCTGAACGCCCGGCGCTCACAGCGGGTGTTGTCGGTAGAATTGCTCAAGTTGCCGATATACCTCCGGCAAATGCTGGCGCAATGTCGCCGGCGTCTCGAAAAAATGCTCGCTGGCCACCGCAAAGAACTCGGCCGGGCTTTCCAGGGCATACGGGTCAATCGGTAAGTCTGCCCCGTTGCGTTGATCATCCTGCAGGCGATCCCACGCGCTCGAGAAAACCCGCCACCACACGCGGCGATCCATGCGCCGGTGCAATGGCGGGAATCCGTTGGCATCCCCGTTGAGCATGTCGAGCTTGTGCGCCATTTCGTGGATGATCACGTTGTGCCCGGGTTTGTCCCCGATATTCAGCACGTGCGTCCACGACAGGATCACCGGCCCGCGCCCCCATGCCTCACCGGCCATCGCGCTGTCGGTCTGGTGGACCACGCCCGCGTCATCCATCTGTTCGCGGCGTGGAATGAACGCGTCCGGGTACACGATGACGCTGTGCCAACCGTCGTACCAATCCATGCCCAGTTTCAGGATGGGCAGGCAGGCATGGGTCGCGAGCAAGACCCGGTCGGCGTCATCGAGATGCAATCCCTGGACCGGCTCCAGCGACTTGCGGTGCAGGAACAAAGTGGCCAGCACGCGCAGCGTCGCCTGGTCGGAAGCGCCCAGCCGACGCGCTGGCGCACAGTGCTGCAGCGCACCTCGCCAGAGCGGTTCGGCAATCGGGCGCTGAGCGACGATGCGTCGCACGCGCCAGTTTCTGATCTTATTGAACATGGCCACACGTTGGAGAGAGTCGCAGGGTCAACAGCATCAGGGGCGAACTGCACGTTCTCAAGAAAGAAAGCGCGGGCCGCAAAAGTCGGTGCGGGAGTCCATGTCGCCGTTGGCATCCGCGGTGAAGTGGTGACCTCGTTCGCCCGGGCAAGCACGGCCAGCTTGAGACAGCCCGGGCCAATCTGTCGGATATCTTTACGATTTTTGATTGTACGGAAAATGCGATCTGTTTGAAATCAACAACTTGATAGGCGGCATATATATTGCCTGCAAAATCATCCGGTCGGCTGCCACGCCTGGGATTCCTTCACCGGCGTGTAGCGCAGTGCCGCCGGTCCTCCCAACACTTTCAGGGGTGCAGTCGATGAAGTTGTCCAGCCGTTTTCCCACAGTTGCTGTCGTCGCCCTGTTGTCGGTACTGGCTTTCGGCCTTCCCAGTGCGGCCAGCGCCTTGCCGGTCCCGGTTACCCTGAACAATCCGTCGGCCGGATTCTCAAACCCCCAGCCGGTGGGTGGCAACCTGGGAAACTCGAACATCACCTGGCCCGACGGTGCCAACGGTGACGAGATCCGCTTCGGGGTTCCGACGAACCAGCCCGTAAAAAACCCGACCCGACAGCAAAGCGGGCTCCGCTTCGATGTGTTCGCGGCACCTTTTGACGTCAATATCGGCGATATCTTCGACCTTGGCACGCTGACTCATTTCAACTGGGAGGTGAGGAGCGGGACCTCGATCAGGGGGGCCGTTCTGACATTTGATTTCGACATAGCAGGCTCCAACCCTCCGCATTTGAGCTTCTCGTTCAATCTTGGGGTGGACGAGACGGACAACAAGGCGGCAGGCTGTGCAAACACGCCGGTGACGCCGGGGAACTGGTGTCCCGACATCATCTCGTTCCCGCAGATGGGGGGAGGCGAAACATTCACGCTGGATGGCCGGACATATACCCTCAACCTGCTCGGCTTCGGCCCGACAGCCAACAATCTGCAGAGTGCCTTCATCACCCAGGAATTCCAGGACAACAGCACCCACCTCTGGGCGACGATCTCCTCACCCACCACCCAGGTCCCGGAACCCGGCGCACTGTCGCTGATGGCGCTGGGGCTGTTTGGAGTGGGCGGCGTGCTGACCTACCGCCAGCACAAGCGCAAGGAAGGCAGGCGGCAGGTGTGATGTAGCCCACGGCCGTCCGACGGGTTCCGTGAGGCGGTCACCGCCGGCCAGCGCCGCACAGTCCACGAGGCGCCTGTGAATCCGGCTCTCCGGTATCGGGGTGGCCGGTTTTTTCAGGCCAAGTAACAGCGCGGGTCAGTCCAAGCCGTGGTTGTCGTCGGCATGCTGGCCGCCATGGTCTTCGGACGGCATGCTGCCGACCCCGGGCCTGGGCGCTGGTCTCTTGTTGCGGGTGCGGGCAGCGGGAATCTGTCGGATCGGGTGGAGTCGACGCAAGTGGTGGAGGTGTTGTGTCCGGTCTGGCCGCTGGAGCAGCGGATGGGGACGGAGCAGGGTGGTATCGGGCTTCGAGGAATGCTGGATGAGGCTGGAGTTCCTTCGTTCCCGTTGATTCCGGCAGCAGCGGTCGGGACGGTTTGTGCCGCATATCGGAGGACATTATAGTGCCCCCGTGATCAGCGACCCGGCCGACCCGTGAAGGGCTGCCCGAGGAGCTCCTGATTCCGATGGGCATCGGCCGGAACGCGCTTCCGGTTGGGTCTGCACGCTGATCCTGATCTGCGAGAAGCGCCTGGGGGAACTCGATGACGCAACCGACCCGAATCCTGGCGCAATCCCCCTGGGATCGCCGGATATTGAATGACGAGCTGTTTCGGCGTGCGCCGGTGCCGGTTGGCACGCATGCACTCGTGACCCACGCCGCCATGTTGCAGGATGCGGCGCAGATGCGGGATGCCGCCGAATACCTGCACCATGCCTTGCGCAGCTACGGCCACCAGCAGGAAAGCGGCGATCAGGACTACAAGATCGTGCGTATCCACGATACGGCACAAGTGAAATACGAGCGCCATACGGAATTTACCGACTACACCCAGATTGGCGCCGCCAGTGGGCAAGTACCGTTTGCGCAGGATGCAGACATCGTCGCCACCGACTGGATGAATGCGCTGCCCGGCCTGCGCATTGCGGCCAGCAAGCTGCACATCCTGCCGCAGGACGATGAAGAAAGCGTGGCGCGCGCGGTGGCTTCGTTGTCTGCGCAAACCTCATCCAGCGTGGTGGCCGATGGCCAGGCCCGGATCTGGGCAGATTGCAGGATCCAGGATGATGGTTTTACGCGGATCCTCGTGGTGGACTGCGGCCTGCCGGCCGATCGCCGGGCGCGGCTGGTTCAACGACTGCTGGAAATCGAGGACTACCGCATGCTGGCCATGCTCGGCTTCGTGCCGGCCAGGTCCGTCATGACGGCCTTGCAGGGCATGGAATCACAACTGCAAAACCTGATGATGCAGGTCGCCGACAGCCGCACCGACAACGGTCAGGCCAGCGCCGAGAAGATTCTCCATGAACTCCTCAGCCTGGCCGCGCGGGTGCAGCAGCACTCTACCGACCACACCTTCCGCTTCGATGCCTCGCGTGCCTATTTCGCACTGGTCAACAAGCGCACGCGGGAACTGCGCGAGGAACGCATCCAGGGCTATCAGCGACTGGGCTACTTTCTCGACCGTCGCCTGGGGCCGGCGATGCAGACCATGGAGGCCGTACGCGGCCGGCTGGAAACACTCTCTGATCACATCGACCGGGCGGCTTCCCTGATCCGCACCAGGGTCGACCTGAGCCTGCAACGCAAGAGCAGCCACCTGCTGCGTTCGATGAACCGCCGCTCCGCGCAACAACTGCGCCTGCAGCAGACCGTCGAAGGCCTGTCGCTGGTGGCCATAAGCTATTACAGCCTGGGTATCGTCATGCATCTGGCCAGGGCTGCGGTCAATTTCGGAATGCCGCTGGATCCGGAAATGGTGACAGGCCTGGCCGCGCTTCCGGTCATCGGTGGCGTGTACTGGGTCATTCACCGGATCAGCAAGCAGGTGAACAAGCATTCCGATGACGGTTCCGTCGCGACGCGAAGTTGAAATGACGGTATTGCCTCGGGAGTGGTGGGCACGGGCGGGAAGCCATGGCGACGCAGGCATGCCCCGTGGGATCCGGGGGACGCGTCAGCGGTCGTCTGGTGGCTTCAGGACAGGGCAGGCAGCCGGGAAATGTGTCCGTGCGCCACGTCACTTGACCGGCAGCAGGGTGGGCACGAGACTGTCTACCTTCCAATAGGTAGGTGAAGCGCATGAAACTCCGTGCCGACTGGTCCGAGCGCGTCGTCGTCGATGGGTCTGCGCTGGATTGGGTGGATTCTCCCTCGCCTGGCGTTCAACGCAAGATGCTGGAGCGCGACGGCGATGAAGTGGCCCGCGCCACCTCCATCGTGCGCTACGCGCCGGGCTCGCATTTCCCTCGCCATGTACATGAGCTGGGCGAGGAGTTGTTTGTGCTGGAGGGCGAGTTCTGCGATGAGAGCGGCCGATTTGGTGCCGGCTCCTATGTCCGCAATCCACCCGGTTCGGCACATGCGCCGTGGTCGGACGGCGGCTGCGTGCTGTTCGTGAAGCTGCGTTATTTCGATCCGGCCGATCAGGCGCGGGTGGTGGTGCACACCCGCGACACGCCCTGGCAGCCGGGCCTGGTGCCGGGCCTGTCGGTGATGTCGCTGCACGAATTTCGCACCCGGCACACCGCACTGGTGCGCTGGGCGCCGGGTACGCATTTCAATGCGCACCGTCACTACGGTGGCGAGGAGATCCTGGTGGTCGATGGCGTGTTCGAGGACGAGCACGGGCGCTACCCGGCAGGCAGCTGGATCCGGAGTCCACACCTGAGCCAGCACCAGCCATTCAGTGGCGAGGGCTGCCTGATCCTGGTCAAGACCGGGCACCTCGTCGATGACCTCGAGGTGGCCGCATGAGCGTGATCGCCGCAGGCACGGCCGCACGGGTGATGGACGTGGCGCAGGCGCTGATCCAGCAGCGCGGCTACGCTGGATTCTCCTTCGACGACGTGGCGCAGGCGGTGGGCATCCGGAAACCCAGCGTGCACCACCACTTCCGCACCAAGGCCGTTCTCGTCGCGGCGTTGGTGCAGCGCTACACCGAGCGCTTCGAATCCGCGCTGGCCGCCATCGATGTCGCCCGGCGCGACCCGCTGGCACGGCTGAAAGCCTACGTGCGGCTGTTTGCCAGCACCTATGCGCAGGACGGGCATCTGTGCGTGTGCGGCATGCTCGGTGCGGAAGCTGATGCATTGCCGGCCGATGTCGCCGATGTCGTGGCCGGTTTCTTTCGACTCAACACTGCGTGGCTCACGGCCGCCTTTCGTGATGCGCAGCGCAGCGGACAAGTGCGCGCCACGCCGCGGGCATCGTTGCTCGCCGAGCTGATGCTCTCGGCGCTGGAGGGGGCGATGGTGGTGGGACGTGGCGCGCGCAGCGGCGGTGGGCCGGCGGCGGTCGGCAAAACCTTGCTGGGCAGCCTCGCGGCCTGACAGGCAGGCGTGGACTGCGGCAGGGCCATCGATCATGAAGTCTGGCAGGGCTGGCCCGTCGATGGATTTTTTTGGATGACCGGCGCGGCGATGGGGGTGGTGCTCCGCGACCCGCTTCGATGCAAGGCCGTTCTCCGGTTGCTTTCTCCGGCCCTTGTTATAGTGCCGCCCTGGCGTGCTTGCGACGACGCGCCAGGCCCCGCGCTCGACGGCGCCCTACTTGCAGGGTCGGCGTCATGGTGCGTGCCTGCCTCGTCCCGCCGTTCGCCGCCTCCAGGTACTGACTGATTGTGAGTTTCGACCCGTCTCCGGTTCTGAGCGCCTTGTTGGGTGGCAGCGTGGCTGCCGTGGCGACGGCTGTGGGCACCTTGCCGGCATTGTTCGCGCGCCGCATTTCGCAGCGTGTGCAAGATTCGATGCTGGGTTTCGGGGCGGGCGTGATGCTGGCCGCCAGCGCGTTTTCGCTGGCCTTGCCCGGGATCGACGCCGCCCAGGGCTATGGCGCCGGTCCGTGGTTGGCCGGCGGAATTGTCAGTGCGGCGATTCTGGCCGGTGGGGGCTTGTTGCTGTTGCTGGACCGCACGATCCCCCACGAACACTTCGTCAAGGGGCTGGAAGGCGGCAACCCGGAGCGGATCAAGCGTGCCTGGTTGTTCGTTTTTGCGATCTGCCTGCACAACGTACCGGAGGGGCTGGCGATCGGTGTCGGCTTTTCCGGCGGCGATACTGCCGGCGGCATCGCGCTGGCGACCGGCATTGCCATTCAGGACATCCCCGAGGGCCTGGTGGTGGCCGTCGCGCTGATGGCCACCGGCTATAGCCGTGGCTTTTCCGTTGCGATCGGCATGGCTTCCGGCCTGGTCGAGCCGCTGGCGGCTGTATTGGGTGCGGTGATCATTGGCAGTTACCCCTGGCTTTTGCCGTTGGGCCTGGGTTTTGCCGCCGGCGCAATGTTGTTTGTGGTCAGTCACGAAATCATCCCGGAGTCGCACCGGCAAGGGCACGAGAGCTTCGCCACCGCCGGCTTGATGATCGGCTTCGTGCTGATGATGACGCTCGATACCGCATTCGGTTGAGCGGGTACGGAGCGAACGCGGGAGCCGGGCCATCAGGTTCCGGTTCGGGACGAGCCCGGTGGCTTTCGCCGTGGCCCGACATGGTTCGCGCGCCGTGGCGGGTTTCTTTCGCAGCGGTTTCGCATCAGCATGTGTTGCGAGCACTGTCACGCGTACCCTTGGATCCCGCCGCAGAGTAGGAAATGAAGCTGATCGTCTTGTCCCGCCTTGGCCTGCTGCACGTGGTGTTTCTGGCCATGCTCTGCGGCTGTTCCCGCCCGTCGCCGGAGGCAGGTCCGACGCCCTCCGACGCCGATGGCGTGGCGCAGTTTCTGGACGGCTATTGGCAGCGACCGCTCGCTCCCCAGGGGGCGCCGCCGGCGGCATTCACTCCGTTGGAGTCGGCGCTCGATCCAGCATCCTGCGGCTCCTGCCACGTGCAGCAGTTGCGCGATTGGGGTGGCGCGCGGCACGCCAAGGCCATGGGGCCGGGTGTGCTGGGCCAATTGATGAACATGGACGCGCAGGCACGCGACGAGCAGCAGAGTTGCATACGCTGTCACGCGCCGCTGGCCGAACAGGCGGACAGCCTGTCCGCCGCCCTTGCCGGACCGGATGCGGCCACCGGCGAGGGCCTGCACGGGCACGGCGTGACCTGTGCGGCCTGCCATGTGCGCGGCAATCGGCATTTCGGCCCGGCGCGCCGCGACGGCTCGGCGCCGCAACCGGGAGACGCCTTGCCGCACGGAGGCTGGCAGGCGAGCGCCGCTTTCGCGGATTCGCGGTTCTGCGCAGCTTGCCACCAGTTCGAGGCGGACGGCTACGCGCTGAATGGGAAACTGCTCGAAAACACCTACGCGGAGTGGAAGGCCAGCACCTATGCCAGTGAGGGCAGGCAGTGCCAGTCCTGCCATATGCCGGACCGGCGCCATCTTTGGCGTGGCATCCATGACGCGCAGATGGTGCGCAGCGGCGTCAGCATCGACACGCTGCCGCCGCGCGTCGAAGGCGATACCGTGCACGCCACGTTGACCGTGCGCAACACCGGCACCGGCCACTATTTCCCCACCTATGTCACGCCGAAAGTGGTGTTGGAGATCATGCAGGAGGACGCCGCCGGGAATGCGATCCGCGATACTCGGCGTGAGTACGTGATCGCCCGCCAGGTTCCACTCGATCTGTCACACGAGATCGCCGACACGCGACTGGCGCCGGGCGCACAGGCAGCGCTCGACTACGTGTTGCCGCGGCAGCACGGGGCGACCAGGCTGCTGTATCGCGTCAGCGTCGAACCGGATGCTTTCTACACCGAATTTTACCGCTCGCTGATCGACTTCGGTGCGGGTAGGGGCGAGGCGTTGATCCGCCAGGCGCTGGCCGAGTCGCTCGCGTCGCGCTACACGCTGTTCGAGGAGCGCCGCGCGATCGGTGCGGCGACAGAATGAGTGTCGTTCGTGCCCGCGGCAAATCCGGTCACGTGTCCGGTATGAAGTCGATGGTTGGACGCAACTTGCGCTGCCGGCGGCTGTCAATCGCGTATCGGTGACGGCGGCATGCATGGCCCGATCACCACGCCTCCAATTGCCCGGCATTCCCGGCCCGCGTAAGGTGGGCGCCATTCGTCTGGAGTAGAACCATGGACACCAAGCAAGCCAACGTCGAGCGTTTCAACACCATCGCATCCCAGTGGGACAGCGATCCCGGCCGTGTCCGCATGGCGCAGAAAGTGGCGCGGGCCATGCTCACGGCATTGTCGCCCACGGGTCAGGAGCAGGCGCTGGAGTTTGGTGCCGGAACCGGCCTGGTGACGTTGTTGATGGCGCCCAAACTGGCGCATGTGACGGCGCTGGACAGCTCTGCGGGCATGCTGGACGTGCTGCGGCAGAAGTGTGAGATGAAACAGCTCAGCCAGGTGGAAACCATCGAGGGCATGGTGCCGGACCAGCTGCCCGACGCCCAATACGACCTGATCTACAGCTCGATGACCATGCATCACGTCGACGATGTACCCGCTCTGCTCAAGACGCTGGCCGATCATGTCAAACCCGGGGGACGCGTCGCGCTGGCCGACCTCGATGCCGAAGACGGCGGTTTTCACAGCGAGGCCAAAGGCGTCGTGCACCACGGTTTCGCGCGGGAGACCTTTGGCAACTGGTTGCGTGAGGCAGGCTTTGCCGACGTGCAGTTCTCAACCGCCTTCATCGTTCGCCGCGAAGGCGAGGGTGGCGCCGCGCAGGATTACCCGATCTTTCTGGCCATTGCGGGCAAGCCGGGTTCTTGAAGGGAACATGGCGAAAGCCCGAATACGGTGTCCAGCGAGCCGGCTCGGTTCGCGCGGACTTGGTTGCTGCTTTCCACGTTGGATCCGCTCGGGCCTGGCCGCGGCTCGCGTCGGCCGGCATTCCCGGCGCGCGTCCGCAGCGGCGAAATCCGCGGGTACTACATGCAACCGTTGCTTGTGAAGCTTGGGAGAGCCCGGTCGATCGCTGGCTGCGGTGCGGGGCTGGACAGGGACGATGTGCACTGCCATGTTTAGCCCGTGCCGAGACATATTGCCATGACAGCCGCTGACCTCACCGGCAACGCCGAATCCAATCGCCGCACAGCCTCCACGCCAGACGCCCCGGCTCATGTGGAGCACGCTTCGGCGACAACCAGGGCCGCACTGGCTGCACTGGAGGGCAAGGCGAGCGTGGAATGGCTGGAATCGGGACGGGCGTTGGCGCTGAAGCAGGACCTTGTGACTGCCTCGGCGGTGCTGCACGAGGCCCTCGCTCGACACGGTGTCGACAATGAGTTGAGCTTGGCGCTGGCCGGCGTGCGCTGGCAAATGCAGGATCATTCCGGCGCGCGGGTACTGCTGGAAAGATTGCTTGCGCGCCAGCCCGACCATGTCGCGGCGGTGTTCGCGCTGGCCCGACTGCATATCGAGCTGGGTTGCCTGGACGCGGCGGAGGCTGTGCTCGGCAATTTGTTCGGGCGCTTCCGCCAGCCCTCCGATCTCGTGCATCGCGCGGCAAGGATGCTGGCCGACGCCGGACGCAAGCGGGGTGCTGCCGAGCTGTGCGAGGCAGCGATCACTGCCGGTTCGGGCGATCCGTTCGTACATGTCTACGTGGCGGCCTTGCAGGGCCAGCTTGGAGAGTTCGAGCGTTCACGCAGCCACTATCTGTTCGCACTCGAGCATGACCTGAAGACACTGGATTTCGGGGCCGCCTACGGGCTGGCGTCGATCAGGCGCTACGACGATCCTGCCGATCCTGACCTGGCCCGTTTCAAGATGCTGCTGGACCGGGCCGACCTCTCGCAAGCCGCGCGTGCCTCCGTGCTGTTCGCACTCGGCAAGGTCAACGACGACCTCGGCGACTATGCGCGTGCCGCGTCGTTTCTGCGCGAGGCGAATGGTCTGGTCGGCCATCAGGGCTGGTCGCGCAGGAACTGGCGTCGCATGGTGGAGTCCAGGCTGACCGGCACGTCGTTGCCGCAACGCAGGCCGGCCAGCACGGAATGTATCCCGGTTTTCGTGGTCGGTGCGCCGCGCTCGGGCACGACGCTGGTGGCCGAGTTGCTGGGGCGCTCGCCCGAAGTGCGCAATCGTGGAGAGCTGGACTGGCTGCCGCACTATGCCGAAGAGGTTGCGTGTTCCGCCAGGCCGGACCCGGCCTTGCTCGGGAAGATCGTGGACACCTATATGGCCCGGTTGCAACAGGGCGAGGCGGGTGCGCGCTGGTTTGTCGACAAGCAGCCGCTCAACTTCCTGCACGTCGACTTGATTCGTGCGTTGTTCCCGCAGGCGCACATCGTTTACTGCCGACGCAGCCACAGGGATACGGCGCTATCGATCTGGAGTCAGCACTTCGAGTCGGCAGAGTATCGATTCGCCTACGATTTCGGGGATATCGCCGCGGTCCTGAAGGGATGCGAGCGACTGATGGCCAAGGCCCGTCGTGATTCGCACCTGATTGAAGTTCGTTACGAGGAGCTGGCGCGGAACCCACAGGCGGCCGTCGGCAAGCTCGCCGCGGCACTTGGTCTGGCGCCGTTCGATGTCGGTGTGCCCAACGCGGTGCGCAGCGTGATAGGCACTGCCAGCGTGTGGCAGGCCCGCCAGCCGGTGTACACGCGGGCTATCGGGCGCTGGCGCGGGTATGCCGAGCACGTCCCGGAACTGTTGCGCTTCGCGGATGACTGAGGCGTGCCCGGCCTGGCACATCAGACCACCGTGGCCCGCTCTGCCTGGCGCCACATTCGACCCGACAACGCGCGATACGTCATAATTTCCAGTCCGTCGATGAGGGCGCCACCGCGGCGCGGCCATGCCATCGCTCCCTACCCTTTTGATTGCGTGAATTCCATGATGACGCTCCAGGACGCCTACAAGCTGCACCAGGCCGGCCGCCTCGTCGAAGCCGAAGGTGGCTACCGCGGGTGGTTGTCGCAGTATCCCGACGATCCCGACGCCCTGCATCTGCTTGGCATGCTGCGCCATCAGCGCGGTGACAGCGCGGAGGCGCTGAATCTGGTCGGCAGGGCATACGAACTGCAGCCGGACAACCCCAATCTCGCGCTCGCGCACGGCACTTTGTTGCGGCTGGCAGGCGATGCGGCCGCAGCCGGCCTGGCCTATTACCGCGCCCTGGCACTGGACCCGAACTTCGGCGGCGCCCACGTCGGGCTTGGCCAACTGGCGCTCGACCGCGACGATGCCAAGACGGCGGAAGAACATTTCCGGATTGCCCTGCGTGCCGGCGAGGATGGCCACGCGCTGGCCGGACTGGGCACCATCATGCTTGCGCGTGACGACACCGAGGGGGCCGTTCGCTACCTGACCCGCGCAGCGGAACTGGTCCCCGATTATGCGGTGATCCAGTTCCTGCTCGGTCAGGCGTTCAGCAAGCGCGGCGTGCTCGCATTTGCCGAGGCGGCGTTGAACAACGCGCTGCGCCTGCAACCGGACCTGCATGCGGCGCGGGTGTGGCTGGCCGAGGTGCTGCTCAAGGACAGCCGTCCGGCGGAGGCACGGTTGCACTACCACACCTTGCTGCCGGTGCCGGGCTACGCGGTGATTGCCGAGGTCGGCCTTGGCGATGCCGACCGGCTGGAAGAACGCTACGAGCAGGCCATCGCGCATTACCGCGCAGCCCTGGCGATCAACCCGAAGCTGTCCTCACCCACCCGCATGCTGGCGTGGATACTCGCCACACTCGGCCGCAACGATGAGGTCATCGCGGCCTGTGACGCCTATCTCGGCTTCGTGCCGGATGACGAGGACATGCGCCTCCTGCGCGAGGACGTGTGGAAGTTGATCAAAGGGCCAGGCGCTGGAAAGCACGTTGGAAGCCAAAGCTGACCGGGATGCCCGGCGTTCCCTGCGCGGCGCGGCGGCTTCGCCCGGACGCTTCAGATCGCCTCGGCGCGAACCAGCCATACCTCGCCGCGACGCGAGGATGGGAGGCCGCTGAGCAGGGCAAGCCAGGGTGCGAGCAGCCGCACACCCCATTCCAGCCGGCGTATGCGGCGAAACGGGTTCGATACCGCGCGCTCGGCACGCAGCGCAAACCCCGCCTCCAGCAATGCCTTCTCCAGTACCCAGGGGCTCAGCGGGGTGATGTGGCCTTGCTCGCGGTAGTCGATGTCGCGGAACCACTGGAACTGGCCGCGTCGCAGGAACAGCGCCTGTGACACCGGGTTGGCGATGTTCGGGGTCGACAGGACCAACTGTCCGCCGGTTGGCAGCAGCGCACGGATCTGCCGCAGGACTTCGCGCGGGTTCTCCAGGTGCTCGATGATTTCCAGTGCCATCACCGCATCGAAACCCTGCGGCCATTGTGCGGCGAAGGCGCCGTTGAGGTCGGCGGCGACGAACGGCACGTCGACCGGCTTGAAACTCTCGGCGAACAGGTCGCTGGCGGTGATCCGGAAACCCAGGTCGGCCAGGCGCTGCGACATCGCGCCGCTGCCGGCGCCGAACTCCAGCACGCGCGCATCGGCGGCCACCGCACCGGCGAGCATCTGTGTCGCCGCTTCATGCAGCCCGGGCGCGGCGTAGATCGGCAACCCCTTGTACTCGCGCATGGGGCGGCCGCCAAAGCCGGTGCGGAAGCTTTCGGCCCGGCTGGTGATCTGGTCGGTGGCCGAAGAGTGGGGCGTGGGCATGGTCCGAAACGAAATGGGTTGGCGACAGGAACGCAAGCGTGGAGCGTAGCAGGCAGGCCCGGGACGATGCCTGCTTTCGGCCTGCGCAGCGGATATGGAGCGGCGGGCCGGGGAGGCGTCGCACCGGCCCTTCCGGCGCCTGTCGCGGTCGGCTCAGATGCGCCCGGTCACTGGTATCAGCGCGCCGGTGATGGCGGAGGACTGCCTGGACAACAAGAACACGATCACGTCGGCGAGCTGTTGCGGCTTGACCCATTGGCTGAAGTCGGCCTTGGGCATGTCGGCACGGTTGGGCGGCGTGTCGAGGATGCTGGGGAGCAGGGCGTTGACGGTGATGTCGCGATCCTTGAGCTCCTCGGCCAGCGCCTCGGTGAAGCGCATCACGCCGGACTTGGATGCGGTGTAGGCGCCGACACCCGCCCCGGCCTTCAGGCCGGAGGCCGCGCCGATGTTGATGATGCGCCCGCCGGCAGGCAGGTATTCCAGTGCAGCCTGGCTGGCCGCCACCGCGGTGCGCAGGTTGATCCGGTACAGCAGATCCCACGTATCCAGGCTGCCCCCGGCGAGGGTCTCGTAGCGGAAGGTGCCGGCGATGTTGACCAGCGCGTCGAGTCCGCCGAGCGCTTCGGCGGCGGCGGCCAGCGCCTTGTTCGCCGCTGGCGGGTCGGCCAGGTCGACTCCACCGAGGCAGGTCGCCTGCATCATGCCCTTGGCCGGCGGATCGGTGCGATCGATCGCCGCGACCCGGGCGCCTGCATTGAGTGCCGCCTGTACGGTCGCCTTGCCAAGGGTGCCGAAGCCGCCGGTTATGGCGACGCGCAGTTGGTCCAATTGCATGATGCTCTCCTGAGGCTGTCCGCTGGACAGGATAGCCCGCCTGACGCGGGCTGTGGTGCGCGGAGGGGTGTGCGGCGAAGGTCGTGTCAGGAGTCCCGAGCTGGTGGATGCACGTCAGGCAGGAACGCCGCAAGCAGTCCAAGCAGCGGCAGGAACGCGCAAATCTGGTACACGAACACGATGCCGAAGTGATCCGCCACCACGCCGAGCACCGCGGCGCCGAGCCCGCCGAGGCCGAACGACAGGCCGTAGAACATGCCCGAGACCATGCCCACGCGATGCGGCATCATGTCTTGCGCGTACACGATGATGGCCGGGAACGCAGACGCCAGCACCACCCCGATCACCACGCTCAGCCCAACGGTCCACGCCAGCCCGACATGCGGCAGCAGCAAGGTGAACGGCGCGATGCCGAGGATGGAGAACCAGATCACCTGCTTGCGGCCGATGCGATCGCCGATCGGCCCGCCGATCAGCGTGCCGGCCGCGACCGCCATCAGGAACACCGCCAGCAGGTGGGTCGCGGTGGTCATCGACAGGCCAAAATGGTGGATCAGGTAAAACTCGTAGTAGCTGCTGATGCTCGCCAGATAGAAGAACTTCGAGAACATCAACACCATCAATATGCTGATCGTACGGCGCACGACGGGAGCCGGAAACATCGGCTTGTCCGACGGCAGGCGTTTCCTCACACGCTCGTTGATGTGGTGGCTGTACCAGCGGCTGACCTGCAACAACACCACGATGCCGAGCAGTGCCGCCAGGCCGAACCAGCCCACATGCGAACGTCCGAACGTCAACACGATGCCGGCGGCCAGCAGCGGGCCCAGCGCCTGGCCCAGATTGCCGCCGATCTGGAACACCGACTGGGCCAGGCCGTATCGCCCGCCCGACGCCATGCGTGCGACTCGTGACGATTCGGGGTGGAACACCGAGGAGCCGCAGCCGATCAGCGCGACCGACAGCAACAGGACCGGATAGCTCGGCGCGACCGACAGCAACAGCAGGCCACCCAGGGTGAAGCACATGCCGATCGGCAGCGAGTACGGCAGCGGATGCTTGTCGGTGACCATGCCGACCACCGGCTGCAACAGCGAGGCGGTCAACTGGAAGGTCAGCGTGATCACGCCGATCTGGAAAAAGCTCAGCTCGAACTCGCCCTTGAGCAAGGGATAGATCGCCACGATCACCGACTGCATCATGTCGTTGAGGACATGCACAAAGCTGACCGCTCCAAGCACGCCATAGCGCGTGGTCGAGGTTGCCGCGGTAGCGGCCGTCGCGACCACCGGCGGCGCGATGCCGGCCTGGGTAGTGGCGATCAGGGGTGGCGCGGGGGTTGCGATTTCGTTCATGCGGGGGGCGTGCAGTCATTGCGATGTGGTGCTGCGTCGATCGACAGCACCGCTCAGGATACGCCGCGGGGGTCCAGTCAGTCCAAGAGAAAATGCATCGGCCTTGCCGCTGGGAGGGGTGCAAATCCTGCGCGCGCTTTGCTTGCCCGGTGCCGATGCGATGGTGCTACCGTGCAGGGGTTCCCCCTTTTGCCTGGAGGATTCCGCCATGCCGGAACGGCACGCCGATCAAGTGGAAGCGCGACAAGGGCGGCGTGTACGCGTTCCATGTCGAGGTGCCGGCAGGCAAGACGCCACTGCGGGCGACTGCCGCGAAATGTGCATTGCCGCGGCTGGCGTCGGGTCCGTTGCCCCGGGTCGGCGTGCGGCCCGGAGTCGGGCGATGGCGCCGCGACACTGGACTTTCATGCTGGTCTGCGTGCTCGCGCTGGGTGCGGCCGGCACCGTCGTCGCGGCCGAGACACCGCTGCGGGTGATGACGTTCAACGTGCGCGTGCCGGTGGATACCGGGGCGAACGCCTGGGCGAACCGGCGCGACTTGATGGTGCAGGTGATCGAGGCGCAGCATCCGGACGTGCTCGGCACCCAGGAGTTGACCCGGGAACAAGGTGAATACCTCGCCGCGCACCTTCCCGGTTACGCCTGGTTCGGGCAGGGCCGGGAAGGCGGCGGCAAGGGCGAACACATGGGCGTGTTCTATCGCACGGATCGTCTCGAACTATTGCGCTCCGGCGATTTCTGGCTTTCCGACACGCCGGACGTCCCCGGCAGCAAGAGCTGGGG
>JACDJC010000427.1_pt1 | contig 49859 bp, 45 predicted proteins | sample 7454191 | NCBI WGS metagenome assembly JACDJC01 (sample SAMN14253291, study PRJNA609438) | sludge metagenome | isolation source: sludge after 25d culture with pyrite and EDTA | collected 2018-12-20 | reverse complement strand
CACGCATCTGCATCAGGTCGGCGATCGCCTGCCCCTGTTGAGCCGCAAGACTGCGCACACCGGCTTCGTCCCAGGTATCGGCCTGCACGGCCTGGCGAAATTCGACACGCAGGTCGCGCAGTTTCTTCGCCTGCTCGCGGAACTGCGGTTCGGCCGCATGGCGGATCGCAAAGATGCGGTCACGCTGTTCCTGGCTCAGGGCAAGTTCACCGGTCAGCGCGCGCCAGTTCCGGTCGCCGCGCATCGCAGGGCCATGCGCACCCCGCACGCCCGGTCCGACGGCGCAAGCGGCCTTGCCGTGCCCGCGTCCACCGTGATGCCATTGTGCGTGCCGCTGCCAGGCCTTGCCCGACACGGTCACCGGCGCCACGGTTGTCGCCTGGCTGCCGGCGTCCGGCGCACTCTCGGCGACAGCCAGCCAAGGCGTGCAGAGGGAAAGTCCGCCGGCCAGGGCGATGGCCGCCATGCGAGCGACGGACGACGAAGACTTGCGGGAAGTCGGATCGAAAGGTTTCATCAGTTCATGCTCCGGGTTCGGTTGTGGCCGACGCCGATCGGTCGCCGGCATGAACGACAGCTTGCCGGCGGCTCGTGTCAAATGCGGTATGGAAGGTGTAAACATTCGTAAAAGGCGATGAGCCCGGCGCTGTCGTCGCCGAGAATGGCAACCGGAATGAATGCCACCATGTCTGATGTCAGCCCGACACCCGGGCCGAACCCTGGCGACCTCCCGCGGGTGCTGCTCGTCGACGACGATGCCGAACTCAGCGAACTGCTCGCCGAATACCTGCGCCGCGATGGTTTCGACGTCACCGCAGTCGGTAACGGCACGAGCGCCATTGCCCTGGTGCACGGCCATGGCGCGGGAAACGACACGACCTTCGCGACCCCCTTCGACATCGTCGTGCTCGACGTCATGATGCCCGGCATCGACGGCATCGAGGTATTGCGCCGCATCCGCAGCGACAACGATGTCCCGGTACTGATGCTGACCGCGCGTGGCGATGATGTCGACCGCATCGTCGGACTCGAACTGGGTGCCGACGACTACGTCGCCAAGCCGTGCACGCCACGCGAGCTGGCGGCACGCCTGCGCGCCATCCTGCGCCGGGCGCGCGAGGCGCGTGATTGCACGACACCGGTCATCGTTGGCCCGCTCGAGATCCGGCCGGCCCAGCGGCGTGCCGACTGGCGCGGCGCGCCGCTGGCGCTGACCAGCACCGAATTCGACGTGCTCGCAACCCTGGTCCGTCATGCCGGCCGTGTGGTCGAGAAGACCGAACTGTCGCAGCAGGCGCTCGGCCGCCCGCTCGGGCGCTTCGATCGCAGTCTGGACGTGCACGTGAGCAATCTGCGCCAGAAACTCGAACCGCGCCCCGACGGCACGCCCTGGATCGAAACCGTGCGCGGACGCGGCTACCAGTTCCTGCTGCCATGAAATGCGATCCGACCCGCACTGACCGGATCGGCGCGACGACGGCGCGAATGTGCGCCGATCGTCATCGAGCTGGCGCCGCCGGACCGCATCGATCCGCAGCAGCGCGCCGATGAGCACCCGCCCGGCACCCCGCGGCGAATCCGGCGCCGAGTCCGGTGGCGAACGCCATGTCGGGCGCCTGTTCTGGAAGTTCTTTCTGACTTTCTGGCTGTCACTGCTCGTCGCCAGCATGCTCGTGGCCGCGCTCGTCAGCCTGCACGAGCAGGGCGTGCGCGACGACGCCGTGACCGACGCGGTGTCGATCGCCGTCGGGCCACGCAGTGCGGCCACGCTGCGCGCCGGGCTGTCGATCGTGCGCCATGGCGGTGTGGCGGCGCTGCGCGACTGGCTGATCGACGAGACCGGCAACCGCAGCCGCTACGAAGTCTATGCGGTGGACGGGCGCGGCCGTGAACTGCTCGGACGCACGGTACCGGCGGAAATCCTCGCCCGGGCCCGCGAGTCGGCCGGTGCGGCGACGGAGCAGGCGCGGCCGGCGCCGCGCATCGCCGTCGGGCGCGACGAGGCCAGCGGCCTGACACTTTTCGTGACCGTGACGGAACGCCCGCTGCGGCACGTTCGACGCGGCCCGCCGATCTCGCCGGCGACGATCGTCACCGCCGTCCTGCTGGCCAGTTTCGCGTTCAGCGCCCTGCTCGCCTGGTATCTGACGCAGCCGATCCGGCATCTGCGCCAGGCCTTCGGTGCGCTGGCCGGCGGCGCGCTCGACACCCGTGTCGCCGGCCGGATGGGGCGGCGCAAGGACGAGCTGGCCGACCTGGGCGGTGACTTCGACCGCATGGCCGCGCATCTCGAACAGCTCGTCCATGCCCAGCGCCGCCTGCTGCACGACGTCTCGCACGAACTGCGCTCGCCGCTGGCGCGCCTGCAGGCGGCCATCGGCATCGCCCGTCAGGAACCCGCCCGGGCCACGGTGATGCTCGAGCGCATCGAGCGCGAAAGCGATCGCATCGACGGCCTGGTCGGAGAACTGCTGACGCTGGCGCGGCTCGATGCCGGCCTGGCCGAAGATATCCGCCAACTGGTGGACCTCGGCGATCTGATGGATGCCATCGTCGACGATGCGCGCTTCGAGGCGCGTGCTTCAGGGCGTGAACTGCACTATGACGAAGGCCCGGAACGCATGCGCATCATGGGCAACGCCGCCCTGCTGCATCGCGCCTTCGAGAACGTGATCCGCAACGCGCTCAAGTTCGCCCCGTCCGGCACGACCATCGACGTCGAGGCCGGATGTGCTGCCGACGGCCGTTTCCGGCTGCGCGTCGGCGATCGTGGTCCGGGGCTGGCACCCGACGAAGCCGAGGCGATCTTCGAACCGTTCCGGCGCGCCCGCACCGGCATGACCACGGACGGCTACGGCCTCGGTCTGGCCATCGCCCGACGTGCCATCGAATGGCATGGCGGACGGATCGGCGTGGCCGCACGCGACGGTGGCGGACTCGTCGTCACGATCGAGCTGCCAGGCCTGGAACTGCCTGCTCACCACGCCGGCGCAGACGCAGCAGCAGCCAGCCGACGATCGACAGGTTGACCGCGTTCCAGGCGATGCCGTGCACGAAGGCGGCATCGTACGAGCCGGTCCAGTCGAACAGGACGCCCGAGAGCCATCCGCCCAGCGCCATCCCGAAGAGCGTGGCGGTCAGCACCAGCGCCACGCGTACGCCGGCACCCGAGGCCGGAAAGAACTCGCGCACGATGATCGCGTACGACGGCACGATGCCGCCCTGGAACAGGCCGAACAGCGCCGAAATGACATAGAGCGACGCGAGCGAGTCGAAGGGCAGGAAGAGCAGCAGCGCAATCCCCTGCAGCGCCGAACCGAGCAGCAGTGTGCGCAGGCCACCGATGCGGTCGCAGATCACGCCCGAAACGAGGCGGCTGACGATGCCGAAACCGAGCATCAGTGCAAGCATCTCCGCGCCGCGTGCCGGCCCGTAGCCGAGATCACCGCAGTAGGCGACGATATGCACCTGCGGCATCGCCATCGCCACGCAGCAGGCCACGCCGGCAATCGACAGCAGCACGAGCAGGGCGCGCGACGAAATGCCGAGGCGTTCGAGCGGCAACGACACATCGGGCGCGGGCTCGTCACGGATCGGCACGCCGTCCCGTGACCGGTATGGCATCCGGTCCGCACTCTCACGACGACCGCCAGCGGCGCGTGCACCAGGCGCTGCTTCCGGCACGAACGCATGCTCGCCGGACGGCGCCGCACCGTGCTCCGCGGTCAGCACGTCCGCAGCGGGCCGCGTCGGCACGGACGGTCTGCGCAGGAGTGGCGCCGTCGCGCGGGTGCGCAGCAGCTGCGCCAGCGGCACGATCGTGACCAGACAGAAAATGCCGATGCCGAAATACGTCTGCCGCCAGCCGATGCTGTCGACGAGATGCTGGGTCAACGGCGGCCAGAAAGTCCCCGCGACGTAATTGCCGCTGGCACAGATCGCCACGGCGATGCCACGCCGGCGCTGAAACCAGAAGGAGGTGTCGGTCACCAGCGGGCTGAACATCGCCGAACTGCCGAACATGCCGACGAGCACCGCCTGCGCCAGACCGAAACCGAAGATGCCGTTGCTCGCGCTCGCCAGCAGGAAGCCGGCCGCAATCGCCACGCCGCCGATCGTCACCGGCCACACGATGCCGAAACGGTCGGACAGGCGGCCCATGAGGATGCCGCCGATGCCGAAGCCGATCATCGTCATCGTGTACGGAATCGACGCATCGCCGCGGTCCACGCCGAAATCGGCCTGTACCGCCGGCAGCACGACGACGACGACATACATGCCGCAGCCGCCGATGGCCGCCAGCAGCAGGCTGACGAACAGGCGGAACCAGGCGTACCCGGAGTCGGCCTCGGGAGCCCCGTTCACCAGCGACACCTGGCCGCGATCTTCTCCGGGGGCCGCGCCGATGCACGCGTGCCAATGGCCGTCATGTCGACCCGGCGGCCCGGTGCGTCCGGGCGCTGCTGCGCTCGTTCCTGGCCGTGCATCACTGCAGGCCGGCGCTCAGAACAGCACCACGCTGCGGATCGATTCGCCGCGATGCATCAGGTCGAAGGCGTGATTGATCTCTTCGAGCGGCATCGTGTGCGTGATCAGCGAATCGATGTCGATGCGCCCTTCCATGTACCAGTCGACGATCTTCGGCACGTCGGTGCGCCCGCGTGCGCCACCGAAGGCCGTGCCCTTCCATTGCCGGCCGGTGACGAGCTGGAACGGGCGCGTCGAGATTTCCGCGCCGGCCGGTGCCACGCCGATGATCACCGACACGCCCCAGCCGCGATGACAGCATTCGAGCGCCTGACGCATCAGGTCGACGTTGCCGACGCACTCGAAACTGTAGTCGGCGCCGCCATCGGTCAGGGCCACCAGATACGGGACCAGATCGCCGTCGACCTCGTCCGGGTTGACGAAGTGCGTGAGACCGAAACGGCGCGCCAGCGCTTCGCGCGCCGGATTGCGGTCGACGCCGATGATGTGTGCCGCACCGGCCATGCGCGCGCCCTGGATGACGTTCAGACCGATGCCGCCCAGACCGAAGACGACGACGTTGGCGCCCGGCTCGACCTTCGCCGTGTTGATCACCGCGCCGATCCCGGTGGTCACGCCGCAGCCGATGTAGCAGACCTTGTCGAACGGCGCATCCTCGCGGATCTTCGCCACCGCGATCTCGGGCAGCACGGTGTAGTTGGCAAAGGTCGAGCAGCCCATGTAGTGGTGGATCGGCTTGCCGCCCAGCGAAAACCGGCTCGTGCCGTCGGGCATCAGGCCGCGTCCCTGCGTCTCGCGAATCGCCGTGCACAGATTGGTCTTGCGCGACAGGCACGACTTGCACTGGCGGCACTCGGGCGTATAGAGCGGAATCACGTGATCGCCCTTGCGCACGGAGGTGACACCCGGGCCGGTGTCGACCACGATGCCTGCGCCCTCATGCCCGAAAATCGCCGGAAACAGCCCTTCCGGATCGGCGCCCGAGCGCGTGAATTCGTCAGTGTGACAGACACCGGTCGCCTTGATCTCGACCAGCACCTCGCCGGCGCGCGGGCCATCCAGTTGCACCGTCTCCACGACCAGCGGCTTGCCCGCCTCCCACGCTACTGCTGCCCGTACATCCATTGCCATGTCTCCATGCATGTCATGACCGTTTTCTCCCGTCGGGATGCTGCCACACCCTGCCGGCAGCGGCGGTGCCCGGCGGCACCCGCGCAAACGCCGGACGGAGTCAGCGTAACGCCATTTCGGCCCGATGCATCCGGCAGCCGGCGAACACCAGCCAGGCCGCACCGGCAACCAGTGCCAGCACGACCAGAATCGTGCCGACCAGCCATTGTTCATCGAAGCGGTAGTTGTTGCACAGCCGCACGGGACTGTCGCGATACAGGATTCCGACCACCGCCGTCATCGGCAGCACATTGCCGAGGAAGAACCCCTGGACGATCAGCCCGGCCTTCGGCCAGGACCAGCGCAGCAGCGCGCCGGTCATGAACAGCGCGATCAGCTTGAGCGCCTCGACGCGCACGTCGAACAGGGCCAGATCGAGCAGGCGCGGAATCATCGACACCGCCAGCACGGCGACCGCGAATGCCAGGCCGGCAATCCCGAGATGATTCCAGTCGCGCCGGCCGACAGGAATGCGTGCGGACGGTCGCGGCGGAAATGCGCCGGCCAGTACCAGGCCGGCCGCGATCAGCAGCGGAAACTGCACCAGCATGTGCGTCGCCATGCCGGCTTCGAGAACCCCGCGCAGCGGTCCGAGCGCGAGCGCCAGTGCACCGGCCGCGAACAACACACCGGCACGTGAACGGGCACTGCCGTGGCCCCGTGGCCACCACCAGCGCGCCGGAAATCTGCCCCGGATCATGACGATGGCCTGGCCGACAGAAGGCCCGCGTAATGCAGCGCCTCCTCCAGTTCGTCGTAGTCGAAGATGCGCACGAGGCGCGCATCGGCATCGACGACGAGCAGCGCGGCATTGTGTTCGAATCCGGCAAAACCGTCATCGATGACAACGACCTGGAAGGCGCGCAGCAGGCGCTGCAGTTCGGCTGGATCACGCACCGTGACGAAACGCCAGATGGACGGGTCGGCATGCAGTTCGTCGGCGTAACGCGCCAGCGACGCGTCATCGTCACGCACCGGGTCGAAGCTGATCGACAGCAGGCGCACCTGTGCCGAGGCGCTGTCCGGCGCGGTGATGCGGGACTGCAATTGCTGGAATCCGCTGCCCAGCGCCGCGCACACGCTCATGCACCGGGTGTAGATGAAATCGACGATCGTCGCACCGCCGTGGTCGCGCAGCAACACCGGCAGCGCGACCGCTTCGGTCTGCGGTCCGTCGACGGTCACCGGCGGAGCCGTCACCGGCGCTTCGCGCACTTCGAGCCGGCGCGCCCCCTCGGCGGTGAAGACCCGGAAATCATGCGTGAGCCAGGCCGATGCCGCCCAGGCGAGCACGACGACGGCAACCGTCGCAATCAGTGTGCGCAACATCTCCGAAGACCGGCCACGAGAAATCCGGGCGCCAGAAGCGATCGCCGTCCGGTCGGGCCGGCCGCGACCTCCAGCCCGTGCACGGCCGGCGCGATGCGGGCGGTGCGCGCTGCCGTCACGCCTTCCCCGGACTGGCGGTGCGTGTCGACACCTGTACCGGCGGACGATCGGGAATCATCACCAGCGTCCCGTCGGGCAGGCGAGGCAGCAGATCATGCAGTGTGTAGCGATCCAGACGCTCCAGAAAGGCCGCCACGGCCTCGCCGAGAATCCCGGTCAGCCCGCAGGTGCCCGCCAGCGAGCAGCGCGAATCATCCCGGAAGCATTCGGCCATCTGAAAGTCCGGCTCCATGCGGCGCACCACGGCGCCGACATTGATCTCTTCGGGCGGATAGGCGAGCCGCATGCCGCCACCCTTGCCGCGCACGGTCTCGATCCAGCCGGCCAGACCAAGCTGATGCGTGACCTTCATCAGGTGCGCTTCCGAAATCCCGTAGGCGCGTGCCACTTCGGCGATGGTGCACAGGCGATCCGGATGCTGGGCAACGTACATCAGCAGCCGCATCGCATAATCGGTCATCATCGTCAGTCGCATGGCGTCCTCGGTCTTCGGCTCTTAACCGGATGGCGCAGCGACGAGCGCCTTGAGCTGATCGCCGCTTTCGAACGGCGACGTCCGGTGCTGCGCCGCGCGCTCGGCCGCCACCACAGCCGCCTCCACGCCCGGCGCCTCGTTGGACCACTGACTGCGCAGCCAGGTCGCAATGGCCGCCAGTTCGTGATCCGACAGTCGTTCGAACGGCGGCATCGCACCCTGGTACTTCGTTCCCAGCACCTCGATCTCTCCGTCGATGCCGTGCAACAGGATGTTCACCAGCACCCGTTCGTCGCCGCGCACCCATTCGGATCCGTCCAGCGGCGGAAAGACACCCGCCAGACCCTTGCCGGTCGCCTGGTGGCAGGCGGCGCACTGTGCCGCATACAGGGCGCCGGCGTCGACCGTCGCACCCGGCGCCGGCGCCGCTGCGGGGCCGAGATCGGCCAGCGTGCGACCGTCGCCGAATTCGGGATTGCCGAATGGTTCCGAGAACAGGATATACCCTGCGCCGAACAGAACGGCAATCAGGGTCAGGATCGCGGCCACTGCCGGAATCGGCCGGATCGTCTCTGACGGCTCTTCGTGTTCGCGCTGCTGGGCGCGCGGACTCGACTGTGGATCGGTCAGCATCGCATTCGCCTCATGATCGTCCGGTCGGCACCCGAGCCGCCTGCGCCGAGGCGCCGGCCGTCCGCGCCGCCCCGGTTTCCACTTCCGGTGCCACCCCGGTTGCCACACCCGGCACAGCGGTCGACGCATCCGGACCGGCACTGCCGGCCGCCGGTTCCGGATCGAGACCCGGCAGGATCGGGTACGTACGATCGAGCGAAAGCAGGTATTCGACCAGATCGAGCGCTTCGCGCGTGGCCACGACGACCTGGCCGCGCGGTGCGATCCCCGGCGGCAGTACGACGACGCGATCGCCATCCAGCGCCGTCGGGCGCAGACGGAACAGGAACGGATACGCGGGCATGTTCGATTCCGGCACGTAGGCGCGCGGCTGGTACAGATGCCCCAGCTGCCAGTCGGCGCTCGGCTGGCGCGCGCCGATGTTCAGCAGATCGGGGCCAGTGCGCATCGTGCCGAGCAGATGCGGACTGTCGTATGTGTAGTCGGCCGGCACGGAAGGACGTCCCCAGCCGCGCTCGGCATCGGCGGGCGCGAAGCCGCGATCGCGCGGCTGCTGGCTGTGACAATAGACGCAGCCATTGGCGATGTAGATCTGGCGGCCACGCTGCTGCGCCTCGGTGTATGGCTTGAGTTGCGCCGGCGGCGCGATGTCGCGCACCTGCAGATAGGGCAGGACGACCAGCGCCGCCGTGGCGATGCCGAGCGAAACGGCTGCGCCAGCGGCCAGTTTCGCTTCATTTTCCATGAGCCAGCCTCGTGAAGGGGTTGCCGAACCGGGCTGCGCCGGTGCGCTCCGGCCCGAAGCCGAACATCATCGCCAGCACATGCGCGACGAAGACGAAATGCCCGATCGTCAGCGCCAGCCCGGCATAGCTGCGCAGCTCCAGCCACGGCATCGTCAGCGTCACCGACTCGATGAAGGGCCGGGTCGCGTCGAGCATGGCCAGACCCTGCAGCCAGCCGCCGATCGACAGCCCGATCACGTAGACGAGGATGCCGAGCGCAACCAGCCAGAAATGCAGGTTGATCATCCACGGATACGGCCACTCGCGCGCCAGCACGCGCGGCAGCATGAAGTAGATCGCGCCGAACATCGCCATCGACACGAAGGCATACATGCCGAGATGCGCGTGCGCCACCGTGAAATGCGTGAAATGCGCGACGGCATTGACGCTGCGCAGGGCCTCCAGCGAGCCCTCGACCGACGAGGCAACGTACATCAGCCCGGCAAACATCATGAAGCGCAGCGTCGGCGACCAGCGCGCCAGATGCATGCGGCCCCAGAGCGTGCCGCCCTGGTTGATCGAAAAGGCGATGACCGGAATCACCATCATCACGCTCTGGACGATCGACAGCGTCGTCAGCCAGCCCGGCACCGGACCACCGATCAGGTGGTGCCCGCCGACCTGCGGATAGAAGAAGGCCAGCGTCCAGAAACCGAGCAGCGACAGGTTGTACGAGCGGATCGGCCGGCCGATGATCTTCGGCAGGAAGTAATAGATCGCTCCCAGACTGACCGGCGTGAACCACAGGCCGAGCGCATTGTGTCCGTACCACCAGTTGGTCGTCGCCTGCTGCACGCCGAAATGCGTGCCCGGCAGGTTGGCCACGAGGAACAGCAGCGCGATCCAGAACAGCGACGCGATGAAGTACCACAGACTCACGTACAGATGCTCGACCCTGCGCCGCGCCAGCGTGAACAGCGCCGGCAGGATGATCATCGCGAAACCGGCGAAGATGAAAATGTCGATCTGCCACGGAATCTCGAGGAATTCCATGCCGTCGGACCAGCCCGAAGCGATGGCGCCGATCCCCGCCGCCACACCGGCATTGATGCAGGCGCCGCCCATCATCGCCCAGCTCGCGCCCACCAGCCGCGTGTTGAGCAGACGCGGCAGCAGCCACAGGATCACCGCCAGACAGGCATTCGACGCCCAGCCGTAGATGACCGCATTCAGGTGCACCGTGCGCATGCGCCCGAAAGTGAGCCAGGCCGCATCGACCAGCCAGTCCGGCTGATGCAGCTTGATCGACGCCACGAGACCGGCGAGCGAGCCGATCAGCAGCCACAGGCAGGCGAAGGCAATGAAGAGAAAAACCGGAAAGGCGCTCGAACGATCGGCCTCAATGCGCTCCTGCACCTGATGCTGATCGACCGCCTCGGGCGCTGGCTCCAGGCGCGTGATCTCCGCCTGCAGCGTCTGCCGGGCCGGCGCGCGCAGCGCCGGATCGTCGGCACGACCGATCTCGCCGGGATCGAAGATGACGCTGGCCGCACGCGGGTTTTCGACGAGCAGGCCCTTGCGCAGGGACCAGATGAACGCAAACAGGCCCAGTATCGACAGGATGAACGCTGCGAGCAGGCTCGCGACAGCACTATCCACTGACGGTCTCCCCCCGGAAATCTTCTGTGAAACGCCTGCGGCGATCCGTCACGCCCGGTATGGGCGCGGCCGATCGCCGTCAGTTCCCGGAACGTGTGAAGTGATCGGCCGCGCCTGTTCTCAGGCCGCTTGTCCGCCGCCCGCTTTTTCTTCTTCGCTTTCCGGCCGCTCGTCGAGCATTGCCCGCTTGTCCCGCACGCTGCCCCAGCGCTCGGCATCGGGCAGTGCCGCCTTCTTGCGCGAGATCACCGGCCAGCCCGGCGCGAGATCGGCATTGAGCTGCAGATACTCCTCCTGGCCCTCGGGGATGTCCTCTTCCGCATAAATGGCTTCAACCGGACATTCGGGGACGCAGACGGCGCAATCGATGCACTCGTCCGGGTCGATTACCAGCATGTTCTTGCCGGCACGAAAGGCATCTGTCGGGCAGACATCGACGCAATCGGTGTGCTTGCACTCGATGCAGGCTTCGGTGACTACATGGGTCATGTGAATACTCCCGCGCGATCGTGAAGATCGATACAAAGTAAATCTTATCGTTTGGGATTGACGATTGTCAAATCTCTTTCATAGTTTTAATCAATTATCCGGTCTCTGCGATTCCCCTTTTCCCGGCAGCGCTTTCACCGGCTTTCCGCCGGTGCCCCCGACGCGGACGCGCGTCAATGATGGCAGCGCGCATTTTCAGCGATCTGCGGTGCGGCCCGATTCTCCGTCAGCCGCCGACAGGGTCCGTGGCAAGGAGGCCCCGGCGGGGCCGGCATCACCGGCAGGCCCGGCATCGGCGCCGGATTCCTCGATCCATTCGCGCCAGACGGCCATCAGCACGGCCAGGATCACCGGCCCGATGAACAGGCCGACCAGTCCGAATGCCGCCAGTCCGCCGAGTACGCCAAACATGACCAGCAGAAACGGAATGCGCGTCGCATTGCTGATCACCAGCGGCCGAACGAGATTGTCCACCCAACTGACGATGAGGGTCCCGTACAGCAACAGGCCGACTCCGTTGAACAGGTCGCCCTGGGCAATCAGCCAGATGGCGATGGCGCCCCACGCAAACGGCGTGCCGAACGGAATCAGCGCGATCGCCGTGGTCACGGCGCCGAGCAGCACCGGTGCCGCCAGGCCGAACCACCAGTAGCCCAGGCCGGCGACGATGCCCTGCGCGATCGCCGTCAGCAACAGGCCCCAGACGACCGCCTTCGTCATGCTGCCGACCGCGGCCAGATAGGGATCGACGCGCTCGCCGAGGAAGCGGTGCAGGACGAGTTGCGCCTGCACGAGCACGCGCTCGCCATCGCGGTAGAGGAAGAAAACGGTGATCAGCGCAAAACCGAGTTTGGCCGCGTTGCGGCCGAGGCCACCGATCAGGTTCAGCGACTCGGCGGCCCGCGCCTCGACCCAGGTGGAAAGCTGGGCCCGGATCACGGCCGGATCGCGCGCAATCTCGTCAAGCAGTTGCTGCAGCCAGTCGCCGACCAGCGGCAGATCGGCCACGACGCCGGGCAGGTGGAACTCGCCCCGGGCGAGCAGACGCGCGGCGCTCGAATAGAAGCCCGAGAGTTCGGTACGCAGCAGCAGTGCCACCCAGATCAGCGGCAGGATGAAGGCGGCACTGAGCAGTATCGTCATCAGCAGCGCGACCAGCGTGCGGCGCCCGGCCAGCAGCCGGCGCAGGCGCTCGACCAGCGGCCAGGTGACGTACGCGAGAATCAGCGCCCAGGCGATCGGTGCCAGGAACGGCTGCACGACCGCGTAGGTCCAGAACAGCAGCGCGCCGAGCAGGATGCCGAGCACCACACGGTTGGACAGGCCGCGAAAAGTCTTCGGACTCATGAACCTCGTGCCGGACCGGGCATCAGAAAGACGCCGATTGTCGCATCAGGCCGGCCTCCGGACTCGATGGCTCGGCCGGTGTGCGTCGCGGCCATGCCCCCTTGGGCCGGTTCTTCATGTGCAGCTTCCAGAAGACACCCGGCCAGGTGTCGCCCCAGGACACCGCCTTGCGCGGCAGGGCCAGCGGGTCGTCTCCCGGACAGCTGCGGGCACGCACGCAGGTGACCGCGCTGTGATAGCCGGCCCGCGCCACGGCATCGAGCACGCGCCGCTCGTAGCTGCCGTACGGATAGCAGAAATGCGTGACCGGCTCGCTCAGCAGATCCTCCAGAATGATCCGCGAACGCTGCGCTTCGTCCTGCACCCGCTCGTCGTCCTGCTCGGCCAGGCGAACGTGGGTCGCTCCGTGCGAGCCGAAATCGACCCCTTCGCGGCGCAACTGACGGATCCGTGCGGCATCCATCAGCGGCGGCGTTGCCCGGCCGTCGGCCGCGAACCACCGCGCCGGCTGGCCGATCAGATCGGCGATCAGGTAGACCATGGCGCGAAAGCCGTAGCGCTGCAGCTGCGGCCAGGCGTATTCATGAAAATTCTCGTAGCCGTCGTCGAAGGTCAGAGCCACGGCGCGCGGCGGAACCGGGCGACGCCCGGCCAGACAATCGAGCACTTCGTCCATGCCGAGCACCGTGTAGCGCAGCCGATGCAGCCAGGCCATCTGGGCCGCGAAGCGGCGATGGTCGCAGTAGGTCGACCGATGCCCGCGCATCGGCGCGAACTCACCGACCTGGTGGTACATCAGAATGTCGATTCCGTCACAGCGACGAGCCTCGGCCGCCAATGCTTCAACCTCCTGCCAGTTGACGATACAGATCGCAATACTGTTCGATGATCACGGGCGCGCTGAAATCGTGTTCGACGCGCACGCGGCCGGCCCGCACCATCTGCGCCGCCAGACGGGGTTCGCCCGAGACGAATTCGATGCCGGCAGCCAGCGCCCCGGCATCATCGCACGGCACGACCCAGGCATCCTCGCCGTGCCGGGTGATTTCCCGTGCGCCGCGGAAAGCCGTCGCCACCAGCGGGCGCGCGTGTGACCAGGCCTCGAGAATGACGTTGCCCAGCGTTTCGGCGTCGCGCGACGGGAAGACAACCAGATCGGCCAGTTCGAACCAAGGTGCCGGATCCGCCTGCCAGCCGGCCCAGACGATCCGTTCGTCAACCCCGAGTGTGCGTGCCTGCGCCCGCAGCGCACCGGCCAGCGGGCCGTCGCCGAGCAGCAGCAGACGCACCCGGCGGCCCGCCAGATAGGCCGGCAGACGCGCCAGCGCCTCGATCAGGAAGTGGTGCCCCTTGACGTCGATCATCCGGCCGGCGGTCATCAGCAACCAGTCGTCCGGCTGCACGCCGATACGCTGCCGCAGTTCGGCCAGCCGCTCCGGCGCCACGGCAGCCGGTGCATCGATGAAATTGCCGATGTGGAATACCCTCTGCGCCGGCAGCCCCTGCGCGATCATCCAGTCGCACAGGCCGCGGGTATTCCCGATCCAGGCATGCGCATGCCGGAACGGCGCCAGCTGGTAGTAACCACCCAGGCGCGCGACATGCACCCGCCCGCGTCCCGGCTCGATCCGGGTCAGACGGCTGGCCCGGCCCATGTAGGTCTGCACGATCGGCGCATCGCTCGCGCGGATCAGTCGCGCGAGCCGATGGCGCGACCACGGATCCCACACCGTGCGCATCGGCGCGGTCTGCACCGGGACGCCATCGAGCGGCTGCCGGGCGAGCTGGCCGTCGGCGCGTACCACGGCCTGCACCGGCTGTCCGTGCCGGCGCATCGCACGCAGGAAACGGAGGAACCAGCGTTCGGCTCCCCCCATCTCCTTGCTACCGATGACGTGCAGCGAGGCGATCATGTCCATCCGTCACGGCCCGGCAATCGCCGAACGGCTACAGTATGCATTTCGGCCTTTCCCGTGCAGGCTCTCGGGTGCGGCTCGGGGAACTTCATCGACCGGAACGGCTTTCCCGGCCGCCGAGATTCCCGACGGCACGAACGCGACACGAGACTGCGCCATGACCGCCACCGGCACGACCGGACGGCCCGACCCGACTGCGGACACGATACCCACCCCGATGCCCAGCAAAGCCCACTCCCAACCGTCCAGCCACCCGTCGACCCATCCCCACTCCCCTCCCGATCCCCTGATGTTGCGCCGCGCCTTCGGCTGCTTCCCCACTGGCGTGACCGTCATCACCACACATTCGAACGAGGGGATTCCCGTCGGTCTGACCGTGAACTCCTGGACTTCGCTGTCGCTGGATCCGCCCCTGGTTCTGTGGGCACTGGGCCTGCACAGCGTCAGCCTGCCGGTGTTCGAGGACACCGGACACTTCGCCGTCAACATCCTGTCCGAAGACCAAGCCTGGCTGTCGCGGCGATTCGCTACCCGCGGCGACGACAAGTTCGCCGGCGTCGCGGTGCGTCCCGGTCTGCACGGCCTGCCGCTGATCGAAGGCTGTTCGGCGCACATCGAGTGTCGCATGCATTCGCGTCTGCCTGGCGGCGATCACCTGTTGCTCCTCGGCGAGGTCGAGCGCGTCGACGTGCTGACGCGCCCGCCGCTGGTCTACGCCAGGGGTCGATACCACCGACTCGGGCTGGCGGCGGACTGAATACGTGTCAAGCAATCGGCTGCGTCCGGAAGACGGTCGGGCAGCAGTCGGGCAGCGTCCACACGAAATCGGGCTGGCAGCCACGGGCGCGGCCGGCTGCATGAGCCGCTTTCAGGGCACCGGCTGAGCCTCGCGCAGCTCCGGCGCGCGTACCTCGATCCCGTAGACGCGGGCCAGCCACTCGCCGTAGGCCTGCATGTCGACGCGTCCGGCCCGGGTCGGCCAGCCGCCCGCATCGGGCCGGTTCCACAGGAAGCGGGAGATCATGGCCTGCGACGTCTGCCAATCGAGCCCGGCGACCGGCGCGGCACGCTGCGGGCTCTGTCGGCGCAGCAGCCCTCGTTCGTCGCGTTCGCGCACCAGCCGATCCTCGACGCCGAAAGGATTGCGATCGTGCAGCCGGGCGTCGGTCACCGCCATGAATTCGGGCGCCGGATCCGGCACCGGCAGGCCCATCGCCTGCGCCGCCCGGACCATCCAGACGAGCGCGACATCGGACAGATCGCCTCCGGCATTGCCGCCGCCGATATCCGCGTGGCTGCCGATGAATCCGCGCTCGATGACCCAGGCCGATGTGCCCAGGGCGGATTCCAGTGGAAAGAAGCTGCGGTGCTCATTGAGCGCGACGGCATGCCAGGTGCTGCGTACCGCCGTCGGAATCGACAGCACCCAGCGATCGTTTTCGCTGCCGAGCATGCCGAACTGGGCGACGGTATCCCACAGGCCGAGAAAGCGCAGGTCGACGCAGATCCCGCGACCAAAATAGACGCCATCGTCGATCATCCGCGAGACGCGGTTGACGAAATCACGCGCCATGGCCGCGCCGCGTGAAAAGCCGATCACGTCCACCGGCGCCACCCGGCCGATCCAGGACGCGTCGAGCGCCTCGTCCAGGCGGGCGAGCATCCAGTCGACGCGTGGCCGGGCAGTCTCGCCCGTGGCCCAGTCGAACTGCGTCGCCTTGATGCCGCTGGCCTCGTCATCGCGGCCGACGCCGGCCATGTACCATTTGTCCGGGTCGGCCGAAGCCTCGAAGAACTTGCGCACGTTCGAGATGTCCTCGCCGCGCACACTGGTCGGACCGTTCCCGGTGCCGTCGAAGGCAAAGAGCAGCAGGCCGAGCGGATCGGTGGCTGCCAGCGGATTGCCGTCGGCATAGACGAACGCATCGAGCCCGGCGTGCAGCCCGAGCGGATCGGGCTCCAGATAGCGGCCGGCCAGCGGATCGTAGGTGCGCAGCAGATTGTCGTGCCAGCCGGTTTCGGCGTCGAAATACTGCCCCGGCAGACGCAGCGGCTGACGGTACCCGCCCGCCTGTGCGGCGATCGCCCCGAACGCGTCGGCGTCGCCGCGCCAGACGACGCGCGCCGCCTCGTCGGTCGCGGCGATCGGTGTGCCCAGATGATCGGTCAGCAGCCAGGTGATCGTCGTTCCGGCCGCGTCATGATCGAGCACCACCAGTGGAATCCCCTCCCAGTAGACGTACTGGCGCACGATCTTTCCGTCACCGTCGAGTTCGGCCACCAGCCGTTGATCACGGTAGAGGAAGCCGGTCTTCGTGCGTCTGGCATCCGCTTGCCCGTCAGGCAGGATTTCCTTTTCAATCCTGCGACCAAAACCATCATATTGATAGTGTGCGGACACTTCGGCCGTTCTGGCCGCGACGATCCGCCGTTGTGGCCCGTAATGCAGCGCGATGCCGTCATGCGCGCGTGGCAGTCCGCGCGCATCGAGTTCAGGCGCGGCCGGCAGCCGGGTGTCGCGGCCGTCCCTGTGACGCGTCGCCAGTCGCCTGCCGAGCGGATCCAGCGCAAAATATTCGGCATGCACGGCCGGTCCGGCCTCGATCGCACCGTCCGCCCAGCGATGACGCTCGCGCACGATCAGGCGTCCGAAACGATCGCTGGCATAGCGGTCCTCGCCCCATTCGTGTTCGATCACCAGGGGCACGCCGGCACGATCCCATTGCAGATGCCGGTACGGCAGCCTCGACGCGGCAGGATCCACACGATCGCCATCCGCACGCTCCCAGACGAGCGCAAGCGGTCGGCCAAGGGCATCGTCGCGGCGCTCAAAGCGGATGCCGTTACCCAATTGCCAGCGCCGAGCGCCTTTGGGGGCACCGGATTCGCGTTGCACGAGCGGCCGGTACTGCTCACTGCCGGCCAGCGCGAGTTCGAGAGCGACGCGTCGGCCGGCCGGATCGTGGCGATAGCGCAGACGCGTACCGTCGGCGAGGCGAACGTGCGCGAGCCGTCCCTCGGCGTCAAAACCGAAGCGTTCGTTGTACTCGTGCTCGCCACGGGTCTCGAGCGTCTCGATCAGGCGCCCTTCCTGGTCGAGTCGGGACATCGTCCGTTGGCCCCGCTGCGTCATCGCCGACAGGCGCGAGCCGATCCAGGTGAACCGGGTCTCGACCTGCTCGTCTCCGGCACGCCAGGTGCGCCGCTCCAGGCGGCCGAAGCTGTCGTGTTCGCGCACGTCCATGCTGCCGTCGGCCCAGACAATGCTCGCCAGCCGCCCGCCGGCGTCATGGCGATAGCGCTTGCGCCCTTCCTGCGGCGAGTCGGTCTGCACGAGACGACCCAGATCGTCGTACCACCACTGGTAGCGCTGCCCGGCGAGATCGACCAGCGTGCGTTTCCCGGCCTGCTCGTGAGCCAGCGCGAGCGGCAGGGCGGATGCGGCGCCGGGCGGCGCCGCGTCGGCCGGTGCGCCACCGGGAGCGATGGATTCGCGCCAGCCATGATTCGATTCAATGTCGATGCCGGTGCCCGTCAGGTGAAGCGACCAGCGTTCGCCTCCCGACCATTCGACCGTCCGTGGCCGCCCGGCGGCATCGTAGGAAAAAGAGGCCTTGACACCACGGATCGACGAGCGCGCGACGCGCCACGAAGCATCGTAGGCACGCCGCCGGATCGTCGCGTCCGGCAGGTGCTCGGCGGTCACGCGCCCGAGCGCATCGCGCTCGATCCGATGCACGATCGTCACCACCGGTTCGAGCGAAACGAGGCGGCGCAGGCCATCGTGGCGGAAACCGTAACGCCGCCGGCTGCCGTCGGCGCCGATCCGGTAGACCGTGGCCAGCCGACCGAAGATCGCCCGTTCTTCGTCGGTACGCGTCAGCCAGGCGTAGCGGAATTCCAGCCCGGCACGGATCGGTTGCGGACCGGTTTCTTCCGGCACCCAACCGGCGAAGTCCATGCGCACGATCTGGTGACGTTCGTTGTACCGGATCCCGACCCGCGCTTCCCGTCCGGCGACCACGCTCGACCTGACGATCGAGATCGGCAAGGGCCAGGGGGAACCGTCGGAATAGGTGAAGCGCTCGTACCAGGCCGGATTTCCCGCCCGGGCCTTCACCCGGCGCTCGACCACCCGGCCAAGCGCGTCGTGCCGGATGTGCAGGTCACCGATGGCCGTCACCTGCCCGGCGACGCCGGCACGGATCGACAGCCCGACCGGCGGGCAGCGCCGGCAGCCGTCGCCTTCGGAGGACAGCAGCAGCGGCACGCCTTGCGCATGGCGCCAGCGGTAATGCGTCGTCGACGAGCCGACGCGGATCGTCGTGCGACCGGAGTCATCGGCGCGCGCGGGCAGCGTCCAGGAGAAATGCAGCGCCTGCGCGGCCGTCTCGCCAAGGCCGCGCGACAGCACGACACGGCCGCTGTCATCATAGCGATACTCGCTGCGGCGGCCATCGGTATCGATGACGCCGGTCAGCCAGTGAAAGGCGCGCACATCCGCGTACTCGTACTGTTGCCGGCGTCCATCCGGATAATCGACACGCACCAGCTGCCGGTGTACGTCGTAGCCGTAGCGGATGCGCTGGCCGTCCGGCAGGCGCACGGCGACCAGTCGCCGGTCGTCGTATTCGAAGCCGAAAGCGCGCCCCGAGCGATCACGTGCCTCGACCAGGCGGCCCCGTGCATCACGATGCAGATCGATGCGATCGAGATCGGCAGACGTGATCGACTCGAGACGACCCTCGCGATCGAAGCGCAGGATCTGGCCGTGCGGCCAGCGCCAGACGAATCCGACCGGCTGACCATGCACGAGCGTCTCGTCGAGCAGGCCATCGTCGATCGTGCGCGAGCGGTAACGTTGCACACGCTGTCCGAACCGATCTTGCCGGCCGTCCGCGGTGGACACGCCGGTGGGAGCCGGGTCGGACGCCGTGGGTGCCGTGAGCGCCGAATCGCCCGTAGCTGCCGGTTCGCGCACCGGGGTGCCGTCCTCATTGGCCTCACCGGCGTCAACAGCTTGGCGGCGCAACAGGCGCTCGAGGGCCGCATCGCGGCGAAACCCGATGCGGCGACCATCGGCCTGCAGGAGCTGCAATTCCACCCGCCCGTCGCGCACGATGCGCGCCAGTCGCGTATCGAAACTGTGGCTCCAGCCACGACCGAGCGAAAGGGAAAAATCACTGCGGCTGTTGTAATGCCGCGCGAACAGCAGATTGAGCGTGTCATCGCGCGGCAGACCGAATGCAACCGCGATGCCCGCCGGGGAAAGCGAACTCGACTGCGGATGCGGCAGGACGACGTCGATCCGGCGCAGATACTTGTTTCCCGTGACGACGTCGACCGGGTTTCCGGCCGCCCGCGCGATCGTGCCGTCCGCGACACTGGCCGGTTCGGCGTTTGCCGGCACGGGCGCATTGCACACGTCCGGCGCCGGACGCGGCTCCCGGGCCGTGCCTTCGATGGCGGCGACGAAGGCCTCGACATCACGGCCGCCGACGCCCGGCCCGATGCTTCCGCCGAGCGACCAGGGCAGGTCCGCTGCAGCCGGTGCGCCGCCAGCGGGGGTGCACATGCCGGCGGCGGGTGCGGATGGCCAGGCCGGCGTCATGCTGCCCGGGCCCGTCTGGGCGAAGGCCAGCCCTGCCTGCAGGGCGAAAATCCACACCGACAGCCTGGCGGCATGCTGCCCGCCGGCAATGGGCCGAGCAGGCCGCCGGACAGGCCTGCGGCGCGCATCGCGCCCGGACGCGGATGAACGCCGGAGACGAACGAACAAGGGCAGGAACAAGGGAAACACGGAGGGGCTCGCGGTGCCGGATCTGGACATGCTGCGAGCCTAGGCGTCGCGCCCCCGAGGCGACAATCCGACGAAAGTCGGTACGTCTTCGGCCGGATGGCCGAAGACCGACGGCGGCACCGCGTTCCGTCAGGATGTGCCCATGACGCAGCGTATCCTTGCCGGATGCCGGAAGACCGTTTTCACGCCCTGTACCGGGTGCACTGCAGGCCGGACGTCATCGCCGCCCGCGCGCGTGCCCTGGCACTCGAACAATCGATCGAGATGCCGATCGAGGCGGTGCGTGACGAACGGATCCGCTCGCAGATCGCCGGCGAAGTCGTGTCGATCGAGGCGGTCGCCGGAGCCGCCGACCGGTTCGAGGTGACGATCGCGCTGGCCGTCGCGACGACCGGCGCCGAGCCTGGCCAGTTGCTCAACATGGCCTGCGGCAACTGTTCGCTGCAGCCCGATGTCGAACTGCTCGACCTCGAACTGCCGCCCGCACTGCTGGCAGCCATGCCTGGGCCACGCTTCGGCAGCGCCGGCTGGCGGCGCATCGTCGCCGGATTGCCGGTGACGGATCGTGCCGGTGGCGGCTGTCAGGGAAGCGCCCGAAACGATGCCGGACGCGGGAATGACGACGGGCCTGGCGCAGAGAACCCGGCCGGCGGTGTCTCCACCCGGCCGGAGACACTCGCGCAGGAATCCCCCCGGCGCCCGCTCAGTTGCACCGCGCTCAAGCCACAGGGTCTGGACGCCGGGGCACTGGCCGCGCTCGCCTATGTGTTCGCACGCGCCGGCATCGACGTCATCAAGGACGACCACGGCATCGCCGATCAGGATTCGGCGCCGTTCGCACGGCGTGTGCCGCGGATCCAGCGGGCGATAGCGCGCGCCAACCGCGACAAGCACGCAGCCGGCGGCGCCCTGGCCGGGCATCACTCGATCTATGCCCCGTCCCTGTCCGGTGGCCCCAGCCGGATTGCGCGGCACCTGTCCATTGCCCGCGAAGAAGGTGTTGGCGCCCTGCTGTGCTGCCCGCTCATCCTCGGGGTCCCCGTCTTCGCCGAAATGATCCGCGCCGAAGCGGGCGTTCCGCTGCTTGCGCATCCGGCGCTGGCCGGATTGCGGATCGCACCGGCCCTGCTTCTGGGCCGCCTGTTTCGCCTGTTCGGCGCCGATGCGACAGTTTTCCCCAACCAGGGTGGCCGCTTCGCCCTGTCCCGGGACGAGTGTCTGGCGATTGCGCAGCGTGCCCGCGAGCCGCTGGGCGGGCACCTGCCGTGCCTGCCGGTGCCCGCCGGCGGCATGCGCGTCGAACGCATCGAGGAAATCGTGCACACGTTCGGTGCCGACACGATGCTGCTGATCGGCGGCGATCTGCTCGGCGCCGGTCCGGCGCTGGCCGAACGCGCCGCCGCCTTCGTGCAGCGACTGGCCCGCACGGCACAGCCTCTGCCTGTCGACCCGTCCGACGGAGCATCCGATGACTGAGCCGACGAAACCCGCCGCCGATGCCGTCGTGCGCCGCACCCTCGCTCCCGGCCGCTGGGAGCAGGTCGAGGTCATGCCCTACAAGGACGCCGGCCAGGCGCCATTTCGCGACATATCGCGCCAGCTCCTGTTCGCCGAAGCCGATCTGGCTGCCGAACTGCGCTACTTCGAAATCGACGCCGGCGGCTATTCGACGCTCGAGCGCCATCGCCACCGGCACGCCGTGCTCGTCCTGCACGGACGCGGACGCTGCCTGGTCGGCGACCGGATCCATGACGTCGCCGAACACGATCTGGTCTCGATCGGCGCCGACACCTGGCATCAGTTCCGCGCCGACCGGGGCAGTGCGCTCGGCTTCCTGTGCCTGGTCAACCGCGAGCGCGATCGCCCGCAGCTGCCCGAGGCCGCCGATCTCGCCACCCTGCGCGCCGATCCGGCGATCGCGGCCTTCATTCGCACGGCAGGCACCGCGGAAGCGGATCGGCACGACTGAACGTGTGAAGCCGGCACGCTCGGCCGCACCACGCTCGCGATTCAGGAACGCCGACGAAAACGATAGATCGCCTGAGTCGCGCGCAGCCCGTGCAGCCAGCGCACCGGCCGGCCGTCGACGAGAAAGGCGCTGCCGGTAATCTCCAGCCCGAGCTGGTCGAGGAATTCCTCGAAATCGCGTACCGTCGACAGGTGCAGGTTCGGCGTTTCGTACCAGCGGTACGGCATTTCGCGCGAGACCGGCATCCGTCCGCGCAGGATCGACCAGGCGTGATACCAGTGCCCGAAATTCGGAAAGGAAACGATGCCTTCGCGTCCGACCGCACTCATTTCGCGCAGCACGCGCTCGGTTTCGCGCGTGGCCTGGATGGCCATCGACAGCACGACGATGTCGAAGGCCAGCGCATGGAACATGCCCAGTCCGCTCTCGATGTCCTGCTGAATGACGTCCACCCCGGCGCGCACGCAGGCCAGCACGCGTCCGTCGTCGATCTCCACTCCATAGCCGCGACACTGCTTGTGGCGCTGCAGCCAGGCCATCAGGGCGCCGTCGCCGCAGCCGAGATCGAGCACGCGCGACCCCGGCGTGACCCAGTCGGCAATCAGGCGCAGATCGGCGCGCAGGCCGTTGGTCGTGCCTGAACGAAGAAGCGTGCCCGCACCTGTACCAGACTGGCCCGGACCTGACGGATAACCCGAAGCCGTTCGCCGGGGGGCGGCGCTTCGCGACGCGCTCATGCCTGCACTCCGCCCCGGCCGCGCCTGTCGGCGCCGCCGTGCACCGTCGCCGCCACGCGTTCGAACCAGGCGCGCACCACCTCGTGATAGCGCTCGTCGGTCAGCAGGAAGGCATCGTGCCCGTGCGGCGCGTCGATCTCGGCGTAGGTGACGCGCTTGCCGTTGGCCAGCAGCGCCTCGACGATCTCGCGGCTGCGTCCGGGTGCGAAGCGCCAGTCGGTCGTGAACGAGACGATCAGGTAATCGGCCTGGACGCCGGCCAGCGCACGCGCCAGATCGCCGCCATGCGCCAGTGCCGGATCGAAGTAATCGAGTGCGCGCGTGATCAGCAGATAGGTGTTGGCATCGAAATACAGCGAGAACTTCTCGCCCTGGTAACGCAGGTACGACTCGATCTCGAACTCGACGTCGAAGGTGAAGTGATATTCGCTGCGCAGCGCGGTGTCCTCGACGTGCCGGCGCAGCGCCCGGCCGAATTTCTCGGCCATCACGTCATCGGACAGATAGGTGATATGCCCGATCATGCGCGCCACCTGCAGACCGTTCGACGGCACGACGCCATGCTCGTAGAAACGTCCGCCGTGAAAGTCGGGGTCGGTGACGATGGCGCGCCGCGCCACCTCGTTGAAGGCGATGTTCTGCGCCGACAGCTTCGGCGCCGTGGCGATCGCCGCGCAGTGCGCGACGCGCTCCGGATAGAGGATGGACCACGACAGCGCCTGCATGCCGCCCAGGCTGCCGCCGATGACGGCGGCGAAGCGCTCGATGCCCAGTGCGTCGGCCAGGCGCGCCTGCGCATGCACCCAGTCCTCGACGGTGACGACCGGGAAATCCGGCCCCCACGGCTTGCCGGTGGCCGGGTTCGGGTCCATTGGCCCGGTCGAGCCGAAGCAGCTGCCCGGATTGTTGACGCCGATGACGAAAAAACGATCGGTATCGATCGGCTTGCCCGGACCGATCATGTTGTCCCACCAGCCGACGTCCTTCGGCGCGTCCGCATAGACGCCGGCGACGTGGTGACCGGCATTCAGCGCATGGCAGACGAGAATGGCATTGCTGCGTTCGGCATCGAGCGTCCCGTAGGTCTCGTATACCAGTTCGTAATCAACGAGCGAAGCGCCGCTGGACAGCACCAGCGGTCCGGCAAAACGCATGCGCCGCGCTTCGACGATGCCGACCGAACCACCGGCCGGTGCCTGCACGGACGCCCGTGGCGCGGTCGCCGATGCGGTCGGCGACCCGTCGCTCCCGCTGGCGACGGCATCATTGCGCTGGACAGTGACTGGACCCTGCACTGGCACCTCAAGAGAAAACCCGACCGGCTTGCTCGCGGGTCGGGTCCGATCGGCAGGGAACCTGGCCGCTTTAGCCGTATTTGTAACGCGCCCGCAAGCTGATCCTCAAATCGGCGCGAATGGGCTGAAGGTACGACCAGGCGGCAACCCCTGTCAAACGGTCGGAAACCCGCCGCCATGTCCACCGGTCACGCGGACGCCCGATCGCTTCCGCCGCCCGGACGCCCGGGACGTCCGCTTCACGCATTGCCGGTCGCCAGCACCGGTGCCCCGCGCGTCAGGCGTGCCAGAACGAAGGTCAGTGCCAGTGCCGGCAGTGCCGAGCCGAAATCGGGTGTGAACCGACCCGACAGGTGAAAGAGTGCCACGCCGAGCACCCAGATCGCGACCGGTCCGGGATTGATGCGGGTCGCGCCGACCTGGGCGGCCACGTCGCTGCGTCCGCCGAGACGGCCGAGGATGACGCCGTACAGCGGCACGAACACCGAACTGAGCATCAGCAGGAACGGCTCCAGACTGTGCATCGGCAGCACGAGCGCGAACAGCGTGCAGCCGACAGCGAGCAGCATCGCCCACGAGCGCTGCCCGAGCCGGGGCAGCAGGCTGTGGCTGGCGACCGAGCCCGAATACAGATCGCCATAGGCATTGTCGACTTCGTCGATGAGGATCAGACCGAGCGCGATCAGACCGCCCTGGGCCAGCAGCAGGGCGGACACGAGATCGGTCGACGGCACCGTGAGAGCCACCAGCACGCCGAGGCCGTAACACCAGATATTGGCGACCGCATAGCCCAGCCAGGTGCCATGCAGGGCACTGCGTCCGCTGCGGCCGTGGCGGGCGAAATCGGCCACCAGCGGCAGCCACGAAATCGGCATCGCGATGACCAGATCGAGCGCCGACAGCGTGCTCATGCCGCCATCACCCTGCCGGTTCCACAGCACCGCCCAGCCGATCTCCTGCGCCCTGCCGAAGAACTGCCAGCTCAGCCACAACAGCGACAGCACGACCAGCGGCAGCAGATAGCGGCCGACGAAACGGCGCACCAGCCGCACCATCGAACCCGACAGCAGTGCGAGAAAGAGAATTCCCCAGGCGAGCGTCACGACGAGCGGCCAGAAGGCCGCCTGCAGCCAGCCCGCTTCGCGCGCGATGGCCACCGTGCCGTCGCGCATGATGACCAGCTCGAAGGTGGTCCAGCCGACGAGCTGGATGACGTTCAGGAAGACGGGCAGACGAGCGAACCGGCTGCCGTAGGCGGCATGCATCAGCCCGGCACTCGACAGCCCGCTGTCGCAGCCGAGTCGAGCCGTCCAGGCGAGCAGCCCGGACCCCAGAATCGAGCCGGCGATGATCGCGACCAGCGCTGCCTGCGTGCCCATGGCCGGCACGAGATAGGCACCGACCTGCATCACCAGCAGGCCGACACCGAGGCTGAACCACAGCGCCGTGTGATCACGCCAGCCGAACAGGCGATCGGCGCTCGTGAGCGGAATGAGGGCGGTGTTGCAGACCGTCCGGTCCGCGGCGGCCTTGCGTGCGTGCGAATGCTGCACGGCCGGATCGTGTCTGGAATCCATGAGGCTTCCCTGCGCGAGGATTATCTCAACAGGTTCGAAGGGACTTTCTCAGCCTGCAGACCCGGTGAAACCTCTCACCCGCTGATCCGCCAGCACCCCCAGCGAAGACTTTCGTGCGCCACGAATGACGGCACCTCCCCAGTGTACCCGATGACGACGGCACGTTGGCGCAAAGGCCTGATCAGCGCAGATCCGGCGCGGTCCGGCGCAGTCCGGCGACACCCCCCGGCAGGCACCCGGGCATACCGGTCGGCACCGCGCGGACGGCACCGCGCCGACGGTATCAGCCGTACAGCCAGCGACAGGCAGCGACCGCGGCCACGAGCGCGACGAAATCCGCCGTCAGCGCGGCCGCCAGCGTGTGCCGCACGCGGCGCACCTGCACGGCACCGAAATAGACGGCCAGGACATAGAACGTCGTCTCGCTCGAGCCCTGCAACGTGCTCACCAGATAGCCGGTGTAACTGTCCGGGCCGATCGCCGGATCACCGAGGATCGAGGCCATCACACCGTAGGCGCCCGAACCGGACAGCGGGCGCAGCAGGGCCATCGGCAGGGCTTCGGCCGGCAGGCCGAAGCGCGACGTGACGCCGCCGAGCACACCGACGATGGCCTCGAGCGCGCCACTGGCACGCAGCATGCCGATCGCCACGAGGATGGCGACCAGGTAGGGGATGATCCGCACCGCCACCTCGAAGCCTTCCTTCGCGCCCTCGACGAAGCATTCGTAGACGCGCACGCCGCGCACCATGCCGAAGCCGAGCATCAGCACGACCAGCGCCGGAATGATCCACGGCGACAGTGTCCGGCCCCAGACAACGGTCAGCGGCACCAGTGCGACCAGCAAGATCAGCGCACACACCGAGCGCCACAGCGGCCAGACCTGCGCGTCGCTCTCGTCGAGCCCGGACTGACCGGCCCCCGTCTGACCGGCGCCCGCGCCGGGCCCCTGCGGATCCGCCGCCTCCGGGCTTCGCCCGTCCGCCGCCCGCTCTCCGGTCTTTTGCTCTCCGGTCTTTTGCTCTCCGGCCTTCTGCTCTCCGGTTTTTTGCACGCCGGATTTCCCGACGCCGCCATGCGCCGGGAAAAAGCGGGCCAGCGCGAACGCGGCCGCAATCGCGGCGGCCGTGCCGCACAGCGATGCGAACAGCGTGGTCGGCAGAATGCCCGCCGGATCCGCCGAACCCAGCGACGCGCGCAGCGCGATGACAGCGGTCGGCAGCAGGGTGACGCTCGCGGTATTGATCGCCAGGAAAAGCGCCATCGCATCGGTGGCCGTCCCGGGGTGCGGATTGAGCCGGTCGAGTTCCTGCATCGCGCGGATGCCGAACGGCGTGGCGGCATTGCCCAGGCCAAGCGCGTTGGCCGCCAGGTTCATCACCATCGCACCCATCGCCGGATGCTCCGCCGGCACCTCGCGGAACAGGCGCGTCATCAGCGGCCGGATCGCCCGCGCGAGAAACACCAGCAGGCCGCCGGCCTCGGCCACCTTCATCAGGCCGAGAAACAGCGCCATCACCCCGACCAGTCCGAGTGCCAGCGTGACGGCATCGGCCGCCGAGGCAACCGTCGCCGTCGACAGCAACTGCATCGCCGACGGCGCATCGGCTGAGGACAGTTCGTGCCAGGCGGCCGTCCCGAAGGCCACCAGCACGATGACCAGGAAAATCGCGTTCAAGCAGCGCGCACGAGCAATACCGGTACCGTGGCCGTGCGCGCGACGAGTTCCGCGTCACTGCCCATGATCACCCGATCGACACCGCGCCGGCCGTGTGTGCCGATGACGATCAGGTCGGCGTTCCATTCCGTCGCCTGTTCGGTGATGATGCGTGCCACGCGTTCGCCGGCGCTTTGCAGGACTTCGGTTTCGACGCTCACGCCCTGCGCTTCGATCGATTCCCGCGCCTTGCTCAACAATTCTTCGGCGGCGGCCAGCAGCCCCGGAACGATCTCGTTCATGTACACGCCCCCGACCTCCAGCCCGGTGATGTAGAGCAGCGGATCGACGACGTGGATCAGACGCAGCCGCGAGGAGCAGAAACGGGCGATGCGCACCGCCTCGGTCAGCGCCTCGGACGACGTCGCGCTGCCGTCGAAAGGCACGAGAATTCTTTCATACACGTGAAACTCCCCCCGCAAGACGCGGATACCGCGAACGAAAGCACCGCAACCCGGTACGGCGGCCCGGAAGGTTCGCAGGCAGGGTTTGACGGTGCTTCCTTGACTCGCCAACCAGTTGGACTACAGTGGCACTGTCACGATACACGGACGCGCCGGCGAGCGCGAGGAGGAGAAGTCGTGAGTTTCCGCATCCAGGACCAGGCAGCGCGCCTGAACGTGCGCATCGAAAACGATGCGCGCACCGGACAGCAGGTGATCGAGGCACTGCACTCCTGCAGGACAGTCAGCTGGTGGTCTTGTCCGTCCGGCGAATGTGCCCGCGTCGGCGCCTGCGAATCGCACCGTGACGGCGAGGCCGTCGTTCTCGAAATGACACCGCGCGAAGGCGAGACGCTGTCGGCGACGGGCATCGCCGAATGCATGTCCTACCTGCTGGGCGCCGGCGTCGCTGCGCATCATCACTGAACACATACCGGATGTCACCCGTCGGCCGTGCAGGAGCGAGGCACGCAGGAACGACGACGTTTCGTTGCCATGCAGCGAATCGCTGCCGTTTCCTCCGCCTGCCTCGCGCCCGCGTCGCGGCTGCCTGGTCGCGGGCGTCCCCGGCGCCCGCGACCTGCTCACGCACCCGCGTTCGCCCTGCGCGCGTCCGGCCCGCTACAGGAGAAGGAAAGCATGCCGAAACCTCTGCCCAGTGGAGCCGATCTGCAGAAACTGCACAGCGACACGATCGAATTCACCAGCGCCGCCGCCGCCAAGACGCTGGAGGGATTCCGCCGGCTGGCCGAATTGAACATGCAGACGGCGCGCACCTCGCTCGAAGAATCCAGCGAACAGATCCGTGCCCTGCTCGAGGCTCGCGACACGGAAACGCTGGCCCGGATGGTGACGGGCTTCGCGATGCTGCCGCCAGACCGGTTCACCGCATGGGCCAATGCGATCTATGCGATCGCACAGGAGACCGGTACCGACATCGGCGCGCTGGTCGAGCAGCAGATCGAGCACAGCAACGAGCAACTGGCCGATGCTGTTGCCGCGCTCGCGCGCAGTTCGCCCGGCGGCACCAGCGGCGCCTTCGACTTCATCTCGCGGACGATGGACGCCGCACGCACCAGCTACGACCAGATGCAGGCCGCCGCAGCGCAGTTCACCGGCGCCGCTGCGGGCGGTGAGACCGGCAAGACCGGTGGCAAGGGATGAACTGAACACGCCGGGCATTCGCCGATACCCGGGCGCGGCCGACCCGGCCTTCCCGATCGGACCGGGTGGACGCAGCCTGCGCCCCGGGCGACCCATGCATCCCGCCCATCAGGCGGCCCCGGTCCGGCGACATTCCCGGCAGGTGAACACCGGAACATGAGATACGAAGCATTCGACACCCGATCGGGACAAGGATCCGATCGCACCGGCTACTGGGAACGCGCGACCCGACGCTTTTTCGGCCCCCTGGGCACGACCAACCTGGCCGAGCGCGAATTCGATGCGCGCATGCTGGTCTATCACGTCGGACCCTTGCGCCTGTACACGATCGATGCCACCGCGCACCGGGTGATCCGCGATCACTCCGAGATGGGCGAGGCGACCGACAGCTACAAGCTGCTGCTGCAACTGCGCGGCCAGAGCGAAATCGAACAGCACAATGCCTGCGTGACGCTCGATGCCGGCGACTGGAGCCTGTACGATCCGCGCGTGCCCTATTCGATCACATCGCGTGAATCGCTGGCGCACATGGTCGTGCAGATCCCGCGCGAACGGCTGCGCAATCTGTCGATCCCGCCGCTGCACGCCAGCGCGCCGCCGGCGCCCGGGCTGGAAGGCCTGTACAGCGTCCTGGCCGGCTTTCTCTCCTCCCTGTCGACGCAGCTCGACACCCTGCCCGCCGCCGCAGGCGCCGCGCTGGGCGAGGCGACGCTGGCACTGCTGGAATCGACCCTGCGGGCACGGCAGGATCCGGCCAGCGAAGCCCGGCCACTGCCGGAAGCGCTGCGCATCCGGGTGCGTGAATACATCGAATCGAACCTGGCCGACAGTGAACTGACGGTCGACCGGATCGCGCGCGACCTGAAGTGTTCGAAGCGCTATCTGCATCGCGTCTTCGAGCGCGAAGATACAACCGTCGAACGCTATATCTGGAACACGCGTCTGGCGCGCTGCCGGCAGGCGCTCGAGCGCGGCGCACATCTGCGCACCTCGATCTCCGAAGTCGCATGGCGCTGGGGCTTCAGCAGTACCGCCCATTTCTCGCGTCGGTTCAAGGCGCAATACGGCGTGACGCCGACACAGTTCGTCACCGCGATCCGCTGCTGACTCCTTCCCGTGCAGCGCAAGACAACGGGCGCGCCCGGAAAGCGCGCCCGCAGATTCCTCAGCGCTGATCCCAGGCTGGCGCCAGCTTGAGCTTCCAGTCGCCCTGTGCCGGATAGACCAGATGCAGGCGATCACCCCACCACTGGCTGGCGGTGCTGCTGATCAGGCCCAGACCGGTCTCGTCGAACGTCACGTCGCCCTGCACGGTGTCCTTGAATTCGTGCCCGGCAATGGCGTCGCGCACCGTCTTCGGGTCGAGCGAGCCGCTGGCCTCGATCGCCTTGAGCAGCACCTGTGCATTGGCGTAGAACATGCCGATCGAGACGCTGCCCTTCTTCTTCTCGTTCAGGTAGCGCTCACTGAGCTCCTTGACGCCCGGGTACGGATAGTCCATCGACCAGAAGCCGTCGGCCAGGACGTAGTTCGAATCCTTGCCGAGTGCTTCGTGGAACTCATTGGTCCAGGTGCCCTTCCAGCCATGCAGGTATGGCACGCTGAAGTTCTGCTCCTTCATCTGGCGCACGAAGGTGATCGAGTCGGTCGGATTGCCGAACAGGATGATCGAGTCGACGCCGCGCGCCTTCATCTTCAGGATGTAGGACGAGTAGTCCTTGGCGCCCATGGCCCAGGGTTCGTCCATGCCGAACCTGACGCCGTATTTCTCGGCGTTGGCCTTGAAGGCGCCGCCGAAGCCCTGACCGTCGGGCGAGTCTTCCATGACCAGCGCGGGGTTCTTCGGCCGTTCGTTCTCGGGCAGCGTCTGCCAGATCCTGAACGGCACCTCGGCACCTGCGCCGGCATCATAGAAGAACAGGGTCGACCACTTGAATTTCTTCGGACCCCAGTCATGCGACCACATCGTGGTGATGACGTAGAGCTTCTTGTATTTCTCGGCCGCCAGCGCGCCGGCCATGTTCAGATCGCCGCCGTGCGTCGACAGGATCAGATTCGCTTTCTCGATGCGGATCAGGCGCTCCATCGCATCGGTGACCTTTGCCGGATCACTCTGGTCATCGGCGAACACCAGACGCACCGGAAGCTTCCTGTCGGCTTCCTTGATGTAGATGCCGCCCTTCGCATTGACATCCTCGACCGCCTTTTCGTACGACCATTTCTGATCGAGTCCGTCCGGTGCCAGCAGGCCGGTCATCGAGATCGGCGCACCGATCAGGATTTCCTTCGGTGCAGCGAGGCTCGCCTGCGTGATCGTCGCGGCCGCCGCCACGGCGGCGATCTTCCACCAACTGCTTCTCTTCATCGTCTCTCTCCGCGTTGGACCGCACCCGGGAAAAGCCCGCTCCGTGACGGAATATCCAGGTCGTTCGGTGCCGTGTTGCAGCCGTTTCGCTCCTCACCTCCGCCCGGGCGCGCGACGGCTGCGAGCGACGCGCATGCGGAGAATTCCGTTGGGCATGAAGATCATGACCAGGATGATCATCGCACCCGACAGGATCGGGTGCGCCGACGGGAACCACAGGGTGGCCGCGGAAAACACGGCCGTCATCAGGAAGGCGCCGATGACCGGACCGAACACCGTCCCGCTGCCGCCCATCACGCACATCAGGATCGGATACAGCGTCCAGTTCAGGTTGAGAAAGCCGACCGGGCTGACCGAAAAGACATAGTACGCATACAGGCTGCCCGCAATCCCGGCGAGAAAGGCTCCGGCGGCGAAGGCCAGTACCTTGTAGCGCAGCACATTGACGCCACTGGCGGCCGATGCCATCGGGTCTTCACGCACGGCCATCAGTGCCAGGCCGAAGCGCGAACGCGCAATCATCCAGACGGCCCCGGTCGCGAGCACGGCCAGGCCCAGGCCGACCCAGTAATGCGGCGCCAGCGTTTCGAAGGGTTCAGGCGACATTGCGATGCCGAACGAACCGCCGGTCAGCTTGCCGCCCTTGACGAGCACCACGCGGACAATTTCGCCGAAACCAAGTGTGCCCAGCGCGAAATAGTCGCCAGCAAGTTTCGACAGCAGCGGAAAACCGATGGCGACGGCGAACAGGGCCGCTACCACGCCGGCGGCGAGCATCGCGAACGGATTGAAATAGAAATTCTCTTCCGACAGCCAGCGTGTGGCCAGCAGCGCGGTCGTGTAACCGCCGATGCCGAAGAATGCGTGCTGCGACAGGCTGATCTGACCGGCGTAGCCAGCGACCAGATTCCAGCTCTGCGCCAGCACGATATGCACGAAAACGAGAAACAGATAGAACGTGCCGTAGTGATCGAGCGCACCGGGCACGAGCGGCACCAGCGCCAGTGCGACGACGGGCAGGATGAGGGCGGAGACGGAAAGAGGCGTCTTCATGCGGTCAGGCCTTCTTCACCGAACGCACGAACAGGCCTTCGGGGCGGAACATCAGCACGAGCAGGAACGCCAGGTAGCCGACCGCGTCGCCCCAGCCGGGGATGAAGAACGACGAACCGCTCTCGATCACGCCCAGCAGCAGACCGCCGGCCAGTGCGCCGCCGACGTTGCCGAGCCCGCCCAGCGCCAGCGCGATCAGCGCCTTCAGGCTGAAGAGGAAACCGAAGTAGGGGTCGATCGCATACGTGCTCGCCAGCGTGCATCCGGCCACGCCGGCCAGTGCGATGCCGACGGCGAAGGCGATCATGTTCACGCGATGCGGCGAGATGCCGACGAGCATCGCCGAGGTCATGTTTTCAGAGACGGCGCGCACCGCCTTGCCGATCATCGTGCGCCGCAGAAACAGCGTGACCAGCGCCGTGGCAGCGATCGCCACGCCGAAAGCGACGGAGCGCGTGAACGAGACGCGGATGCCCCACAGATCGAAGCTCGTCGCCGTGTAGGTGGTCGTGATCGAGCGCGGGTCGGGCGTCCAGATCACCGACATTGCCGCCTCGAGCACGAACATCAGGCCGACAGCGATCAGCAGCGACGTGTTCTTGTCGTCGATGGCGGCCGCACGCCGAAAAAGCAGCTGATAGATCACCGCGCCGACGACGAGCGAGACCGGCACGAGGGCGAACATCGTCACGTACGGATCGACGCCGAGCAGCGCGAACGCCCAGTACGCACCGTAGCCGGCGAGCACGATCATCGAACCCTGCGCCAGGAAGATGATGCGCATCGTGCCGAAGATCAGGCTCAGGCCGATCGCCGCCACCCCGTACATGGCGCCGAACAGCAGCCCGTTGAGGAGCAGTTCGCCGATCAGCCGGAAGGAGAGGAATTCCAGCATCAGGCCCCCTGCGGCCGCGATGCGTAGCGCACACGGCCCGCCCCGGCCGTCATGCGGCGCAGCGAACGGTGGTGGCCCGGCCCGGTCATGCCAGGCTCCCGATATAGGCCTTGCGCACCGTCGGATCCTCGAGCAGCTCGGCGCCGCTGCCCTGCAGAACGATGTGTCCGGTCTGCAGGACCCAGGCGTGATGCGCAACCTGCAGCGCCTGGTGGATGTTCTGCTCGACCAGCAGGATGGTCATTCCCTGCTCGTTGAGCGTGCGCACCAGCCCGAACATCGTGCGCACGATGATCGGGCTGAGCCCGAGCGAGGGCTCGTCGAGAATCAACAGTGTCGGCCTGGCCATCAGCGCACGCCCGATGGCGAGCATCTGCTGCTCGCCGCCGCTGAGCGAACCGGCCTTTTGCGCAACGCGCTCCCGCAGGCGCGGAAACAGCTCGAACACGCGTTCGAGCGACGCGCGCATGTGCGTGCGCGGATCCGACGGCCAGGCGCCCAGTTCGAGATTCTCGAGCACCGTCATCTGCGTGAACAGGCCCCGTCCCTCGGGCACATGCGACAGCCCCGTCGCGACGATCTGCTGCGCCGCCATGCCGCGGATCGAGCGGCCGCGAAAGCGGATGTCGCCCGCCGTCGGCGTGATCAGCCCGGAAACCGCCTTGAGCAGCGTCGACTTGCCCGCGCCGTTGGCGCCGACCAGTGCGACGATGGCCCCTTCGTCGACGTGCAGATCGACGCCGAAGAGCACGTGCGCGTCACCGTAGTGCGCGTCAAGTGACTGGATCTCGAGCAGGCGCTTCGCCAAGATAAGCCTCGATGACTTGTGGATCGGTCACGATCTGCGCCGGCGTGCCGTCCGCAATCTTCTCGCCGTGATCGAGCACGACCACGCGATCGCACAGTTGCATGATGGCATCGACCTTGTGCTCGACCCAGAGCACGCTCACCTGCAGGTCGTCGCGGATGCCGCGGATGGTTTCGATCATCTGCCCGATTTCGGCGGCATTCAGGCCGGCCATCGGTTCGTCGAGCAGGATGATCTGCGGACGGGCCGCCAGGGCACGCGCAATTTCGAGCAGGCGCCGGTCCGACAGCGTCATGTGCGCCGCCGTCCGCCCGGCCTGCTCCGTCAGCCCGACCCGCTCGAGCGCTTCCCTGGCCCGCTGCATCGCGCCACGCGCTCCGCCGGCGTGGCCGTAGACGGCGCCGACCATCACGTTCTCCAGCGCGCTCATGCTCTGGAACGTGCGCACGAGCTGGAACGTGCGGGCGATGCCGAGCCGGCAGATCCGGTCCGGACGCAGCGCCGAGATGCGCCGGCCACCCAGACGAACCTCTCCCCGGTCCGGCCGGTAGATCGACGTGACGACGTTGAAGCAGGTCGACTTGCCGGCGCCGTTCGGGCCGATCAGACCGACGATTTCGCGCGCACCGACCGAAAAATCGACACCGGCGAGGACGCGCAGCCCGCCGAACGACACGCCGACCTGATCGAGCCGGAGCAGTTCCGCACTCACGCAGGCGCCCCTCCTGCCGCCAGCGCCGCACTCGAGCCCGCACCGGTGCTCACGCCCGCACCGTTCGACAGCGGGTCGCGCAGCAGCGCAACCGCATCGTCCGGTGACAGCACGAACTGCGCACAGCGCTCGGCGATCATGATCGTCGGCGCATTGGTGTTGCCCGACGGCAGCGCCGGCATCACCGACGCATCGGCAATGCGCAGGCCGGCCACGCCGCGCACGCGCAGACGGGTGTCGACGACCGCCCGATCATCCGTGCCCATGCGGCAGGTGCCGGCCGGGTGGTAGACGGTCTTCGCCCGCGCCCGGACCCAGGCCTCGAGCACGGCTGAATCGACTTCGCCGGCTGCGGATGGCTCGATTTCGGCGCCGACGAGCCGCTGCATCGCCGGCGTGCGCAGGATGCGACGCGCCAGACGCACGCCGCGCACGAGCGTGTCGACGTCTTCCTGTTCGCTCAGATAACCGCCGTCGAAGTCGATCGGCGCCATCGGGTCGACATCGGACAGGCCGACCCGGCCGCGCGAGCGCGGCCGCAGGAAGCACGGATTGATCGTCAGGCCGTGTCCGGCATGTGCTTCGCGGTCGACGTCGCCCACGAGCACCGGCAGGACGTGGAACTGCACGTCCGGGCGACCACTGCCGCTGGTGTCCGCGAAACCGCCGCATTCGACGACATTCGACGTCAGCAGGCCGGTACGGGTGGCGAGCCAGCGCGCGCCGTGCCAGTACGAGCGCAGCCCGGTGTCGTTGCCGGCCAGGCTGTTCGCGCGCCGCGCCCGGGCATAGACGCCGACTTCGAGATGGTCGTGGAAATTCCCGCCGACGCCGTCCAGTGCTGCGACGACCGGGATGCCGAAGCGCTGCAGCATCTCGCCCGGACCGATCCCGGACAGCTGGAGCAGCTTCGGCGTGGCCAGCGCACCGGCCGTCAGGACGAGATCCGAGTGCGCGCGGGCGATGTGTTCCCGGCCGCCGGCGGCGCGCCAGCAGACGCCCGTCGCGCGTCCGGCTTCGACCAGCACCCGGGTGACATGTGCGCCGGTGCGCACCGTCAGGCCCTGACAGTCACGGGCGGCGCGCAGATAGCTGCTGGCGGTGCTGTCCCGACGCCCGCGAAACGTCGTCGTCTGATAGAAACCGACGCCCTCCTGCCGCGCGCCGTTGAAATCGTCATTGGCCGGCAGCCCGAGTTCGCGCGCACCGGCGATGAAGGCCCGGCACAGCGGATGACGGTGTCGCGGATCGCTCACGTGCAGCAGGCCCTCGGTGCCGTGCAGAGGGCCCGTCAGGCGCTCGTTGCGTTCGGCCCGCACGAAGACCGGCAGGACGTCTTCCCAGCCCCAGCCGGGGCAGCCGGCGTCGCGCCAGTCGTCGTAATCGGCCGGCGTACCGCGCATGTAGACCATGGCGTTGACCGAACTGCCGCCACCGAGCGTGCGTCCCTGCGGGACATGCAGGATGCGTCCGGCAGCATGCGGCTGCACCACGGTGCGATAGCCCCAGGTGCGCTCGGTGCCGATCACCCGCACGAAGGTCGCCGGCATGCGCACGAACAGGTCATCGTCGGCCGGACCGGCCTCGAGCATCAGTACCGTGCGCCCGGCCAATGCGAGACGGGCTGCCACCACGCAACCGGCACTGCCGCCACCGATGACGATGTGATCGAAAGTCTCGTTTGCGGAACTCATTGCATGCAGGCGCCACCTTGATGACATCCATCGCGAAAGCCGCACAGGTTGCGCGCACCGCGCATCCGGGAACTACGATACTGTAGGTCAGCAGGATTGGCGACAGTTGATCGACAGCGCATTCTTCCTTGCCTGCGGGCGCACCGATGGCGCCCCGGAAAGAGCACACACGATGAACGAATTCGACGGAAAAGTGGTTCTGGTCACCGGCGGCGGTACCGGTATCGGCGCGGCGACGGCGCGACGCTTCGCCGAAAACGGGGCGCACCTCGCCCTGCTCGGGCTGGAGCGCGCACCGCTGGAAGAGGTCGCCGCACCCTTCGGCGGACGGGTCTTCGCCGGCGACGCCGCCGACAGCCGCGTCGTCCGCGCGGCTGTGCAAGAGGTGCGGGAACACTGGGGCGGCATCGACGTGCTGGTCGCCAACGCGGGCGGACACGGCCTGGCCAGCCTCGTCGACACCGACGACGCAGCCTGGTCGCGCTCCACGCGCATGAATCTGGACACGGCCTTCGTCTGCGCACGCGAGACGATGCCGTCGCTGATCGCACGGCGCGGCTCGGTCGTCGTCGTGTCCTCGCTGGCCGGCCATTTCTCCGGCCCCGAAGTCGTCGGCTACGTCACGATGAAGCACGCGCTGATCGGTCTGACGCGCTCGATCGCCCGGGACTACGGCCGCCACGGCGTACGCGCGAATGCGGTCTGTCCGGGCTGGGTGCGCACCGGGATGGCCGAGGAACAGATGCGGGTCCTGGTGCAGCGCCTCGGCCTGCGCGACACGGCCGAGGCCTGGCGCCGCGTGACGCGGAACCTGCCGCTCGGACGCGCTGCCGAACCCGAGGAGGTCGCCGATGCCATCCTGTTCCTCGCCTCGGAACGCGCACGCATGATCACCGGAACGACGCTGATGATCGACGGCGGCGCATCGGCCGTCGATCTGCCGACGATCGCTTTCACCAGGCCGGAGACGGTGCAGGCCGCAGGTGGTCCGACGGGCCGGGAGCCGGGCCCCGGCTCGTGACCGGCACGCACGCACATTCCTGCCGGTGCGCGCCCCGGCGGGGTGTCCGGCGCGCTGCGCGAACCCCGGGCGCGGTGTACCCTTCGACCAGCAGCACTGCCATCATCGCCAACGGCTGTTCACCATCGGGAGTCAGTTCATGAAAGATCACGACTATGCAGCGGATCTGGGCAAGTACACGACGAACGTGAACCAGAAGGCCATCGACACGATCGTGCGCTACTGCGGCATTGCACTGCGCAATGTCGATTCCTCGCTCGTTGCCGCCTCGAGCCCGGACGAGCTCGCCACCGTGCGCGACGGTTTCGCCGCGAAGAAACTCGGTCTCGATCGCGAAGCGGCCGAAGCCGGCATCAACAAGGTCGTCGAGCGGATGAAGGACGAGCGCCGCAAGCACCGCGTCACGTTCTACTACCTGCTGGCCGAAGCTACCGGCACGTTCGACAAGCTGCTCTGAACCATCGGAACGACAGGTTTTCGCCATGGCCGATCTTTCCATGTTTCCGGTGACGCACAAGTGGCCGGCGCGTCATCCGGATCGCATCCAGCTGTATTCGCTGCCGACACCCAATGGCGTGAAGGCCTCGATCATGCTCGAGGAAACCGGCCTGCCCTATGAAGTGCACCGGGTCGGATTCGAGACCGACGATCAGCTCTCGCCCGAATTCCTGTCGCTCAATCCGAACAACAAGATTCCGGCGATCATCGATCCAAAGGGGCCGGGGAGCCGGCCGCTGGCGCTGTTCGAGTCGGGCGCGATCCTGATCTATCTGGCCGACAAGTGCGCCAGCCAGGGCCGGGCGTCGTTCATGCCGTCCGATCTGCCGCGGCGCTATCAGACGATCCAGTGGCTGATGTTCCAGATGGGCGGCATCGGACCGATGTTCGGGCAGGTGGGCTTCTTCAACAAGTTCGCCGGGCGCGAATTCGAGGACAAGCGCCCGCGCGATCGCTATGTGAACGAATCGCGCCGCCTGCTCGGCGTGCTCGAAGGACACCTGACCGGACGCACGTGGATGATGGGCGACGAATATACGATCGCCGACATCGCGATCTTTCCGTGGGTGCGCAATCTGATCGGCTTCTACGAGGCGAAGGATCTGGTCGGCTTCAGTGACTTCCCCGAGGTGGCACGCGTGCTCGAGGCCTTCGTCGCCCGCCCGGCGGTCGCGAAAGGTCTGCTGATCCCGGCGGCGGCGGCCTGAACGTGCACGCGGGAGCGTGAGTGTGAGCGCAAGCCGAATGCGAAGAGAGGTGCCGTGAACATCGAACGATTCATGCAGGGGTACAAGGCGGCCTGGGAAGCGCGGGACGAGCATGCCTTCGCCGCGCTGTTCGCCACTGACGGGGAGTACCGCAACACTCCTTTCGCCGTCCAGCGCGGCCATGCCGAACTGGCCGAATACTGGCGCCGCATCAAGCTGCAGGAAGACATCCGCGTCGACTACGACATCCTGGCCGACAGCGGCAACGCCGGCATTGCCCACTGGCACGTCACCTACCGCGTCGCATCCGAAGAACTGTTCCAGATCTGGGCACGCTCGACCGGGACCAATCTCGTCGCACGTGCGCCTGGTGATCCCTTGCCGACGATGGTGCTCGACGGCGTGCTGCAGGCGCAGTTCGCCGACGGCCTGTGCACGAAATGCGCGATCTGGTGGCATAGCCTGGCACAGCCGGGCTGAAGCGGTCGCAAAGCCGCCGCGCACAGCGGGTGCGGTGCGTGCGGGCCGTCGAATACACATTCCTGCGCCGGCGGTGCCTGCTCTCACCGGCTCCGCCACAGCGGGTTGACCGGCCCGACACGCCATCGGCTTGAGCCACATCATTTCGCCGGCCCGCCGGCAGCAGGATCCTCCACGATCTCTTTGTCATCCGCCGGAGGAAACCCGTGGCTGCATTCGATTCCGTATCCCGCGAACTGCTCGAGAAATGCGAGTTCTTCGCCATCGTCACCCAGGGGGCAGACGGGCCGCACGTGGTCGGCAACTGGGGCCATTACGCGCGCAAGCTCGGCATCGACGAGACGCGCATCGTCCTGCCGGCCGGCGGCTACCAGCAGACCGAGGAGAACCTGCAGCGCGATCCGCGCGTACAGGTGCTGGCGGCATCGCAGGCCGTGCACGGAACGCGCAAACCGGGCCAGGGCGGCGTGCTGCACGGCACCGGCAGCATTCACACCGAAGGCGAACTGGCCGAGCGCGCAAAGGCGGCCTTTCCGTGGGCGCGCGGCGCGCTGGTGATCGATTTCGAACGCTCGGCGATGCAGCTGTAAGCCTGTGACGGGCCGGACCGGCGTCCGCCAGGCGCCGCCCGGTCCCGACACCCACAAGGGCCATGCCGCAGTCTCCTGCGGCGTGCCTTGCCGCCGCGCGGTGCAACACCGCGTGCGCACGTGCCTGCGCACGCGCCGCAGCGACCACTTGCCTGATCCAGGTCAGCATCCCCTCTCCGCTTCGGCCGTAGACTATCCATCGACAGAGTCCGACGCCCGTCGGGCGTGACCGATGGCTGCATGTGTCCCGATCCACCATAGCGGAAGACAGTGATGACCGAATCGAAAAAACCCCGCCTGACCACCGCCGCCGGCGCGCCGGTGCCCGACAACCAGAACGTGATGACGGCCGGCCCGCGCGGCCCGCAGCTGCTGCAGGATGTCTGGTTCCTGGAAAAACTCGCGCATTTCGACCGCGAAGTCATTCCCGAGCGGCGCATGCACGCCAAGGGCTCGGCCGCGTACGGCACCTTCACCGTCACGCACGACATCACGAAATACACGCGCGCGAAACTGTTCTCGCAGGTCGGCAAGAAAACGGAAGTGATCGCACGCTTCTCGACCGTGGCCGGCGAGCGTGGTGCGGCCGACGCCGAGCGCGACATCCGCGGCGCGGCAATCAAGTTCTACACCGAGGAAGGCAACTGGGACCTGGTCGGCAACAACACGCCGGTCTTCTTCCTGCGCGACCCGCTCAAGTTCCCGGATCTGAACCATGCAGTCAAGCGTGATCCGCGCACGAACCTGCGCAGTGCGCGCAACAACTGGGATTTCTGGTCGTCGCTGCCCGAAGCGCTGCATCAGGTCACGATCACGATGAGCGATCGCGGCATCCCGGCCAGCTATCGGCACATGCACCTGTTCGGCAGCCACACGTTCAGCCTGATCAATGCGCAGAACGAACGCCACTGGGTCAAGTTCCACTTCGTCACCGAGCAGGGCATCCGCAACCTGACGGACGAGGAAGCCGAGGCGCTGATCGGCAAGGATCGCGAAAGCCACCAGCGCGACCTGTTCGACGCCATCGAGCGCAAGGAGTTCCCGCGCTGGAAGCTGTTCATCCAGGTCATGCCCGAAAAGGATGCCGCGACCTGTCCGTACAACCCGTTCGACCTGACCAAGGTCTGGTTCCACGGCGATTACCCGCTGATCGAGGTCGGCGTGCTCGAGCTGAACCGCAACCCGGACAATTATTTCGCCGAGGTCGAGCAGGCTGCCTTCAATCCGGCCAACATCGTGCCCGGCATCGGTTTTTCGCCCGACCGGATGCTGCAGGGACGCCTGTTCTCCTACGGCGATGCCCAGCGCTACCGGCTCGGCGTCAATCATGGCCAGATCCCGGTGAACGCACCGCGCTGCCCGTTCCACAGCTATCACCGGGATGGCCAGATGCGCGTCGACGGCAACCAGGGTGGCACGCTCGGCTATGAGCCGAACAGCTACGGCGAATGGCAGGAGCAGCCCGATTTCGCCGAGCCGCCGCTGGCGCTCGAAGGCGCGGCCGATCACTGGAATCACCGTGAGGACGACGATTACTACTCGCAGCCGGGCAAGCTCTTTCGCCTGATGACGCCTGCGCAGCAGCAGGTGCTCTTCGAGAACACCGCCCGGGCGATGGGTGATGCGCCGCACGAGATCAAGGCGCGCCACGCGCGCAACTGCGCCAAGGCGGATCCGGCTTATGGCGCCGGCGTCGCGCGCGCCCTGGGCATCGACGCGAGCGAACTCGCCTGAGATCGGCACGCCGCGCCGGCCTCGGCATGCAGGCCCCGGTGTGCCGGATGCGGCGCACCGGGGCCTGCATCATTGCGCTTGCGCAAACGGCCGACGCGCGGCACACTGGCATCGCCTTGCCATAGGGTATCGGGCAGGCGTGGAGCGCGCGGTCGCCGCCGTTTCATGCAGCCCGGGCCAGGCAAGGGAATCCTGGATGTCCATGCCCGTTGGCTGCATCCGCGAAACGGACCGGTTCATGGCCCGCCAATGCTCGCAGGTTCTGCGGCTTTTGCTCTCCTTGCACCATGCAGACCTGGTCCGGCTTCAAGCAGCAATACCTCGTCCGTTTCTGGTCGCCCGTGCCCGCCGTCATCGCGGCCGGCGTACTGGCCGCCTACTACTTCGGCATCACCGGCACGTTCTGGGCCGTTACCGGCGAATTCACCCGCTGGGGCGGACACGTGCTGCAGTGGTTCGGGGTCGATCTCACCCACTGGGGCTACTTCCAGCTGATCGGCATGCAGGGCACGCCGCTCACGCGCATCGACGGCGTGATGATCATCGGCATGTTCGCCGGCTGCCTGTCGGCCGCGCTGTGGGCCAATAACGTCAAGCTGCGCCGGCCGCACCACCGCATCCGCGTGGCGCAGGCACTCGTGGGCGGCATCATTGCCGGCTTCGGCGCCCGCCTGGCGATGGGCTGCAACCTGGCGGCCTTTTTCACCGGCATCCCGCAGTTTTCCCTGCACGCCTGGTTCTTTGCCATCGCCACCGCCATCGGCTCGCTGGCCGGCGCCCGCGTCAGCATGCATCCGGTCTTCCGCATTCCCGTGCGACTGGAGAGGGCCGGTGCGCCCAGACCCGTCATCCAGGAGCAGGCGGTCGCCCGGCGGCGCTTCCGCATCGGAATGATCGTCTTTGCCGCTTTCGTGCTCTGGGCGCTGTCGCTGGCGCTGAAGACGCCGAAACTCGGCTACGCGGCGCTCTTCGGCCTGGCGTTCGGCCTGATCATCGAACGGGCGCAGGTCTGCTTCACGTCGGCCTTCCGCGACCTGTGGCTGACCGGACGCACGCAGATGGCCCGGGCCATCCTGATCGGCATGGCGGCCAGCGCCATCGGCGTGTTCGCCTTCGCCCAGCTCGGCCTGGCGCAGAAGATCTTCTGGGCCGGGCCGAATGCCGTGCTCGGCGGCCTGCTCTTCGGCTTTGGCATCGTGCTGGCCGGCGGCTGCGAGACCGGCTGGATGTACCGCGCGGTCGAAGGCCAGGTCCACTTCTGGTGGGTAGGGCTGGGCAACGTGCTCGGCTCGACACTGCTCGCCCTCGTCTGGGACGACCTCGCGCCGGTGATTGCGGTCAACTTCGACAAGGTCAACCTGCTCGACACCTTCGGCCCGGAGGGCGGCCTGCTCGTCACCTACGGGCTGCTGGCGCTGGCCTTCGGGCTGGTGGTGGCGTGGGAGCGGCATTTCTTCCGCCGCCGCACCGCGCTGCCGACGGCTCCGGCCCAGGGGTTCGCCTCCTGAGCAGCGGTGCCGCCGCCGTCGAGATGCCGCCGGTCGGGTCGCGCGTCCCGGACCCGCACCGCCCGGCCAGTTCCCGTTCTGCTTCTGCCGGAGCCTTCATGCCAGATACCGATACGACCGCCTGGACGCCGACCTGGCGCCTCGACATGTCGGGCGAGCCGTGCCCGTACCCCGCCATGGCGACCCTCGAAGCCCTGCCGCAACTGCAACCGGGCGAGATTCTCGAAGTGATTTCGGATTGCCCGCAGTCGATCAACAATATCCCGCTGGATGCCCGCAACCACGGCTACGAAGTGCTTGCCGTCGAACAGAATGGCCCGACGATCCGCTATCTGATCCGGCGCTGAACCCTGAACCGGCGCGTCGGATGTTCCCGGCACGAAGCGGCGCCGGGAAGATCATTGCCCGTGAACACCGGATCGGTAATCACGGTCGGCGACTGGTCCAACGTACAGAAGCAGTACCGCCCCTTCGGCCCCGGCAGCGGCACCTGTCGCCTCACCCCGCGAAACGGGTCAGCAGCGGATCCTCGACGCCGGCTTCGGCAAAGCCCCGGGCACGCAGCAGGCACGAATCGCAGTGCCCGCAGGGGCGCCCGTCGGGAGCGGGATCGTAGCAACTGCTCGTGAGCGCGTGATCGAGGCCGAGCGCGACGCCGGCGCGTACGATGTCGGCCTTGCTCATCTTCGCCAGCGGCGCGTGGATCGTCAGCGGCCGGCCTTCGACACTGGCCTTCGTTGCCAGACGGGCCATGCGTTCGTACGCCTCGATGTACTCGGGACGACAGTCGGGGTAGCCGCTGTAGTCGATGGCGTTGACGCCGATGAAGATGTCGGCAGCTCCCTGCACTTCGGCGTATGCCAGTGCGAACGACAGGAAGATCGTGTTGCGCGCCGGCACGTAGGTGTTGGGAATTGCCGCACGCATCGCCTCGTCGGGTCGATCCTTCGGCACGTCGATGTCGCTGGTCAGCGACGAGCCGCCGAAAGCACGCAGATCGATGTCGACGACGACGTGGTTCTTCACCCCCAGTGACTGCACAATGCGGCGCGCACTGTCCAGTTCGATGACGTGGCGCTGGCCGTAGCGAAAGCTCAGCGCGGACGCTTCGTAGCCGTCGCGCTGCGCGATCGCGAGGACGGTGCTCGAATCGAGGCCGCCGCTGAGGAGCACGACGGCGCGCGGTGCGCCCGAGCCATCCATCACGCGCGCACCCGTATCTGCCGGGCACGCGGCCCGCCTGCGCCGGAAAACCTCGCGAAAATACCCGACATCCCGATCATTCCCCTTTCCCGAATCCTGTCCGACACACGCTCCCGACACCGGCCTTCGGCACTGCATCCGCCGCACCGCATGCGTGCGCGGCGGAATGCGCTGGAGCGAAACAGGCCGATTCTCGCGCAGTTCGCCTCCGGCCACGGCGGCGCTACACTGCGCCTGTTTCCTCGCCGGGCGCGGGCGCGGTCGATGTGGTGCCGCACTCTCGCCGATCGTCCGCTGTCCGATGGCCCGCCTTTCGATCCCTTGCCTTTCGATCGCTGGCGCTGTCATCGTTCGCGTGTCCACCATTTCGACCGGAGTCTGCGATGGGCTCGATCGCCGTTGTCGTACTCATCATTGTGCTCGCACTGCTCGTCTGGGCGGTACTCATCTACAACCGGCTCGTGCGCAGCCGGCAGATGGCCGCCGAAGGCTGGAGCGGCATCGACGTCCAGTTGAAGCGTCGCGCCGATCTCGTCCCCAACCTCGTCGAGACCGTGCGCGGTTATGCCACGCACGAACAGGACCTGTTCACGCGCGTGACCGAACTGCGCAACCAGGCCCGTGCCGCTCCGGCCGGCGACGTGGCCGCACGCGCACCGATCGAGGGCATGCTCTCGGCCACGATCGGACGCCTGCTCGCGGTCGCCGAAAACTACCCGCAACTGAAGGCCGACGGTACCTTCCTGCAGTTGCAGGAACAGCTGGCGACGCTGGAAAACGAGATCCAGATGGCACGGCGCTATTACAACGGCACCGCGCGCGATCTGAACGTCCTGATCGAATCGTTCCCGAGCAATCTCGTCGCCGGCAGCTTCGGTTTCACCAAACGCGATTTCTTCGAGACCGGGGATGCCCGCGACCGCGCAGTGCCGTCGGTTTCCTTCGGCACGGGGACGAGGCCGCCGGCCGGACGCTCCTGAGCGCGACCCGGAGCACACAGCCATGATCGGGAATGCGCTCGTGCCGGGCCGGCGGATCGCTCTTTTCCTTGCTGTCTGCACGCTCTTTCCGGGCGTCATCGCCCTGACGGTCTGGCCGACGCCGGCACACGCCGAGGAGCGGATCGATGCCTTCGACAGTGACATCGAGGTGCAGGCCAACGGCGACCTCATCGTCACCGAGACCATCACCGTACGCGCCGAGCAGCGCCTGATCCAGCGCGGCATCTACCGTGATTTCCCGCTCACCTTCACCGACGCCGACGGGCGTACCCGGCGCGTATCGTTCGAGCTTCTCGACGTGCAGCGTGACAGCCTGCCGGAGCCACACGTCGAGCGCGAGAACGCCGACGGCGTGCGCATCCGGATCGGCGACGAGGACACGCTCCTGCCCGTGGGCGTGCATCGTTACCGTCTGCGCTACCGCACCGGTCGCCAGCTGCGCTGGTTTCCGGATCACGTCGAACTGAACTGGAACGTCACCGGCAACGACTGGCAGTTCCCGATCGGCGTCGCCACCGCTCAGGTCCGCCTGCCCGGCAATGCCGCGCCGGTGCGCTGGGTCGCCTGGACCGGACGTTACGGCGAACACGGCACCGACTGGCGCGCCGGTCCCGGCGCCGGCGGCATGCTCGATTTCGCGACCACACGCGAACTGGCCCGGGGCGAAGGTTTCACGATCGTCGTGCAACTGCCCGACGGTGTCGTCACCGCGCCGACACGCGGCCAGGAGCTGCGCTGGGCCATGCTCGATCACGGCCGCTCGCTGCTTGCGCTGGCCGGCCTGCTCGCCGTCCTCGTCTTCTATCTGACGGCCTGGAACGCGGTCGGTCGCGACCCGCCCAAGGGCACGATCATTCCGCGTTTTCATCCGCCCGAGGGCATCTCGCCGGCACTGGCGGCCTATGTGCGCCAGTGGGGCTGGGGCCACGGCTGGCGCGAGTGGACCGCTACCGCGGTCTCGCTGGCCACGAAGGGACTGATCACTTTCGACGACAGCCTGGGCCTGCGCTTCACGCGCACGGAGGTGGGCACGAAAGGTCATGACACTCCGCCACTGACTCCCAGTGAGCGCTCACTGCTGGGCTGGATCGACAGCGAGGGCGGCTCGGCCGTGATCGACCGGGCGAGCGGTGAACGACTGGCGGCGGCAGAAGCGGCCTTTCGCGACGTCATCGAACGCGACAACCGCGGCCTCTGGTTCGGGCGCAACCGGGGCTGGTTCGGCTTCGGCGTGTTGCTGACAGGCGCCTGCATCGCGCTGGTTCTGCGCTACGGCCGGCTGACCGACGGCGAGATCGGCGTGCTGATCTTCACCGCCTTCATCAGCTTTTTCGCCGGCTCGATGCTGGCCCGGACACTGCGGGCGGCGTTCCGGGTGTCCGATGCCAGAACCAAGGCCATCGCCATTCTGCGCCTGTCGGTCGCTGCCGTGATCCTGTTCATCATCGTGACGCGCTTCCTGCCATCGATCCTGCTCGAGTCGGATCTGCGCTCCGCCTGGCTGCACGGCTTTCTGGCCAATGCGTTCCCGATCACCCTGATCGCCGGTTTCGGGCTGCTCAACGCCGTCTTCTGGTATCTGCTGCGCGCGCCGACCGTGGCCGGACGCAAGCTGATGGACGAGATCGAAGGGCTCGAGCTGTATCTGCGTACCGCCGAGAGCGCACGCATGAATCTGGCCGGCGCGCCGGAAATCACGACGGCACATTTCGAGCGGCTGCTGCCGTACGCCATTGCACTCGGCCTCGAAAAACCCTGGTCGCACGCATTCGAAGCCGCTTTCGCCCGCGCCCATCCGGGCGAGTCGCTGCAAGGCAGCTACCGACCGGCCTGGCACGGCGGCCACGGCTGGTCCGGTTCGAGCGGTTTCGGTTCGTCGATGTCGGCGGCGATGGGCGCAGCGCAAGGCGCCTTTGCCAGTTCCGTGCCGGCGCCCAGCGCGGGCGACTCCGGTTTTTCGGGCGGCGGAGGGGGTGGTGGCGGCGGTTCCGGTGGCGGTGGCGGTGGTGGCGGCGGTGGTGGCTGGTGAACGACAGACAGCCACGCACGATGCAGCAGGGACGGCGGGACACAGGAATGGGTGAACGCGGCGGGCACAACGCGGCCGGCCTGATGCTGATCGCGCTCACCGGTGGATTCGCGCTCAGCCAGGCCTATCGCACGGTGGCGGCGATCATGGCACCGCAACTGCAGGCGGAATTCCATCTCGATCCGCAGGCGCTGGGCATCTTCGCCGGCATCTTTCATTTCGCTTTCGGCGCGCTGCAACTGCTGATGGGCATCGGCATCGATCTGTACGGCGTACGACGCACGGTCCTGCTCGCCTTTCCGTTGACGATCGCCGGTTCGCTGCTGTCCTTCTTCAGCGTACGCTTCGGCTGGCTGCTGACCGGTCAGGCACTGATCGGCATCGGCTGCGCGCCAGCCTTTCTCGTCTGCACGGTATTCATCGCCCAACGCTTCCCGGCAACCCGCTATGCCTCGTTGTCCGGCATCGTGCTTGGCGTGGGCGGCATCGGCATGCTGGCTACCGGCACGCCGCTGGCCTGGCTCATCGAAGCGTTTTCCTGGCGCGCCGGCTTTCTGGCCCTGGCGATCCTGTCGACGATCGCGTGGCTGACAATCGCCTGGTTCGTGCGTGAAGCGGACACCCCGGCTGGCAGTGAAGCCCGGGCGTCTGCACCCGACGGCGAGACACCCGCCCCCTTGTCCGGCCAACCGTCGGCGTCTCTCGCAGGCGACACGACGGAGCGCTCGCTCGGCGCTGCCCTGCGCGGCTTTGCCTCGCTGCTTGCCATGCGTCACACCTGGGGCATTCTCGGCCTGGCCACCGTCAGCTACGCCGCCTTCGTCTCGCTGCGCGGGCTGTGGCTCGGCCCTCTGCTGGTCGATCACTACGGCTTCAGTCTGGTCGCCAGCGGCAACGTCGCCATCGCCGTGTCGGTCGCGTCGATGCTTGGCCCGGCCCTGTTCGGCCGCGCCGACCCGGGCCATGCACGGCGCCGACGCTGGATCTTCGGCTGCACGGCGCTGTCGGCGCTCTCGTTCGCCCTGCTCGCGCCGGCACTGAACCCCGGCTTCGACATTGCGGTCTCGATCGTCTACGCCGTGCTGTCGGGCTACGGCGTGCTGCAGTATGCCGACGTGCGCGATGCCTATCCGGCGTCGATGACCGGACGCGCGCTGTCGCTGTTCACGATGGCGCTGTTTCTCGGCGTGGCGCTGATGCAGTGGCTGACCGGCGTGGCGGCATCGATGGCCGCGGCCCGCGGCCTGCCGCCATTCGCCTTTGCCTTCGCGACGATCGCGCTGATGCTCGCCGCCGGTGCCGTGCTCTTCGCCCTCCTGCCGCAGCCGCCGGCGCCGGAACACCGGCACGCAGCCTGACCGGACGCCGCCCGGCGGGCGGGCAACCAACCGGAAGGCGACAAGCCATGCGCGCGCACGGCCCCGCGGGCCGTGCCGTCGCCCTGGCGACCCGCGCGGAGCGTTCGTCCCGGGGAGCGCCCCGGGACTCTCGTCAGACGCCGCTCGTCAGACGCGCGACGCCGGCGCGCAGCCGTATCGGGTCATCGGCGCGCAGCAGACGCCCGACGCGCGTACGCAGACGTCCGACATCCGCCTGCAGGATCTCGCGCTTGACGCGCAGCAGGCTGGTCGGGTGCATCGACAGTTCGCGCAGCCCCATGCCGAGCAGCAGGCGCGTCGCCGCCGCGTCGCCGGCCATTTCGCCGCATACCGCCACCGGTTTGCCGGCACGCACGCCGGCCCGGATCGTCATCGCCACCAGTTGCAGCACGGCCGGATGGAACGGTTCATACAGATCGGCGACTTCGTGGTCGGCACGATCGATCGCCAGCGTGTACTGCGTCAGGTCGTTGGTGCCGATCGACAGGAAGTCGAGCCGGCGCACGAACAGCCGCGCCGACAGCGCCGCCGCCGGCACTTCGACCATGCCGCCCACCGGCACATCGGCACCCCGGGCCACGCCGCGCTCGTCCAGCTGGACACGCGCGATGCCGATCAGACGCATGGTCTGGTCGATCTCGTGGCAGTTCGTCAGCATCGGAATCAGCAGACGTACCGGCCCGTGCGCCGCCGCCCGGAGAATGGCACGCAGCTGTGCCAGAAAGAGCGCCGGCTGCGCCAGACAGTAGCGGATCGCGCGCCGACCGAGCGCGGGATTGACCACGGCCACGCCCGCCGAGCGGTCGAGCGCCTTGTCGGCGCCGACGTCCAGGGTGCGGATCGTCACCGGCCGGCCGGCCATTGCCAGAACCACATCGCGATAGGCCTCGTACTGCTCGTCCTCGTCCGGCAGCTCGCGCCGGTTCAGGAACAGGAATTCCGAACGGAACAGACCGATGCCGTCGGCGCCGGCCGCCTGGGCGGCCGCCACTTCATCCGGACGCTCGATGTTCGCGCACAGGGTGATCATCTTGCCGTCGAGCGTGCGTGCCGGCACCTTGCGCAGTTTGCGCAGGGCGCGGCGCGCACGCAGATCGTCCGCCTGCCGGGCACGGTACCAGGCGAGTAT